>Ga0302319_10006674_pt1 | contig 22847 bp, 12 predicted proteins | sample Bog_T0_2_FD_203319 | JGI IMG/M metagenome (GOLD analysis project Ga0302319, IMG submission 203319) | Peat permafrost microbial communities from Stordalen Mire near Abisko, Sweden - Bog_T0_2 | ecosystem: Environmental > Terrestrial > Soil > Wetlands > Peat | place: Sweden: Abisko, Stordalen Mire...
CCATTAACCGTTCATTGACACAAACAGGACGGCAAATATAATGCTTTCACTATAAATGGCGTTCAATTAATTTAAAAAACAGTTGTTGGTTGCAATTTGACGGAGAAAAATTAATTTCGGGAAATAGTATTAACAATTTCCTGCCATATGACACGTAATCGTCTTTTAGCTTTCCAGGTAGCAGCAGTACTTTTATTCTTCTCACCTATATTAAAAGCACAGCATATTGAACAATTGCAACAGGGTAAACCAACCAGCATCCGGGGCCTTTCTGTAGTTGATGACAGTATCGCCTGGATCAGCGGCAGCAAGGGTTATATCGCCATTACCACTGATGGCGGTAAAAACTGGAACTGGCAACAGGTAAAAGGCTTTGAAAAAACCGATTTCAGGGATATTGAGGCCTTTTCGGATAAGGAAGCCATAATTATGAGTTCAGGCACACCCGCATTGATCTTAAAAACTGTTGACGGCGGTACTAACTGGCAGGTAAAATACCGTAATAGTGATTCCGCTTACTTTTTTGATGCGATGGACTTTGCGAATAAAAAACACGGATATGTCCTTGGGGATCCGATCAAAAATAAGTTTGTGTTAATGGACTCTAAAGATGGCGGCGAAACATGGGGATTGTTTAATGACTGTCCGGCGGCACTACCTGGTGAAGCTGCTTTTGCAGCAAGTGGGACGTGTTTGAGAGTAGATTCGAGTAACTTAATAGACATAGTAACGGGTGGTCGCCAAAGTCGCCACCTAATTTTTATTGACGATAAAATAGCACCCGGAAGTTGGGTAAGCTTTGATCTCAAACTTATACATGGGAAATCTAGTCAAGGTGCATTTTCTTTAGCAAATGGAAATGGTACCGTTATTGTTGGCGGGGACTATCAAAAAGACCAACTATCCGATTCGGTCGCTGAATATTGGTATCCAATCGATGAACATTCAGGCGCAACGAGTCTTGCGAACAAACCCCCTTCAGGCTTTCAATCCTGTGTCGAATTCATTTCAGGCCAAACTTTCCTCTCCACAGGCACTCCCGGCAGCAATATTACTACCGACGGTGGCAAGACCTGGACTAAAATTGACGGTGCCAGCTATAACGTTTGCCGCAAGGCAAAGCACGGAAAACTGGTTTTATTAGCGGGCGCCAATGGCAAAATTGGGATTTTACGAATGTAGCGTATTGGTTATGAAGTACTTATTTTCGCTAGAAAATAAATTCAAATAAGGCTTGCACACCAAGTTCAATAATCCTATATTTGCGCCACTTTAAACGGAACGGTTTAAGGCCGATCTCGTAGCTCAGCTGGTAGAGCATAACACTTTTAATGTTGGGGTCCTGGGTTCGAGTCCCAGCGGGATCACTTAAAACCTACTTCTAATTAAACGGAGTAGGTTTTTTACTTTTAAATGAACTAATATTGAACTAGATGTTCTGTTTGAGCGTTTTTCCAGTGCTATTGTTAACTTTTTGGCACGTTTTAATTAAAATCAATTTAAACATTTTGCCTAATCTTTACTCTTTTAGAATTTTCATTAGCTCAGTATTTAGATATAACTTTTCTTTTCCGATAAACTCACTTTTAAGAAAACCCGCCTTTTCCAATTCATTTAGATATAGACCAACTGTTTTCAAATTTCCGATTCCAGCAGCAATTAAAAATGAGCGTTTAGTATAAGGGAGTTTAAAAAGCACTTCCATCAAATCTTTCGAATATATTTTAGGCGATACTTTAGATTGTATTTCGGCCCCCATTTTTATCATCAGCTGCTCAATCTTTGCTATTTGGTGCCGTCCCTTTATTGCTGTACTTTCGACCATATCGAGCATATATAATATCCAGTTTTCCCAGTCGCCTTTTTCGGTTACCTGGCGAAGGCCAGTATAGTAATCCTGTTTATGACTAATTATATAATCACTCAAGTACAGTGCCGGTAATTCCATAAGGCCTGTAAATTTTAGATAAAGAAGCAAGATAATTCTGCCGGTACGTCCGTTTCCATCTGTAAATGGATGAATGGCCTCAAACTGATAATGAATCAAAGCAAGCTTAATTAATGGATCAATTCGGTCCTCCGCGTGTATAAAGTCTTCAAGTGCTTTAAGCTTGTCCCTTATAACGTCCTCACCTTCAGGGGGTGTATATATCACTTTACCAGTTGATGGATTTGTTAATTTAGTGCCTGGTGTGTTTCTTATGCCTGAAGTATTTTCCTTTATAATCTGCATTACTGAAATAAAAAGATTAGTGTTTAAAAAAGGGCGACGCTCTAAATGGTTAAATCCATACCACAAGGCATCTTTGTAGTGGATAACTTCTTTGGTCGCGATATTTTCAATTCTTTTATCTGAAATTGACGCCTTGAATAATTCATCTTGCGTTGTAATTATATTTTCAATAGCTGAACTTGCTTGCGCTTCCTGTAAATTTATAGTGTCTACAAATAACATAGGGTTAGGGAGGTAGGTAATTGCTCCTTTAAGTTCAGCCAGCGCTCTGCTCGCCGTAATTGTTTTTTTAAGTATTGCCACCGTTTCTACTCCATTCTTTGGAGGCAGGGGCGGCAATTCATTAAACGGTTTTTCAGGATTGTATGCCATGATATATAGAAGGTAAAAATTACACTCGTTTATTTTTCGAAGGTAAATTTACCGTTTTTTTACCTTCGTTTTATTTATGTACGTAAATTTTACTCTTAAAAAAAATGCTGTCTTTTCCACAACCGTTTTACCATTCGGCAAAATCTTCCTTTTGTATAAAAGTTTATAATAAATGCCATAAACATAATAGATTTATAGACGTTTACTAAATGAGCATACAGGGCTATAAATGAAATGAGCAAAGTTTTTACGATTACGGAAGGATTAGAAAACATGGGGGCATTGCGTACCGGCGGCCAGGGTTCCGTATATAAGGGACGGCGAATAGGGCCAATCATCAGTGCGGTAAAGCTATTGCCCACACCCATTCACACCGAAAGCGCAGATGATAAAAACTATCGTAACTTTCTTAATGAGGTTGAAAAGCTGAAGAAAGTAAACGAAATGCCCAATCCCAATGTAGTGAAGATACTGAATTCGGGTATTACGGAGAGCGGGTCGTTTCCTTTCATAGAAATGGAATTTATAGAAGGGCCTGATCTTGAAGAATTGCTGAAACCTCCTCACGACGCTATTTTTACCATAAAGGAAACCATAAAACTGGCCGACCAGTTGGCAAACGCGTTAGCACATTGCCATAAAGTGGGCGTAAACCATGGCGATGTTAAAAGCAACAACGTTAAATATAACATCCACTCCGGAAATTATGTATTGCTTGATTTTGGCCTGTCGGTTATGTCAGACGAGCAGCGGCGTACCAGTTTGCGCCACGCCGGAGCAATAGAATTTATGGCGCCCGAGCAAAATGAAGGCACGATGCTGTTCCAGACAGATGTGTACAGTTACGGCGTAATCCTGTTTGAATTGCTCGCCGGCCAGGTACCTTTTCCTTTAAAAGACGAGGGCGAAACAGCCCGGAACGCGGTTATGATAGCGCACATGGAATCCCAACTGCCCGATCTTTTAGCACTGCGAAAACAAAACCTTCCCGAAAACTGGACAGATGCCAGGAAGGAACGCGAAATGCAGGTGCCTGTGTGGCTGCTTAACATGATTTCGCGCTGCCTGGAGAAATTGCCTGAAGAACGTTACAGCAGCGGCATGGCGTTGCTGGACGATATTGTCGAAAACAGCATCGCAGATATAAAAACCGATAACATAATTGGGGTGAACAAGACGGTTATTCATCAGGAAATTGATGATTTGGCCTCCCGTTCTGTCAACACCACCCATAACAATGAAGTTGTGCAGATATCAAAACCCATATTTGCAGGGCTTATGATTTTGCTTTTGGGGTTTATTGTTTTTACCGGTTATTCGTTATTCCTCAAACATCCTTTTTCACCAGCAATTACAGCTGGTAAAACAGTTGTTGATACGCCGTTGTCTTTTGATACCAGCAAAGTGGTAGCCGAATACGAAGCCCGGCGACGGAGGGAACGAAGAAGAAAAACTGATTCGGCCATACTTAAAGGAATAAATGACCCGGCAAATTCACAGAATCAAAACGATGCAATCAAGCCTGACAGCGTTGTATCGGATACGACAAATAAACAGCCCGATAATAATTAACAAGGTTGCAATTGATCTTTTATATACAAAATTTTGTTTATCACCGGATAAAACATCCTGTGTGTAATTTCGTTCATATAAAGCATTAAAATCTGATAAGCAAATTCATACTTTTTATGGATTCAAAAACTACCATCTGGCAACGTATTGGGATTCAGGATTGGTTTTTAACCAATGAAAAGACTTCAGGGTCTAAAAAACATCGGTCGCTCACACCAGACGATATTTATAATTATGTTGTAGCAAAATTTAATGATTCTGTCCGTGAGTTATCCTTTGCGGGCCGTATTGTTTTTTACCACGAGTATATCATTAGCTTTAACCCTGAAGATTATGCCGAATTTATAAATAACAAACAGGGAATATTCGGGCTTATTGTGGAGGAAATTGTAAAAAAATTTTATGAAGTACTTAAGCAACATCGTAACGCGGGCAAAGTAGTTCAGCCTTCCAGTTCCAAATGGGTTTTCCGTTTGGTTTCGCATCCCGATTACAAGCGCGGGGACATAGGTTTTATCGGTAAATTACTACCCGGAAACAATAAAAAAGAGGAAAACCTGAGAGTTACCTTTATTCCAAGGCAAACAGGCATTGCGCAAACGTTCGACATTAACCAGGACGTTTTAAAAGCCTTTAATTATTACAGTGAAGGCTATTTTGAGCTCCCTTATAAACTGGACCTGGATTATGAAGAAAAAGTGGCAACGGGGAATGATAGAAAAAGTTTTGCCAGGTTTGAAACCATCCTACCTGAAAAACAATTTGCGGGTAAAAAGGTGGAATATATCATGAAGGACGATGAAATTATTGTTTCGGGGAACGAAGAAACCCGGGAGGGTTCAAATATTTTTAAGATCCCCTCAGAATGGGTAAATACACCGCATCTGCAGATACGCTACAACAAAACTGACGGCAAATTTTATTTAACTTCATTTGGCGAATTAACCATATTGAATGAGAATGAGGTGCCAAAATGCGATGTTAATTCGCCTTCGTGGGTAGAGCTTCCGGTTAATTCAAAAATATTGCTTAACGGAATTGTTGGGGTTAATATATTTAAATCTTAAATAAAATGTCACAAATACTTTCAGCAGCGCTCCTATTTATTTGTGTGGTTTTATTGGGCGCTCATTTTTTTGATATAAAAAGTTCAGGTAAACGGAATGAATGATCAGGTTTTTGGAATAACGGATACCGGTAAACAACGGAAAAACAATGAAGACACTTTTATTGCAGAAAGCACTGCAAATAGTAAGTTTATAATTGCCTGTGTAATCGACGGCGTTGGCGGATATTCAGGCGGTGAGGTTGCTGCAGAACTCGCCCGGGAGTCTATACTTCGCCGCCTTAATAAGCCATCGGGGGAGATCATTCCGATGATCATTGACTGTTTTAAGCTGGCGAATGATAGAATATTACAGGAAAAACAAAATTCAAAGGAACACAATAATATGGCCTGTGTTTCCACATTGGCTATTGCAGACATAGAACATAATCAATTTTATTACGCCCATATAGGTGACACACGGTTGTACTTGGTTCGGGACCAATCGCTTGTAAAACTTTCACATGATCAGTCATTTGTAGGCTTTTTAGAAGATTCCGGCCGCTTGTCTGAAGCAGAGGCTATGAACCATCCTAAAAGAAATGAGATCAATAAGGCGCTGGGATTGGACATGGAACCCGGAAAAGAAAATGATTATATTGAAACCGGGCAATCACCCTTCCTGCCTGGTGACATGCTTTTATTATGCAGCGATGGTTTAACCGATATGCTTGATAGTGCTAAAATCAGGGCAATTGTTACGGCGAACAGCACTTTAAAGGAGAAATGCCAAAATTTGATCGAAGCTGCAAACAACAACGGAGGTAAGGACAATATTACGGTTGTGCTTGTGCAGAATAATAAAGCGCAGGTTCAGTATGATGTCAAAAAAAAAGTATCACCGGCAAAAAAAAATTACGAAACAATTATTAACGCCGTCAAACCAACTGAACAGTTTCCCCTAAAAAGAAATCAGCCGGCAACTGGTGTTAAGTCTAACAGGTTAACAATTGTCATCCTTTCCGTATTAATAATTGTACTTTTGGCAGTAACAGTAGGGCAATATTTACAAAATCAAAACGGTAGCACACAAGCCCAAACACAACAAGTTGCTGTGCCCGTTATTGCTAAAAAACCAGCAAACAAGCAGGAAATAAAACTACAGTATACAATTGACCATTTACCCGGCCATACCTTAATCCTTTCGGATACAGCATACACATCTCCAGTTTTGATAAGCCAGGCAATCCGCATAAACAAGGATAGTTTGTTGATAAAAGTCAGTGGAAAAATTGTGCTTCAGTGCGATTCGGGATATACTGGCGAGGCTGTCCGGCTTTCACCAACATGTAAACAGCTTGTTTTGGACAGCGTTTCGTTTACTGGTTTTCAAACGGCCGTGGTTTCGTATAACAATGCGCTGGCATTAAAAAACACGCGGTTTATTAATTGCGGGGTAGCGGTGCAAAACATGTTCACTTTCGCTAATAAGAAATACATAAACGGGAAATTACCTAATTCTGCTTTCAAGACCGACTCTCTCCCGCTGAAAAATAAATAAAACAATGGAACAGGGAAAATCTGAAACCCAATCGCGAAATAAAGAACGAATCTTTTTACTACTGGTCGGTATTATTCTTTTCTTGCTTTTTTTGCGCCTGTTTTACGTTGAGCAAAGGAATTTTACTGATGTCGGACAACGGCTCCAGGACAGTACCATGATCAATCTTAATACCGGCAACCTTGCAAAAAGCATCAACTCATTATTGCAAAAAGGGTACTATTTTGAAGACCAAAAGGACATTGACCTGATTGAAAACACGGTTGCGAAGAATGTGAGTGCGAAGAATAAATTCGACAATATAGGCGAATTGAATAAAAGGCGCTACAACGTAAACTCGGACGAAGCATTTGAAACCGGGGGCAAATCCTTCAAACAACGGGTCACCGTGTCCCGTTCGTTGTTGGGTTACACCGGTGATGATTCTCTCCGGTTTATACAGGAAAAAAATATCCCCCCTGCCTTACCTTCTGTTACCGATGTTGGGTTAACAGGTAATAATATTACCGGCAAAGTTTTGGATAAATTGGCCCCGGTTCCCGGGGTGTTGGTTCGACTGCACATGATACTGCCGCAAGACAGTGTTTATAGTGACGAGGAAAATGATCTTATTAAAACTCAAACAGAACAAACGCCTGCCTATAAAAAAGTATATGTTCCTGACAGCGCAGGCCAAAAACGTTTACAATCATTAACAGCATTTGCACGTACGGATGATCAGGGCATGTATACTTTCAAAAATTTGCCGGCCAATAAAGCTTTTGAAATTCTACCGCTGCAGCCCGGATACCAGTTTGGTAAATCATTGGGCACCGAAAACCTGGATAAGGACATGGCATTTAATTTTTACAGGTCGCCTCATACCATCAGGCTTTTATCAACCAGGGACTACACTATCCTTAAAAAAGAAAAGGCATTTATTATCCGTATGCCGGCAATATTTAATTTATGGTATTGGATCATTGTCGCTGGTTTCTTCGCCTGTTTCGCGGTAACACATCTGCTGCTAAGCAAAAAATTCCCTGCGAACGACCAATTGATTTTGCCGTTTATAATGATACTTACGGGGCTTTCCCTGTTAACGTTGTTCAGTTTGCAGGACCCGCTGCGCGACCGTTTTTTCGCTAAAGACACGTTGGTTTATTTAGTAATCGGTTTTGCAGCCATGATCATGCTGCAGTTTGTTAATCTTCGCCGGTTTACTGCAGATTCGGGCTTTTACCGGATGTTTATTTTTAAGAACAGCCGCAGGGCGGCCAACGGATGGCCCTGGATTGTTTTGGCTATGGCACTACTTGCCCTCACCATACGATTTGGAACAGGGCCGGAAGGCAGCGGGGTAAAAGTGAACCTGGTGGGCTTTCAGCCAAGCGAGATCGTTAAATACCTCGTCATCATGTTTCTGGCGGGTTTTTTTGCAGTGAATGAAAAATTTATCAGCGAATACGCAAGCTGGCGCAAACGGTGGTCATTCTTTTCGTTTGCGATCATCGCGATAAGCGGCACACTTTTTTTATTCCTGGTGCTGGGCGATATGGGGCCGGCCATGATCATTTGCTTTACGTTTATTATCCTTTTCTCTTTTTCCAGGGGAGATTTTATGTTCATGATCCTTTCTGTTGTATTTTTTGTGCTCATTACCTGGATATTTAAAAATGTATGGTTATCGTGCGGGTTAACAGCGGCCTTGCTGCTGTTTGTTTTCCTGTTCAGGCGAAAACAGATAAGTGAATCGGCAATAATGGCTTTGGTGATCATTGCGGGATTTTTAACCATTGATAAAATCCCTTACCTTGATAAACTAATTCCGGGCCCGGTAGAGCGGCTCGTTGATCGTAAAGCAATATGGCAGGACCCGTGGAACAACGAAGTTTATGGCGGTGACCAGGTTGCAAACGGGCTTTGGGCCATGTCGGGAGGTGGTGTAGCCGGACAAGGCGTGGGCGAAGGCTTTGCAAAAACAATCCCCGAAGCACATACCGATATGATATTGCCATCTATGGGAGAAGAATTTGGATATGCAGGGATCATCTGTATATTTCTATTGTTTTTGCTCTACCTGCACCGTTCAATAATTATCGGGCGGCAAACCGGTACGCCCTTTCTTTTTTATATGTGCGCGGGTATTGGTATATGCACTTTTATACAGTTTTTATTAATAGCCGGCGGTTCAACAGGGGCGTTGCCTTTATCAGGGGTAGCACTGCCGTTTCAAAGTTATGGTGGCTCTTCCCTGGTTGCCAATTTTTTGGCTGCCGGCTTTTTGCTTTCTGCTTCAAAGCTCAGGGGCACCCCGGTTCAAATGGCCTATCTAACCAAACAGCAGGACCATAACCTGGTGCCGGCATTAATAGCGGCTTGTACCGGCGTAGTGCTATTAACCGTAAATGTGTCACGTTACTTTATTGAAAACAAGGAATGGATTGTTAAACCGGCTCTGGTTGCCGATAAGAGCGGGGCAAGAATGTTCAGCTATAACCCGCGCATAGCCATTTTAATGAACAAATTACAGGCGGGTTCATTATATGACCGGGCAGGGCGTATTTTGGCAACAAGCGACCCCCGCCTGATAAAAAAACAAAAAAGGCTGCTGGACTCCGCAGGCGCGGAAAATTACAACCTTGACTCGGCTATGCATAAGCGGTTAAACCGGTATTATCCATTTGAGGAGCAAATGTTTTTTTGGGTTGGCGATGCCAATACCGGGGTTTTTAACGGCAGCACCAATGGCTACTTTGGCGAGTACGAGCATGCCGCCGAGTTGCGTGGATTTAAAATGCCAGTGTCCAGTTATAACGCACACGCAAGCTTCTTTAGGGAAGACCGCTTTTTACCACGGGGCATAAAAGAAATGACTGTGAGTAAAAAAGACTACAGCGCTCTCGCCCCTTTGCTCATTGCCGGGATAAACAGCACCAAGGTAGATTCGTTCAAAAAAAAGAACAGGGATGTACAGCTTACTGTAGATGCGGATTTGCAGACACATATTCAAAAATCAATTGCCACGGATACTTCATTGCTTAATAAGCGGGTATCAGTTGTAGTTATGGAAGCGTCAACTGGCGATGTGCTGGCTTCTGCTTTGTATCCATTGCCCCCAATACATAACTGGGACTTGCTAACCATGCCCCAGCAGGACCAGGAGCAATTATCACAATGGGTAACCACATCAGATCTTGGGTTTACGTATGCCACCCAGCCTGGTTCAACTGCAAAAGTATTAACAACCATGGCTGCATTTAACAAGCTTGGCCTGGATGCCGCTAATATAAAATTTACGATCAGTGCCGATGAACGTATCCGTACAAAAGGGCTGGAACCTGATGAAACAGGTGTAATTACCCTTGAACGGGCAGTTGCAAAATCAAACAATGTTTATTTTATAAAATTGGCTAACCAGAAACATCTACAGGAGGAAATGGCTGCTTTATATCTTAAAACCGGGATGTTTTTACACGGTGTGGGCGGTTATTTTTATAACAAAAAGCCGGATAATACCGACCAGGAAGAAAAGTGGCTTGACCTTTGGCGTAAAACTGAATTTGATACACGGCCACGTTATGATCCAAACAATATACGCAGGACGCGGTCTAAAGGTATTTCGGGGATGGCCTGGGGGCAGGGCGCGCTAATTGCAACACCGGCAGCGGTGGCAAGGCTTGTTTCGGGGGTTGCTAATAATGGCTCGATGGTTGCTAACCGTTATGTGTTAAAAGTAAGCGATTCGCTAACAGGCGTTAATAGCAGTGTGCTGCTTGCCAATGATCCCAGGTACACAACGCTCATTACAAAATATATGATCGAGCAGAGCGCGCCGAAAGTTCCGGTACTGGGTTTAAGCGTCGCAGGTAAAACCGGTACGCCGGAGAGGATTTGGAAAACACAGCATATTAACGATGGCTGGTATGTATTCTTCGCCCCGATGGCGAAAGGAACAGGGAACATTGTGGTTTGTGTACGTATTGAATCCACCAAAGGGTCTTCCGACGCGGTCAGGCTTGCCGGGCAGCATGTGATACCGTTCCTGTTAAAAAAGGGTTATATAAAAAACATTGTGCCGCCGGCGGCTGTTGACACCACCGGCGATCAATAAATTTTCAAATAATTGCAGAATATATGTTTGAGCTATTTAAAAAAAATGAAACTAAATGGGCCGGCGACGTGAAAGTGGTGCGTGATACCCTGCTGCGCTTTATTAAAGAAGAGTTACAAAAGGCAGAAGGGGGCGAGGGCCACAATATTAAAGGGATCAGTATTTTTATTTTCAGTGACCCTGCTGAAAAACACATTTATGAGGCGGCTGTTTATTTTGGGGAAAAAGACCGGTTTAAAGAAGAAGTACAAAGGATTGCAGATGATTATGCCGTAGACCTTCCGAGTGACTGGGATATGAATATCAGTTTTGAAGATGAATACCCCTCTGAAACGATAAAGGTTGGTAATCTAAACGCAGCTATTTTTATAAAGACGAAGGACAATACCTTACAAAAATCCGGTTCGGCGTATATCAGGGTGTTACATGGAGAGGCTGAAAAACACGAATACCTGATCAGTTCCTCCAATGGGAAAATCAATATCGGACGTGAAAAAAAAGCACAGGTGGAAGGCGGTTTTTTCAGAAATAATAAAATTGCTTTTCCTGCCGATAGCGGCAATGAAAGTAATAAATTTATAAGCCGTCAGCATGCGCATATTGAATGGTCTAATGACAGTGGTTGCTTTATGCTTTTTGCAGATGAAGGAGGTATACCTCCGGGGAATAAAATTAAGATCAGATCGGTAATAAATGAGAACCCGGTTAAACTAAACTCCATTCAAATCGGTCATAAGCTGGTGGAAGGCGACCAGGTTATTTTAGGAGAATCGGCAGTTTTGGAGTTCAGTTATCATCCAGAAGAAAAAGAAGATGGGTAGAGTTTTTACAATAGCGGACGGGCTGGAAAATATGGGCGCTTTACGCTCTGGCGGCCAGGGCTCTGTGTATAAAGCACGCAGGATAGGCCCTGTTATAACCGCTGTAAAAATATTACCGACACCTATTCACGCTGAAAGTGAAAATGACAAAAACTACAGTAACTTTTTAAACGAAGTACAAAAGCTGAAGAAAGTAAATGAAATACCCAACCCCAACGTTGTTAAAATACTAAGCTCCGGAATCACAGAAAGCGGTTCGCTGCCCTATATTGAAATGGAGTTTATAGAGGGCCCCGATCTTGAAGAATTGCTAAAACCGCCCCATACGCAAATATTTACCATAAAGGAGGTAATAAAACTGGCAGAACAACTGGCAGGTGCATTATCACATTGTCATAAAGTAGGGGTTAAACATGGCGATATTAAAAGCAATAATGTAAAATTCAGTATCCATTCCGGAAACTACGTATTGCTCGATTTTGGTTTATCGGTCATGTCTGATGAACAGCGGAGAAGCAGCTTACGCCATGCAGGCGCGATAGAATTTATGGCGCCGGAACAGAACGAGGGCAAGATGCTGTTCCAGACCGATATTTATAGCTATGGTGTGGTACTGTATGAATTGCTTGCCGGCCAGGTGCCCTTCCCGTTAAAAGACAACAGGGAGACAGCGAGAAATTCGGTCATGATCTCCCATATGGAAGCTAAAGTGCCGAACCTTTTAACGTTGCGCAGGCAGCACTTGCCCGAAAGCTGGCCGGAAGCCCGGCAGGAGCGTGAAATGCAGATACCGGGATGGCTGTTAAACATGGTATTAATTTGCCTGGAAAAGTCGCCGGAGAACCGTTACGCCAACGGAATGGAGTTACAGGAAGCCATTGTGGTAAACAGTTTAATTGCCGACCGGCATGAGCAGGCGGAGAATGTAATTTCTGCCTTAAAAACCGAAAATGAGAAATTGCAAATGCAATTGCTGAAATTTCAATATGACGCAAAAAACATCAAAAGATCGTCGGTAACTATTCCAAAATCAACGCTGGTTGGAGTTGCGCTGTTGCTCATTGCCGCGCTTTGTTTTGGCGGCTATACCTTTTGGCCGAAAAAAAGAGCCGTTTATTTACCGGTTAAAGATACTACTTCGTATTCAGCCCAGCCTGTAAACGGGCTTCCAGACAACAATGCAGCAAATAATGACGGTTCTCAAGTGATAAACCCTCCGGACAATACCACCGTTAAGAAACCCGTAACAACCGCCAAAAAGAAAAAGCACAAGAAAAAGCGAAGAAAATTTTGGGGGCTTTTTTAGCTTACGCTTATCTAAAATTTCTTCCTCCGGGGAATATTTCTTTTTTGCTCAGTTTCCAGTACCTGCGCTTTCTTATTTTTTGCCAGAAAAAAAGGCAGCCGGATTAAGGGCTGCCTCACAACTAACTCAATTGCAGTTAATCAATCTAAAAATTATAATATAAATTACTCATCATAAATGTACGACTTATGAAATAAATGTAAACTTCCGCCAAATCATATCATCATTTATATAACAAAAATTTAAATAAAAATTCATTAATTAAATATCAAAATATTGATGGTCAACTTTTTATAAAAAATACAAACTTGAATAATTTACACATTATTTCAGGTTTTCGTGAATTATATTATTGCTTCATTACTAATTTCTTTACGACCGAATCGCCTATCATTGTACCAAAATGATTTGCAACGATACATGAATTATGATAGTGAATCCCGCCGTAAAACCTGGCCCAGGTATTTTCCAATGCTGCTGCCCTAAATGATTTGAACGAACGGTTCTTTACTCCAAATTCAAGTTCTGTGGTGTCTGTATACGCAAGGTTATCACCAAACACACTTGTTAACGCTTCGGCTGCAGCTGTCGATATTGTACTATGGCCGCAGGTATATTCAGGAAAGGGAGGTGTTTGAAGATGGGGCCGCCAGTTAGGGTCAAAATATTTATTAATAACTGTTTCCGGGCGCGCTGTTTTATAAGCGTACTTGGCTGTCCAGCATTCAATAAAGGCGTCAAACATTGCAATTGCTGTTTTTGCATAAGCGCAAACCGTGGTATTATAATCAGCTTTTGTTTTTTTAGAAGCTATCCCTACAATGCTCATCCAATGTCCCGAAGGCGAAAATTTCTTCGTAATGAACATTACGTGTCCCGAAATATTGAGTTTGCCAGGATTGTCATCCCAAAAATCAGCGATGTGCACCTGCTCGGGAGTAAGGCTGTCGACGGCATTTTTTACCGCCATCACTTCCTGGTAATATTTACTATTTTTATCTTTTATGTTAAATGGCGGAGGAGGAGGAGGAGAAAAATATTTAAGATCATGAATCACCATCGTCCTTATGTTACCCCAATGTGGCTCAACCGCCTCAGAATAAGCGGGCGGGGTCGGTACCCAGCGCCCTGCCGAATCATTAACGGCAAATTTGGGAGCGCTCCTCAATTTGAGATAATTGTCTTTTTTGCTCCAGGCCAAAATTGATGCTGCAACAGCTTTGGCATATGCCTCTGAACTTGCAATCATCTCTTGAGGCATACCGTGGCTAACCGCCAGCCGGTGAAGGCTATCCGTGTAATATTTCAAACTGCCTTCCGGAAAAGTAACAGCTTCGCCTACTCTGCAAAATGCGAGCAAGGCTGCGTAGGGATAGTCAATCGTTTGGCCAGTCCCCGGTTTGGCAACCTTTTCTAACCCGTTTAATTGTCCGGCAAGTGACTTGTATTTCTCCGGGTAACCACCAGCAATTACTTCATAACCGGCAACGGTTGCATAAGCATAATTCCTTGACGCCACCACCGGAGGAAAATTATTACCCATTACCACACCGTTAAGCTCATAAACGGTGCGGCTGTATAGGTTAGGATCGTTTAGGATGGATTGATAATCAGGTTTTTTACATGACGATAAGAAAACCGAAGTCAACAGTATAAAAGAAAGAAATCGTTTCATAAAACATAGTTTAAATTAATAGAATTTACTTTATTACAAAAGTTCTTTTTTCGGGTCCTACGCCTGTTATAGTTAATGATTTCCAGTTCCCTGGTAATTTACTTTTTACCTGCCTAACCCCGTCCAGGGTAATATCCAGTCCGCCAAAACCCATTAGCAGACTTTGAATAATCCCGCCCGCACCTGTGGCAAAATATGGGTTTGTGCCACCCTTAGTTTCAGCAATTACCCTGAACGGAGGGTTAAGGTTCGGCTCGTAGGCGTCTTTGAAAAAATGGTAAGCTTTGTCCCCGTTGCCTAACCTGGCATAAAGTAAGGTAAATATACCCTGGGTCATTGCAGGTGTACCTTCGTTTGGGACACGTGTTTCATAATAGGCTAAATCTTTTTTTATCTGGCTTTCGTCGGTTATAGTTTTTAACGGATATGCCAGCAGGTTTACATCCGCCTGCTTAATACCTTCTCCTTTATAACTTTCAAATTCTTTGGTGACCCCATCAGGGAATTTTTCAATTGGGATATTTTGCGCTACAAGTCCCCAGTCTGGGTTGGCACTTAAGCCTAATACTTTGGCAGCCGCTAAAGCGCTTTGCAAATTCGCGATTGCGGCGGCATTTGTAAATGCGTCATTATCAATATTCTCAGCCCATTCATCTGCGGCAACCACATCGTTTATATCATAATGCCCGGGCGCGTTCCGTTCAACACGGCTTGCCCAAAAATCAGCAGTAGCGGATAAAATTGGCCAACCTTTTTCCAAAAGCCAATTTTTGTCTTGGGTTACACAATAATAGTTCCAGGCAGCAAGGCCTACACATGCCGTAATATGGTGTTCAAAGGGTCCGCTCAGCGCCCAAACCGGGGTTTCTTCCACGCCGCTATCGGCGCTTTCCCAGGGAAACATGGCCCCTTTATAGCCATGTGCAAATGCATTCTGTTTTGCCATGGCCAATCGCTGAAAGCGGTATTCCACCAACGATTTCGCGATTTCGGGGTGTAAAACCAATAGTGCGGGGTACATCCATAGATCCGCATCCCAAAAAACATGTCCGTTATATCCCAACCCGGATAGGCCCATGGGCGATGGCGAATAGGCAGTACCTTCGCGGCTGAATGAATATAAATGATATAACATACTGTGAATATCCTGCTGCGCCTGCGGGTCGCCGTCAATTTGTATATCGCTTTTCCAGAGTTCTTCCCATGCCTGCTTATGAAATTTAATTAAGCGGCTGCTACCCTCTAGCTTTGCAAATATCGTTAGGCGTTCCGCCTGGTTTAGGGGATCTGTATCATGGGCCGAAGTAATTGATGAACCTGCAATAGCGTATACGTACGTTTGACCGGCCGCTATAGACTTGCTGAATTTCATCAGGTGCATGTTGTTGTCCCACATCTCGTGGATCACCCTGGGTTCCTGCCCATGTATTTCGTTAAATAAAAAAGTATTTGAGGCGCACAACTGAAGCTTCCCGGTTGGACTTTTCGCAGTCGATGTTAGCAAACTTATGGTAGCATGCGGCCTGTCAATTTCGTTATAATAATTTTGTACATCTTTTAATGCATCCGGTGCTTCCATAATACTTGCCGCTGTAATAATGATGTCTTTTTTTGCAATCACAGAAATATCCATCAATACCGTAAAAGGCAGTTGCCGCAATGAATAATAGGTATACTTTACTAATGCTTTATCTCCATAATCAAACGTGGTAGTAAAAGCGGCCGAGTGCATATCAAGTTCCTGTTTAAAGTTGCTGATGTTCTTTGCGTCGATGCGTTTTCCATCTATTTCGAGATACATGCTAAGTAAATTAAAACTGTTCAGGAAGTTGCTTACACGTCCCCGGCCGTATAGATCATAGGCACCTGCAAGAACAACATTTTTTACTTTAAAAGGCTCAGGGGATGAAACAATCCCTATCATTCCGTTGGCTACGGTAATACCGTAGTAATTAGAAGGGTCAATATTATCGGCTTTAATTATCCATTTGTCCTGTGCAACCGATGTACTACCCCAAAATAAAAATAGGGCGGCAATTTTTATATACAATTTATTCATATTCATTATTTAGGTTTGAAAAATTCCAGTTGATTGTTGTTGAGCGCGACGACATAAATATTTCCTTGTCGTGTTTTTATTTGTTTTATGTCCCTGACTTCGCCTCTTAATAAAAATCCAGACGAGACGGGCGAAACATAATTGAGATTTTTGCTTTTGTCCGCAATTAATACATCGCCAAAATCAGCGTCGTACCTCCCCTCGAAAGGTATAACTCCCGAAAAATTTCCTCCGGCAATGATGCCGTTACTGGCACCCGAGAATTGAGAAAAACCAAAAAGAGGCGACACTTGCATTGACGACGGAAATGCTTTGAAGGAAAAGTTTCCTTTACCTTTATTATAAAAGATGCCGGAAGTGAAAGAATTTGCGGTAAGTGGCTTTTTGTCCAATGAATCTCCAAACACTTCGTCAACTGTTTTGCCAGCAAATTGGTGATAATACAAAAAATTCTTTTTTATCAGCGGAACTTGTTTTTCGATATCTCCTTTGCCCAAAAATGTATAGTCCTTCTTATCAATACTATAGGTTAAAATCGGATCAATAGTCCCATTTTTGTCAATATCTGATAAGAACAGCTTAACCGGATTTTCAACGCTTGGCTTTAACTTGGAATTCCAGCCGTAATTTCCGGCTATAATATCTGTTTTGCCATCGCCATCAACATCTGCGAGGACGACTTTTTGCCACCAGCCCGATAATTCATCTATTTCAGGATTTTTTTGCTGAACAAATTTTCCTTTTTTATTCATAAATATTTTCACCGGCATCCACTCTCCGGCAACAACAAGGTCAGGCCACCCATCATTATCAAGGTCGGCAAAAGCGGCCGAACGAATCATACCAGCGTATTTAAGCTCAACAGGTAGAGGGGTTTGCTTATAGTTGCCATGTCCGTCGTTCATTAAAAGGTAAGATTCGGGAATTTTACCAAAACCACGGGCACCAGGTGCGCCGCCCACAAAAATGTCAGGGTAACCATCATGATTCACATCGGCAACCGCTACTGCCGACTTATTAACCCTGATTTGTGGAATATTATTTGAACGCTTAAAATTTCCATTACCATCATTAATATACAAGTGGTCGACAAGTTGTTGTGAGCCGTCTGGAAATTCGTTACCGCCGCTGGCGACATAAAGATCCGGATAGCCATCTTGGTTCACATCGAGAAAAACGGCATCGACACCTTCAGACCCTGCATCGTCGATAAAACCTTGCTGCACAGATTCTTTAAAATGACCATCCGGTGTTTGCATAAACAATGCACCGGGCTGCCCTTTTGCTCCGCAAACATAAAAATCGTCCAAGCCGTCATGGTTCACATCTGCAATAGCAATTCTCGGCCCTTCTGACGAAAGCATATGGGGGATAAGTGGCTCCTGATTAAAGTCGACAAAATGATCTTCTTTGTGCTTCCAGCTTACCTTGATTTTTTTAGTGACGTTTTCGAAGAGTGGAGCAGCCGGCGGAAAAAACTTGTTATGATCAAAATGCCCGCTGGCATTTTTTTCATCTAACACCATTAACCGATCCCCCTTTAAGTGTTTGATAATTTGATAGGTTTGATTTGGCCAAATAATAAGCAAACTATCAATATTTGGATTTTTGTTTAACCCAAAATGCAACTTCGGCTCCACCGAAGACTCGAAACCCCGCGTTAGCATCAACTGCTCATACTGCATCTGTTTGCTGGAAAAAACATAGGCTTTAGCGCCAATACCAAACCTGTTATCCTTTGTACCAGTAAATTCAAGGCTTAGATAATGACCTTTGGCCGCGACATTTTTGTAAATACAAGCCACGTGGTTCATGTTATTGGTCACCATATCCAATCGTCCGGTATTGTTCAAATCTGCATAAGCTGCTCCGTTTGATATCATGGTATCCCTGACACCCCAGGCAGCGCTTTTATCAACAAATTTATCACTTTTTGTTCCCTTAAAAACATAGCTATGCACTTCGCCGGTTGGCATTTTATCTATTGCGATATTATCCATTCCATGTCCGGATAGCGCGTTCTGTACCGCTGAGCTCGATATAAAGCTTATGTAATCCATATCCGTTGGCCGGCGTTTTATACCATTTGCAATAAAAAGATCTTTAATTCCGTCATTATCAAAGTCTGCAAATAAAGGGCTCCAGCTCCAGTCAGTCGCCGCCACGCCATCCATTAAACCGTTTTCGCTGAATGCTTCTCCATTTCCCAGGTTCTTTTGTAAGCAATTTCGCGAATACTGATACTGAAACCCGCCATCTAAAATCTTCTGTTTGTATTGATCGTAAGTCTCATCGCCTAAATAGGTTTTCAGAATTTTTTCATCAGCCGGGAGCATATCCGCTGTTATGACATCTAACTGCCCGTCATTATTAAAATCGGCAATGTCATCGCCCATACTAAACCGGCTGTAATGATTAAAATGTTTGGCGCCTGATTCTGTAAATGTCCCGTCGTGGTTATTAACATAATAATAATCGTTTTCATGAAAGTCGTTACCGACATAAATATCATCCCATCCATCGTTGTTCAGGTCCCCAATTGCCAGTCCAAGGCCGTAACCTAAAGCGCTGCTGTAAATACCCGATTCCTGAGTTGCATCAACAAAGTGTCCATTTTTATTCATGTATAAGCGGCTTCCTGCCTGCTTATTATTTTTCCGGCGTAAGGATGTATCCCCATAAGTATCTATGGAATGATTTGATTGGTTCAGCAAAAAGCAATCGAGTTTGCCATCATGATTGTAATCAAAAAATGCTGCCTGAGTTGAAAAACCTGAAAAATCAAGTCCATATTCGGCAGATCTTTCAGTAAATGTACCATCGTGATTATTGATGTAAAGCATATTATGCCCTTTCAGGCCTAACTTACCAGCAACGGCGCAAACATAAATATCAAGGTAACCATCATTATTAACATCGGCCATGGTAACGCCAGTGCTCCAGTCAGCTGTGCCGGCAACCCCTGCTTTATCCGTTATATCTTCGAATTGATAATTACCCTTATTCAAATAAAGTTTATTCCCTCCTTTTTTGTTTGAAGTAAAAAATATATCCGGTAACCCGTCATTATTAATATCGCCAATGGCAACTCCGCCACCATTGTAAAAGTATAGGTAATTTAAAATGCCGGGGTAATCATTGTCACCCAACCTGTTTGCGAATTTGATATTGGTATATGCAGAATCAAGCAATTGAAAAACAGGCGGTTCAATATTTGTTTTTGTGCAAGAAGAAAAGTTTATAATCAATGTAAAAAGCGTTAATGAAAAGAAATGAAAATCCTTTGCCATTAAGATATTTTTAATTGGGTTTACTACCATGTACCAAGTTTTTGAAAGTTAAGCGTAGCCTGGAACTAAACAAAAAGCAACGCGCTACTGTCACTTTTTCCATCCTATCTGTATACTTTTAGGGTTTATAATTTGTTAAAAATATTAAAAAACAATCAGTAAAACAAGCTTTAGTTCCCTACAAACCCACATAAATATTGCCTGTATGGGCTTGAAAAAGATTTTTATTGCTATTTTCGGGGCTACCATTTTTAAAACCCAAATGAAGAAAAAAGTTATTTTATTTTTATTGATCATAGTCATATTTGCCCTCTTTTTTATACCAGTACACCAACAAAAAACCATATTAATTAAATCGCGCTTTTTAAATACCTACAGCCAGTTGACCAATCCTGCAAAATGGGAGAAATGGCTGCCTGACCTTCGAAAAACCATGATTACCGACTCCGGTAAAATTTCCATTCTGAAAGACACCAATTCGTTCGTGATAAAAAATGAAAAAAACAAATTGGAAGTAACCTATAAAGGAAATATGTTCGAAATAAACGAAAATAAAGACGGCAAAAAAGCAAATTATCGTTACGCTGTTATCCCGGTTGCCGATAAGTTTTTGAATAAAACAATTATTGTTGTTGATGACAAAACTAACGCCTTAAAATATTTGATCGGAAAATTCAGCGCACCATCATTTTCAGAGACACATGTTGACGACTTTAAAAACTACATGGAAACCGATAGTCTACTTTATGGGTTCAAAATTTTTAAAACCGAAGTGCCGGAAAGCACACTTATTGTAATGCAGAAGGAAGTTTCAGAAAAGGATAAATTTATCGGGGCCGCTAATGTACTGGCTGCTTTACAACAATATATTAAGACAAATAACATTAAACAAATGCAACCGCTGATTGCGCAGTTTAATCAAAATATCAAAGACTCTGTAGAGGTAAAGGTAGGCTTTTTTATAGACAGGGAAGTTAAATCTGCCAATGGGGTCCATTTTACGAGGATGCCTAAAGGGGGTCCGCTATATGCGGTCATATTCAAGGGCGAATTTTCGAAAAGGGGCATAGCCTTCGATGCGCTGAAACAATATTTTGCTGATCATTCGCACCAAATGGTCCTTTTACCCTGGGAAACCTATCTCAATAATAAGCTTCCTGTTAATGATAATGATACAGTTAATATACAGGTGAATTTGGGCACGTTTCCATCAGGATCAGCTGCAAAATAAGCTCCAACCTTTACACGTTACCGAATTTGCTAAAGGTTGATTAAATCCGGGACAAAAAACTGACGAAGTTTTAAAAACTTTGTCAGTTTGATACCGTTGCTAATTTCTCTTAAATAATTGCAACGCATCATTGTTGCGGGCTACAATTATTTGCTTTCCGTTTTTTGTACCTATCTGGCTAATATCGCGAACTTCGCCCTTTATAAACAGGCCGCTATTTGCGGGGGGCAAATAATCAAACCAATGTTTTGAGTTCCCTAATAACGTAACTCCATAACTGCTGTCATATCTTCCAACTTCAGGTTTCAAACCATAAAAATTGCCGCCTAAAAATAAATCCTTAATCCCGTCATTATTTATGTCAGTAACCAAAATACTGTATACTGGTGAAAACTGAGCCCTTATTGGCAACGGTTGTATATTGAACCCACCTTTTCCATTGTTATAAAAAACACAGGTTTGTGTTTGGTTAACGGTTAACACAGAGGCTTTATCCAATTCTTCGGGGGTAAAGATTTCTTCGATACTTTTCCCCGCGTAAGCGTCATACCTCAAAAATTTCTTTTTTAAATAGGGCATTTGTTTAATTATATCGTCATGAAGGTTAAAAGGATATGCTTTACCGTCAGTTTTATAATATACCGGGATACATTCTACCTGCCCGTTGTTATCAAAATCCGATACATATAATTTTGCAGGATGATCCACATCTGCCTTTATTTTCGAATTAAGGCCGTTATTACCAGCTATTAAATCCAACTTTCCGTCGCCATTTAAGTCAGCAACAGTTAAACAATTCCACCAGCCCGAAGAATTTGCTATCTCACTTGTTTTTTTAAGCTTACCATCAACGTATTTTAGTATAGTTACCGGCATCCAATCACCAACAACTATTAAAGAATTTTTACCGGTACCATCAATATCTGCCCATTGTGCGTCGGTTACCATTCCTAATTTCAATAATTCAGGTGCAACAGCGGCTGTTATATCCGTAAAATTACCATGCCCGTCATTTCTCAATAATCTGCTCGAGGGAATAACACCGTAAGACCCGGGAACACACCTCCCTCCAATGAATAAATCTCCATTATTATTGTTTAACCTTACGCAGGAAGCATTAATGGAAACCAACGGCCAACCGTTGAATTTTCGGGTAAAATTGCCCTTGCCATCATTTTCATACATACGCGCAAGTAAATCAAGCGAACCTTCCTTCTCCAGGTTACCTCCGGATACAATTACCAGGTCCATTTTGCCGGTATGCCTTGCATCAAAAAAAAGCGCGCCGATATCTTCGCTATTCTTATCCTGTTCAAAAGCAAATTGTTTTTTCTGAATAAAAGTACCTGTAGTCTGCTGTATAAAAAGCTTGGCAGTATCGCCGGTAGCGCCGCCCATAAAAAAGTCCTCAAGCCCGTCGCCGTCCACATCAGCAACTGCAAGTTTGGGCCCTTCGGTTGAAAGCATTTTAGGAATAAGCCGTTGCACATCAAAGTCTTTGTAATCATTTTCCTTGTGATAAATGTCACCTTTAATATTTGTGGCCGTTACGTTATTATAATAAGGCTTTACTTTTACTAAATTGGGAA
>Ga0302319_10006676_pt1 | contig 22846 bp, 29 predicted proteins | sample Bog_T0_2_FD_203319 | JGI IMG/M metagenome (GOLD analysis project Ga0302319, IMG submission 203319) | Peat permafrost microbial communities from Stordalen Mire near Abisko, Sweden - Bog_T0_2 | ecosystem: Environmental > Terrestrial > Soil > Wetlands > Peat | place: Sweden: Abisko, Stordalen Mire...
CGACGAAGGGCCGGAGCGCCCGGGCCTTGGCCAGGGTTGTGCGGATGCGGCCGTGCGTGATGAGCGACGCGGCGAGGTTGGAGATCATCGCCGCGCGATGCTCGCGGGTGACCCCCAGCGAGGAATGGTGTTTCTGGTGGCGCATTAGGCTTCCTTCTTGGCGTCGAGGAGGCGCTCGTCGAACTTCATGCCGAGCGAAAGGCCGAGGGCCTCGAGCTTCTCCTTGATCTCGTTGAGCGACTTCTTGCCGAAATTCCGGTACTTGAGCATTTCCTGCTCGGTCTTCATCGCCAGCTCGCCGACGGTCGTGATGTTGGCGTTGTTGAGGCAGTTGGCGGCGCGGACCGACAGCTCGATCTCGTTGACCGACATGTTGAGGAGCTTGCGGAGCTTGTTCTGCTCCTCGCTGACCTCGCTCTGCTGGCTCTCGAACTCGTAGGCCTCCTCCGAGACGCGATCGAACACGTCCAGGTGGTGGTTGAGGATCGAGGCGGCCTGCTTGAGGGCGTCGTCCGGCGTGATGCGTCCGTCCGTCCAGATCTCGAGGATCAGCTTGTCGTAGTCCGTGATCTGGCCGACGCGGGTGTTCTCAACGGCGTACTTGACGAGGCGAACGGGCGAGAAGAGGGAGTCGATCGGGATGACACCGATCGGCTGCTCCTCCTTCTTGTTCTGCTCGCCGGGGCAGTAGCCGCGGCCGGTCTTGATCTCGATCTCGGCCTCGAACGAGCGCTTGCTGTCGAGGGTGCAGATGACCTGGTCGGGGTTGACGACCTGGATGTTGGCGTCCGACTGGATGTCGCCGGCCGTGACCGCGCCGGCCTTGGTGGCCTTGACGGAGAGGGAGATCGTCTCGCGCTTGTGGGAGACGATGAGGACCTTCTTGAGGTTGAGCACGATCTCGGTGACGTCTTCAACGACGCCATCGATGCTTTGGAACTCATGGTTCACCCCATCGATCTTGATCGACGAGATGGCGGCCCCCTCGATGGAGCTCAGGAGCACGCGGCGCAGCGAGTTGCCGACCGTGTGGCCATAGCCGGCCTCGAAGGGCTCGGCGATGAACTTGGCGTAGGTCGGCGTGGCGCCGTCCTCAACCTTTGTGAGTTTGCTGGGGAGTTCGAATTTTCCGAGGCGTTTTGGCATGGCGTGAACTCTATTTTTGAGTTGGGAGGAGTTTGTGTTGTTAAATGCTGCTTAGAACCTCGAGTAGAACTCGACGATAAGCTGTTCGTTGATGTTCTGGTCCATCTCCTCCCGCTTGGGGAGGCGGACGACGCCGGCCTTGAACTGCTCCGCGTTGAGCGAGAGCCAGCCCGGTACGACCCGGATGCGGTTCTCCTCGAGGTTGCGGGTGGCCATCTGGCGGGAGGCGGGCGCGTTGCGCACGTCGATCTCGTCGCCGGAGCGAACGCTGTAGCTCGAGATGTCGACCTTGCGGCCGTTGACGCGGATGTGGCCGTGGTTGACGAACTGGCGGGCGGCCGCGCGGCTCTTGGCGAAGCCAAGGAGGTAGATCACGCTGTCGAGGCGGGTCTCCAGGAGCTGCAAAAAGCGCTCGCCGGTGACGCCGCGCTCGCGCTTGGCCTGCTCGAAGGTGCGGCGGAACTGCCTCTCGAGGAGGCCGTAGGAGTAACGAAGCTTCTGCTTCTCGTTAAGGCCGACGGAGTACTCGGAGTTCTTGCGGCGCGACTTCGGGCCGTGCTGCCCCGGGGGGTAGTTGCGGCGCTCGAGCGCTTTGCCGGAGCCGATGATCAGGTGGCCGAAGCGGCGGCTGATGCGGGTGGATGGACCTGTGTAGCGAGCCATTGTCTTAAGAGGATTAGGGTTGGAACCAGTGAGGGTTAGACGCGGCGGCGCTTGCGCGGCCTGCAGCCGTTGTGCGGGATGGGCGTCACGTCGACGATCGACGTGATCTCAAGGCCGATGGCCTGGAGGGCGCGGATGGCGCTGTCGCGGCCGAGGCCGGGGCCGGAGACGCGGATGACGACGTCCTTAAGGCCATGGGACATGGCGTTGCGGGCGGCGTCCTGCGCGACGATCTGAGCGGCGTAGGCCGTGGACTTGCGCGAGCCGCGGAAGTTGCACTTGCCGGCGGAGGACCAGGCGATCACCTGGCCCTTGGGGTCGGTGATGGAGACGATCGTGTTGTTGAAGGAGGCGAGCACGTTGGCGAAGCCGGACGTGACGTTCTTGGAGCCCTTGGCCTTGCGGACCTTGATTGTGCCAAGCTCCTCCTTGAGGAGGTCCTCGGCGGTGGGCTGGCGGGCGACGCCGCCGACCATCTCCACGGGCTTCGAGTCAGCCGCGGGGGCGGCTGCGGGGGCCGCGGCAGGAGCCGTGGCCGTTGTTGCGCCCTCCGGGGCGTCGGTGGGCTTGGCGGCCTTGGGGGCCTTGGGCGCCTTTTCTTTCTTGGGAGCTGTCTTTTCGTCGGCCATGGCTTTAAGGGATTACTCTTTGGCTTTCGTGACGCCGATCGTCTTGCGCGGGCCCTTGCGGGTACGGGCGTTGGTGGACGTGCGCTGGCCCCTGACGGGCAGGCTGCGGCGGTGGCGGACGCCACGGTAGCAATTGATCGCCTGGAGGCGCTTGAGGTTGCCCGCGATGTCGCGGCGCAGGTCGCCCTCGACCACCCACTTGTGCTCGGTGATCACCTGGAGGATCTTGTTGAGCTGCTCCTCCGTGAGGTCAGCGGCGCGCATGTCGGGCTTCAGGCCGACTTCCTTGACGACCTGGTCCGCGCGAGCGGGACCGACGCCGTAAATGTATCGCAGCGAGTATGCGATTTTCTTCTTCGCAGGGATTTCTACACCGAGGAGACGAGGCATTGTGTGTGGGTTATAAAGAGTTGTGGTTGATCGAGAGTGGTTCTGAAAAGTTATCTGGAGCCCTAGGCCTTTGCCGAGAGCCGCCTGGGGGTCGTCAAGACCTCCGGGCCTTTGTCCGTCGTGAGCACCGTGTGTTCGAAGTGCGCGGAGGGCGATCCGTCCGCCGTCACCACCGTCCAGCCGTCGGAGAGGATCCGGGTGTGGAAGGCGCCGAGGTTCACCATCGGCTCGATCGCGAGTGTCATCCCCGGCCTGATGCGCTCGCCGGTGCCCTTCTTCCCGAAGTTCGGGATCTCGGGCGGCTCGTGCATCATGACCCCCACCCCGTGGCCCACCATGTCGCGGACGACACTGTAGCCATGGGCCTCGACGAAGGTCTGGATCGCGTTCGAGATGTCGCCGATCCGGTTTCCCACCAGCGCCGCCCTGACTCCCAGGTCGAGCGCCTCGCGTGTCACGCTGAGGAGCTTCATGACCTTAGGGTTCACGGGCGAGACGGGGACGGTGAACGCGTTGTCACCGATGTAGCCGTTGTATTCGAGGACGATGTCGAGCGATACGATGTCACCTTCGCGCAGGACGCGCTTATACGAGGGGATTCCGTGGACGACCTCCTCGTTGACCGAGATGCAGGTGTGGGCCGGGTATCGGCGCGAACCGTGCTGGTATCCATAACAGGCGCTCTTCGCTCCCAGTCGCGCTATCTCGGCGCGACCCGCCTCTTCCAAGTCCATTGTTGTAATTCCAGGCCTTACAAGGGGCTTGAGGGACTCAAGCACCGTTGCGGCTATGGAGCACGCCTCGCGCATCCGGGAGATCCCATCCTTGTCCTTGATCGGGATCATCGTTGTGCGGCGGGGGCCTCGTTGAGGAGGCCGAGCGTGCGGTAGTGTCCGAGTACTGCCCCGGGGGCGCCGTTTCCGGCGACCGCCGCGTCGATTTCCTCGTCGCGGGCATCGAGCCATTCGTCGAACACTTTAGCTTGGAGCAGCGTAGCCGGGAAGTCCGTGAGGATGAATCCCGCATCAGGTTTGCGCGCGAAGAACCATCGGCGCATGAGCGCCAGGATGGAGGCCTCGTTCCCAGCGGAAGCTCCGTGGGACCGCGAAATCCCCCGCTGCATAAGGCCGGCGGGAGAGACGTGCTCTAACTGCAAAGAACGGGCCCGGTTCATTATTTCTTCCTTACGAAAATCATCCGAACCGAGGAGAAGGAGTTTCGTTTTGGCCGTGAGGCCGAGAGGGGAAAAGGGGTCAAATATTGCGGACATATGACCCCTTGTAAAGTCCAATCGGACCTTACCTCCCGGAGAAGCGTCTAGTTGCCCAAATCGCTATGCCAAAGAGGAATATGGAACCAACAACGGCGCAGAGCTTGCCAACGGCCTTGAGCTCAAGGGCGTCGCCGAGGGCGCCGGACTGGGCGTTGGCGCTGCGGGAGCGGATGCGGCCCTTCTTGAGGAAGCCGTCGTAGTGGCGCTGGAGCAGGAAGGCCTCGATCTGGCGCATGGTGTCCAGGATGACGCCTACCGTGATCAGCATGCCCGTGCCGCCGAAGAAGTAGGCGATGCGGGTCGGCACGTTCAGCTCGAAGAGCAGCACGTCCGGCATGACCGCGATGAACGTCAGGAAAATCGCGCCTGCCAAGGTGAGGCGCGTCATGATGAAGTCCAGGAACTGGGCCGTCGGCTCGCCGGGGCGAACGCCCGGGATGTAGCCACCGTACTTCTTCAGGTCGTCGGCGATCTGGATCGGCTTGAACATGACCGAGACCCAGAAATAGCTGAAGAACAGGATGAGGACGGCGTTGGCGACGTAGTACGTCCAGTGGCCGCGCAGCAGGTTCTGCGAGAACTCGGTCAGGAAGCGCAGGTTGAAGATCGCCCCGAGCTGGGACATGATCTGCTGCGGGAAGAGGAGGATCGCCTGGGCGAAGATGACAGGCATGACGCCCGAGTAGTTGACCTTGAGCGGAAGGAACGAGCTTTGGCCGCCCATCACCTTGTTGCCGACGACGCGCTTCGCGTACTGGACCGGGATCTTCCGCTGCCCCTGCACGACCATGATGATGCCCATCGTGGTCATGAAGAAAAGGAGGACCATGGCCACCGCCAGGAGGACGCCGTGGCCCGAGTTGGTGCCGATCGGGCCGAAGAAGAACCTGTAGGTCTGGGCCGCCGCGCCGGGGAGGTTGGCAAGGATGCCGACCGTGATCAGCAGCGAGACGCCGTTTCCGATGCCGCGCTGCGTGATCTGCTCACCGAGCCACATCATGAGCATCGTGCCGGCGGTGAGATATATGACGGAGGTGACGAAGAAGCCGAATTTCCCGACAGTCACGATCTGGCCGTAGGTGGCGACATCGTAGCCGGGGAAGAGCTTGGCGGGGTTCACCAGGGCCGCGAGCGTGAGGGCTCCCTGCACGATGCAGATGAGGACCGTCGCGTAGCGCGTGTATTGGGTGATCTTCTGGCGGCCGACGTCACCCTCCTGCTGGAGGCGGCTGAGAGACGGCACGATGGCCGTCATCAGCTGGAAGACGATCGATGCGCTGATGTACGGCATGATGCCGAGCGAGCAGACCGAGCCCTTCAGGAGCGCGCCGCCCGTGAACATGCTGTAGAGGCCGATCATGGCACCGCTCGTGCCGCCCGACTGGTTCTTGAAGAATTCCTGGAGGGGATGCGGGTCGATGCCGGGGAGCGGGATTGCGCATCCGACGCGGGCGACGAAAAGCAGCGCGAGGGTATAGAAGATCCTCGAGCGAAGCTCGGGGATCTTCAGCGAGTTCGTGAACGCGGAAAACATGCGTGGTGCTCGTTATCCGACGATCGCCTTGCCACCGGCCTTCTCGATCTTGGCCTTGGCGGAATCGGAAAACTTCGCAGCCGTAACCTCGAGGGCGCGCGTGAGCTCGCCGTCGCCGAGGATCTTGACCGTCGTCTCACCCGAGCGGATGAGGCCAGCCGCGGCGAGAGCCGTGGCGTCGACCTTGGTCACCTTCTCGTCCAGGCCCGCGAGGTCCTTGACGTTGAGGACCGCGATCTCGGTGCGGAACTCGTAATTGTTGAAGCCGCGGTGCGGCAGCTTGCGGTAGAGCGGCATCTGGCCGCCCTCGAAGCCCGGGCGGATGCTGGAGCCGGAACGAGCCGACTGGCCCTTGCCTCCCCTGCCGCTCGTCTTGCCGTGGCCGCCGCCCTCGCCGCAGCCAACGCGCTTCTTGCGGTGGATCGCACCGGGTACGTTCTTAAGTTCGTGTAGTTTCATGGTATTTTCCTCAGATGGCGCCCCACCCCGCCCGTTGATGGGGGGATGGAACTCGGATTAATGAAGGGGGTTTGACTTAGCTGCTGCGCAGCTTCGTGAAGTCCTCGGCGAGGCGCAGCTGTAGCAGCGCCTGGACCGTGGCGTTCACGACAGCGATGTGGTTGCTGGAACCCATCGACTTCGTGAGCACGTTCTTGATGCCCGCGGCCTCCAGGACGGCGCGGACGCCGCCGCCGGCGATCAGGCCCGTGCCGGGGGATGCCGGCTTGAGCATGACGCGGCCGCCATCGAACTCGCCGATGACGTCGTGGGGGATCGTGTCGCCCTTGAGCTTCACGTGGATAAGCTTCTTCTTCGCGTGCTCGGTGCTCTTCTTGATGGCATCCGGCACCTCGTTCGCCTTGCCGTAGCCGACGCCGATGTTGCCCTTCTGGTCGCCGACGACCGTGAGCGCGGCGAAGCTGAAGCGGCGGCCGCCCTTGACCACCTTGGCGCAGCGGTTGATGAAGACGACCTTCTCGATCATCGCGGGACCGTCGCCCGTCTGCTGGGGCTGGTCGCGGCGCGTGTCGCGGCGCGGGCCGCGCATGCCGCCGCCGCCGTGGCCGTCGCGGCGCTGGGGGCGGTTCTGGTTGCCGCTCGGGGCTGACGTGGGAGCGGGGGCGGGAGCGGTCGCAACTGCGGCCGGCGTGTCGGAAGTGGGTGTTTCGTTGCTCATGGGCTTTGGATCAGAATACAAGGCCGGCTTCGCGGGCGGCATCCGCGAAGACCTTGACCTTGCCGTGGTACCTGGCGCCGCTGCGGTCGAATACGACCGAGGTGAGACCCTTGGCCTTCGCCTTCTCCGCGAACGCGGTGCCGAGCACCTTGGCGCTCGCTATGTTCGCCTTGAGCTTCTGCTTGCGCAGCTCGCCATCGAGGCTCGAGAGGAACACGAGGGTCGTGCCGGCGTCGTCGTCGATCGCCTGGGCATAGATGTTCTTGGCGCTGAACTTGACGCTCAGGCGGGGGCGGATGGCGGTGCCGGTGATCTTCTTGCGGATCCTCCAGCGGCGCTTCTGCAGAAGTGTGGCTTTGTGAACGGTGTTCATGGGTGTTAGGCGACTGTTTTGCCTTCCTTGCGGCGGACGCGCTCGCCGACGATGCGGACGCCCTTGCCCTTGTAGGGCTCCGGCGGGTAGTAGCTGCGGATCTCGGCGGTGACCGCGCCGACGAGCTGCTTGTCGCAGCCCTCGACCTTGATCTTCGTGCCCTCGACGACGGTCAGCTTGATGCCGTCCGGGATGTCCATGACGATCGGGTGCGAGTAGCCAAGGGCCAGGTCGAGCTGCTTGCCCTTGAGGTTGGCCTTGAAGCCGACGCCCTGGATCTCGAGGTCCTTGGAGAAACCGACGGTGACGCCCTTGACCATGCTTGCGATGATCGAGCGCGCGGTGCCGTACATGGCGTTCGCGAAGCGGGTGTCGCCGATCGGGGCCACGAGGACCTTCTTGTCGGAGATGGTGATGGTGACGACGTTGGCGAAGGTCTTGTTGACCTTGCCCTTGGGGCCCTCGACGTGGACGGCTGTGCCCTTGATGTCGACCTTGACCTTGTCGGGAATGGGAACGGGTTGTTTACCGATGCGGCTCATGGTGTGTGGGTCCTTACCAAACGTTGCAGATGAGCTCCCCGCCGGCCTTGTTGCGGCGGCAGTCGGCGTCCTTCATCAGGCCCTTTGAGGTCGAGATGATGCTGATACCGAGGCCGTTTAGGACCCTCGGGATGTCGGAGTAGCTGAAATAGAGGCGGCGGCCGGGGGTGGACGCGCGGTTGAGTCCGCTGATGGCGGGGGTGCCGTCGACGTACTTCATCGTGACGATGAGCGTCTTGTGGCCGCGCTCGTCCGTGCCCTCGTTGTAGCCGCCGACGTAGCCCTCGTTCTTGAGGATCGTGGCGATCCCAAGCTTCAGGTTGGAGTGCGGGCAAACGCAGGTTTCTAGTCGGGCCTTGCTGGCGTTGCGAAGGCGCGTGAGGAAGTCACTGATCGGGTCGGTCATGGATGTATTGAGTTGGGATGGCAGCGCGGGTCATATCCGACCCCCGTGTGCCTTGGTCTTTACCAGGATGATTTGATGACGCCGGGGATCTTCCCGGCGAGGGCGAGCTCGCGGAACTGGATGCGGGACACGCCGTACTTGCGCTTGTAGCCGCGCGGGCGGCCGCTCATGGAGCAGCGGTTGCGGATGCGCACCTTGGAGGAGTTCTTCGGGAGCTTCTGCAGCTTCGTCTGTGCGGCGAAGAACTGCTCGTCCGTCGTCGCGGGGTTCGCGAGCGTGGCCTTCAGCTCTGCGCGGACCTTCGCGTACTTGGCGACCAGCGCGATGCGCTTCTTGTTCTTGTCGATGGCGGATGTCTTCGGCATGGCGTCAGGCTGCGTTGGCTGTCTTGGTTTCGGTGCGGCGGAAGGGCATTCCCATGAGCCGCAGGAGATCGCGACCCTCGTCGTCCGAGTTCGCGGTCGTGACGATCGTGATGTCGAGCCCCATGCTCTTCTTCACGTTCTCGACGGTGATCTCGGGGAAGATCGTGAAGTCGGAGATGCCCAGGTTGTAGTTGCCCTGGCCGTCCAGCTTCGGCGACACGCCGCGGAAGTCGCGGATGGTCGGGAGCGCGACGGCGAGCAGCCGGTAGAGGAACTCCCACATCGCGTCGCCGCGAAGGGTGACGTGGCAGCCCACGATCTGGTTCTCCTTCAGCTTGAAGTTCGAGATGGCCTTGCGCGTGCGGCTAAGGACCGGCTTCTGGCCGGCGATGGCTGCCAGGTCGCGCTGGACGTCGGCGATCTGGTTCTTGTCGGCCTCGGCATCGATGCCCGAGTTGAGGTTGATCTTAACGATCTTCGGGACCTGGTGCTTGTTCGTGTAGCCACGCAGCTTCATCAGCTCGGGGTACACCTTCTCGGTGTATTGCTTCTTCAGTACGGGTGCGCTGCTCATGTTAAACCGCCTTCTTTCGTTTGCTCGCGTCGAAAACCGACTTGAGCATCAGGTTGGAAATGTGGACCGAGCCCTCGCGCTCGACGATGGCACCCTGGGGGTGCTCCTGGCTCTTCTTGGTGTGGCGCTTGACGAGGGCGACGCCCTCGATGCGGGCGCGGCTCTTCGCGGGCAGGATCTCGAGGATCTTGCCTTCCTTGCCCCGGTGCGAGCCGGAGATGACGACGACCGCGTCGTTACGCTTTACGTGGAACTTTTGCATGGTCAGAGAACCTCCGGCGCGAGCGAGATGATCTTCATGAAGTTCTTGGACCGCAGCTCGCGTGCGACGGGTCCGAAGATGCGTGTGCCCTTGGGGTTGCCGTCGGTCCCGAGGATCACGATGGCGTTGGAGTCAAAACGGAGGTAGCTGCCGTCAGCGCGGCGCACCGGGTGCTTCGTGCGGATGACGACGGCCTTCGCGACCTCGCCTTTCTTCACGGTGGCGTCGGCGGTGCTTTCCTTGATGTGGACGGTGACAATGTCACCCACCCCGGCGGTGTCCGTGTTCTGACCCTTCTTGGAGATCATGGCGGCACGGCGGGCGCCGGTGTTGTCGGCGACTTCCAGAATGGAGCGTAGTTGGATCATGGTGGGCCTGGCTTAGTTAATTATTGTTGGGTTCAGGCCTTGGCGCCCGGCTTGGTCGTCTTCGTGGGGACGATGGCGGCGACGTCGTTCTCGGTGATCGCCTCCGCGGTCGTGCCGACGGCGCTGTGGACGATCGAGACGATGCGCCAGCGCTTCAGGCGGCTGATCGGGCGCGTCTCCATGATCTCGACGGTGTCGCCGATCTTGGTCTCGTTCTTCTCGTCATGCACGTGGACCACCGTCTTGCGGTTGATGACCTTGTGGTAGAGGGGGTGCGGCGTCTTGTACGGGATCGTGACCTTCACGGACTTGTTGCCAGACTTGCTGGTGACGAAGCCCTGGATGGTCTTGCGGGCGCTGCGGGAGGAAGTGGTGGTGGACATGGCGTGTGTTGCTCCGAGGTCAGGCTGCGACCGTCGCGGGAGTGTTCTTCTGTTTGCTGATGGTCTCGAGGCGCGCGATGTCCTTGCGGAGCGAGCGCAGCTCGTGGGTCTTCTCGACCTGGCCGGTCTGCTTGCGCAGGCGTGCCTGGAGGAGGGATTCGCGGATCTCGCGGATCTTGGTCGTGATCTCGGCCTGTGAAAGGTCCCTGATTTCCTTGGATGTCATTTGTTCGGTCTCCGTGTTTATCGTCAGACGACGGTGCCCTCGCGGACGATGAAGCGGCAGTGGAAGGGAAGCTTGGCGTCGGCGAGGCGGAACGCCTCCTTGGCCACGCGCGCCGGGATGCCGGCGAGCTCGAAGAGGACGGCGCCCGGCTTGATGACGGCGACGTAGAACTCGACCGGGCCCTTGCCCTGGCCCATGCGCACCTCGGCCGGCTTCTTGGTGACCGGCTTGTGCGGGAACACGCGGATCCAGAGCTTGCCCTTGCGCTTCAGGTGGCGGGAGATCGTGACGCGTGCGGCCTCGATCTGCTGGCCGGTCATCGGCCCGCGGGTGAGGGACTGCAGACCGAACTCGCCGAAGGCGATCGTGTTGCCGCGCTTGGCGTTGCCGGCGCGGGAGCCCTTCTGCCATTTGCGGTACTTTGTGCGTGCGGGTGCGAGAGCCATGGTGCGTTATCTCCTAAGAATCGATGTGTTGCGGGCGAGGTCGCTTATCAGGCGACGTCGGCCTCCTTTTTGCAGATCCAGCATTTGACGCCGATCTTGCCGTAGACGGTGAGGGCCTCCGAGAAGCCGTAGTCGATGTTCTCGCGCAGCGTGTGCAGCGGCACCCTGCCCTTGCGCTGCCACTCGCGGCGCGCGATGTCGGCGCCGCCGAGGCGGCCCGAGCACTGGATCTTGATGCCCTCGGCGCCAAGCGCCATGGCCATCTCGACGGCCTTCTTCATGGCCCGGCGGAAGGTGATGCGGCGCTCGAGCTGGAGGGCGACGTTCTCGGCGACCAGCTGGGCCTCGATCTCGGGCTTCTTGACCTCCTGGATGTCCAGAAGGATTTCCTTGCCCGTCAGCTTCATCAGCTGGGCCTTGATGTTCTCGACCTCCTGGCCCTTGCGTCCGATGACGATGCCGGGGCGGGCGGTGTAGATCTTGACGCGCACGCGGCTCGAGGCGCGCTCGATGAAGATGCGCGGCACGGAGGCCTGCTTGAGCTTCTCCATCAGGGTGGTCCTGATGAGCTGGTCCTCGAGGAGGAGCTTGGGGAATTCCTTCTTGCTGGCGAACCAGCGGGACTGCCAGTCACGGCGGACGGCGAGGCGGAAACCGATCGGATTTGTCTTTTGGCCCATGGCTTAGCTTTCGTTGGTGTTGCCGTCGGAGAGGATGATGCGGATGTGCGACATCTTCTTGCGGCGGGGCATCGCTGTGCCCTTGGCGCCGGCCTTGAAGCGCTTGAGGACGGGGCCGTTCTCGACCACCGCGCTCTTCACCGTCAGGGTGTCGGAGGCCAGGTTGTTGTTGTTTTCGGCGTTCGCGATGGCGCTCTTGAGCGTCTTCACGATCAGGCGCGCGGACTTGCGCGGGATCAGCGTGAGGTACTCGACGGCGTCGTTGGCCATGCGGCCCTGGATCGTGCGTGCAACCTCGCGCACCTTCTTCGGTGACATGCGGGCGTTGCGGGTGAGTGCTTGTACTTCCATGGTGCTGGTCTCCTTAAATTTCCTTGCGGGTCATTCCGCCGTGGGCCTTGAAAATGCGGGTCAGCGCAAACTCGCCGAGCTTGTGGCCGACCATGTTCTCGGTGACGTACACGGCGATGAAGTTCTTGCCGTTGTGGACGTTGAACGTGTGGCCGATGAAATCGGGCGTGATCGTGGAGCGGCGCGACCAGGTCTGGATCGGTTTGCGCGTGCTGGTCTTGACCGCCTTCTCGATTTTCTCGAGCAGGTGGTAATCGACGAAAAAGCCTTTCTTGATGGAACGTGCCATGGTGCGGGTCGGTAAGGGTTACTTCTTGTTGCGCGGCGGACGGCCGTTCTTGCGGATGAGGATGAAGCTGCTGGACAGGCGCGTGCGGCGGCGGGTCGGGAAGCCCTTTGCGAGCTGGCCCCACGGCGACACGATCTGCTGGCGGCCACCGCCGCCCTTGGATTTGCCCTGGCCGCCGCCGTTCGGGTGATCGACGGGGTTCCTGGCGACGCCGCGCGAGATCGGGCGACGGCCCATCCAGCGCTTGCGTCCGGCCTTGCCGAGCGAGCGGTTGACCTGGTCGCCGTTGCCGACGACGCCGATCGTGGCCCTGCAGCGGGCGTTGACCAGGCGAAGCTCGCCGGAGGGCATCTTGAGGGTGGCGTTGCCATCCTCGATGCCGATCAGCTCGAGGCTCACGCCGGCCGAGCGGGCCAGCTGGGCGCCCTTGCCCGGGATCATCTCCACGCAGTGGAGCTGGGTCGAGGGCGGGATGATGGAGAGGGGGTAGCTGTTGCCGACCGTGAACCCGTTCAGGTCCGTCGTCATCGCGGAGCGGATGACGTCGCCGACCTTCAGGCCCTCGGGGGCCGGGATGTAGCGCTTCACGCCGTTCGTGTAGTGCAGGAGCGCCAGGTGGGCCGTGCGGTTCGGGTCGTACTCGATGGCCGCGACCCTCGCCGGGATGTCCAGGATGTCGCGCTTGAAGTCGATGATGCGGTAGATCTGCTTGTGGCCGCCGCCGATGCGGCGCGACGTGACGCGACCGTAGACGTTGCGGCCGCCGGAGCGGACCTTGACGTCGGTCAGGGCCTTGATCGGGCGCTCCTTGGAGACCTTGACCTTGTTCAGCGAGGTGAAGCGCTGTGACGGCGTGAGCGGGCGGAAATGTTTGATGGGCATGGCGGGTGTTCCTTTTGGGCGGGTGCTTTAGACCAGCTCGATCTTGTCGCCGGCCTTGAGCGTAACGATCGCCTTCTTCCACTCGGAAGTCTTGCTGGGCGTGCCCTGGCGGCTGCGCTTGTTCTTGCCGGGATAGTTCTGCGTGTTCACGCGGCGCACGGTGACCTTGAAGGTCGACTCCACTGCCTCGGCAATGGCGTGCTTGTTCGAGCCCTTGGACACCTCGAAGGTGTACTGGCCGAGCTCGGCGGATTGCTTGTTGGCCTTCTCCGTGAGGAGCATGCCCTTGAGTACCTTGTCGGCGTTCATCAGTTCTTTTCTCCGGCTACGCGCGCGATGATGGTCTCGAGCGCCTTTGTGCTGACGATGATCTTCCTGTACTGGGCCAGATCGAGGGTGTTGAGCTTGGAGGCCTCCTGGAGCGTGATGCGCTCGAGGTTGCGGGCCGCCAGGCGGGTGTCGGTGGCGAAGGGTGCGTCGACCAGCAGGATCTTGCCCTTGGGCGCGATCAGGCCGACGACCTTGGAGACCGTCTTCGTCTTCTTGACGGTGAAACCGAAGTTCTCGATGACGGCGATCTCGCCGGCCGTGGCGCGGTCGAAGAGGGCGCGGCTGAAGGCCAGGGCCTTCACCTTGCTGTTGATCTTCTTGTTGTAGTCGCGCGGCTTCGGGCCGAACACGACGCCGCCGCCCGACCAGAGCGGGGAGCGCGAGGAACCGGCGCGGGCGCGGCCCGTGCCCTTCTGGCGCCAGGGCTTCTTGCCGCCGCCGCGCACCTCGGCGCGGGTCTTCGTGGAGTGGGTGCCAAGGCGGTTGTTCGCGTTGATCGCGACAATCACTTCCTTGACGGCCTGCAGGCCGCGGTCGCCCTCAAACGTGGGGATACCGTCGAAGTCCTGCTCGCGGCTCGTGGCGCCGTCTGGGCTGAAAATGGTGAATTTCATGGCTCTAGGGTCTTATGATTTCTTGGGCTGGCCCTTGATCGCGAGGCGGACGATGACGTCGTCGCCGTTCGCGCCGGGGATGGCCCCGTTCACGAGGATCAGGTTCTTCTCGGCAATGATCTTGATGACGCGCAGGTTCTGGACCGTGCGGCGCTCGCTGCCCATGTGGCCGGGCATGCGCTGGTTCTTCCAAGTGCGGCCGGGGGTCTGGCGCATGCCGATCGAGCCGATGCGGCGGTGGAACATGGAGCCGTGGGCCGCGGGGCCGCCGCCGACGCGGAAGCGCTTCACGACGCCCTGGAAGCCCTTGCCCTTCGTGATGCCGATGACGTCGACCAGCTGGCCCTCGGCGAACGCCGTGACCGTGATGACGTCGCCGACCTTCAGCGCGGGCGAGCCCTCGATGCGGACCTCGGAGAGGACGCGCGGGGCCGACTCGAGCCCGCCCTTTTTGGCGTGCGCGATCTCGGCCTTGCTCGAGTTCTTGAGCTTCTTGGAGGAGAAGCCGATCTGGACGGCGTTGTAGCCATCGGAAGCTTCGGTCTTCACCTGCACGACGGCGCAGGGACCAGCTTCAACCACGGTGACCGGGACCAGGACGTTTTGAGCGTCGTAGACCTGGGTCATGCCGATTTTTTTGCCGAGTAGGGAGGAGATCATGGGCTAAGTGGTAGGTGGAAGAATTCCGTTTGAACCTACATTAGAGGGACCCGGGGCGCCGTGGCGCACGCGGGCAACTGCTAACTGTGGACGGTGAAAGTTATACGTTGATGGTGATGTCGACGCCGGACGGGAGGTTCAGCTTCTTCAGCTCGTCCACCGTCTGCGCGGTGGGCTCGATGATGTCGATGAGGCGCTTGTGGGTGCGGGTCTCGAACTGCTCCATCGACTTCTTGTCGACGTGCGGCGAGCGGTTGACGGAAAGCTTCTCGATGCGGGTGGGCAGCGGGATCGGGCCGGACACCCGGGCGCCGGAGCGCTTGGCGGTCTCGACGATGTCCTGGGCCGACTGGTCGATGACCCGGTAGTCGAAGCCCTGGAGTTTGATGCGGATGCGTTGGCCTTTCATGACAGTAAAAAGAACGGGGTGTTAGGTGCGGGCAGGGGCCCTCGTGGTGGATTCCACGATTTTCTGGAGGAGCGAGTTCGGAACCTGCTCGAAGTGCGACGGGGTGACCGAGGCGCTGGCGCGTCCCTTGGAGAGGGAGCGGATGTCAGTGACGTAGCCGAAAAGGGTCTCAAGCGGGACGGTCGAGCTGATGATGCAGGCGCCGGCCTTGTTCTCCATGCCCAGGATCGTCCCGCGGCGGCGGTTGATGTCGCCGATCAGGTCGCCCTGGTACTCCTCGGGGGTCGTGACCTCGACGCCCATGATGGGCTCGAGCAGGATCGGGTTCGCCTGCTTCATCGCGTCCTTGAACGCGAAGATGCCGGCCATCTTGAACGCGAGCTCGGAGGAATCGACCTCGTGGAAGGAGCCGTCGACGATCTTGACGATGACGTCCACGACCGGGTGTCCCGCGACAACGCCGTTGTTCGTGGCCTCCATGATGCCGTCGATCGAGGGCTTGATGAATTCCTTCGGGATCGAGCCGCCGACCGTGTCGTTGATGACCTCGATGCCCTTGCCCTTCTCGTTCGGCTCGAGCTTGATCACGACGTGGCCGTACTGGCCCTTGCCGCCGGACTGGCGGATGAACTTGCCCTCGCCATCGGCGGAGGTCTTCACCGTCTCGCGGTAGGCGATCTGCGGCTTGCCCGAGGTGGCCTCGACCTTGAACTCGCGCTTCATGCGATCGAGGATGATCTCGAGGTGGAGCTCGCCCATGCCGGAGAGGATGACCTGGCCGGTGTCGACGTCCGTCTTGACCTTGAGTGTCGGGTCCTCGGCGACCAGGCGCTGGAGGGCTGTGCCCATCTTCTCCTGGTCGGCCTTCGTGTTCGGCTCGATGGACATCGAGATGACGGGCTCGGGGAACGACGGCGGCTCGAGGCGGATGTCGAAGTCCTCGTCGCAGAGCGTGTCGCCCGTGATGACGTCCTTCACACCGACGACGGCGCAGATGTCACCGGCGTACGCGACGTCGATCTCCTCGCGGTCGATGGCGCGCATGAGGACGAGGCGTGATACGCGCTCGCTGCGGCGGGTGCGCGGGTTGTAGAGGGAGGTGCCCTTCTTCAACATGCCCGTGTAGACGCGGAAGAACACGAGCTTGCCGACGAACGGGTCGGTCCAGAGCTTGAACGCGAGACCGGCGACCTTCGCCTTGTCGTCGACGACGGCCTCTACCTCGACGCCTTCGCTGTCGTGGCCCTTCATGGGCGGGACGTCGATCGGGCTCGGCAGGTAGTTCACCACGCAGTCCAGGACGCGCTGGATGCCCTTCTTCTTGAAGGCGGAGCCGGGGATGACACCGAAGAACTTGAGCGAGATCGTGGCCTTGCGGACGGCCAGCATCAGCATCTCGGTCGGGATCTCGGCGCCCTCGAGGTACTTCTCGGCCAGGGCGTCGTCGAAGTCGGAGACGGCCTCGATGAGGGCGTCGCGGTACTTCTGGGCCTCATCGAGGTGGTCCGCAGGGATCGCGGTCGTGACCGGGTTCAGGCCCAGCGGGTCCTTGTCCTCGTCGAAGATGTAGGCGATCATCTGAACGAGATCGATCATCCCGTTGAAGTTCTCCTCGGCGCCGATCGGCAGGAAAAGGGCGTGGGCGTTGCCCTTCAACTTCACACGGATGTCGTCGATCGACTTGTGGAAGTTGGCGCCGACGCGGTCCATCTTGTTGATGAAGGCGAGGCGGGGAACGGAATACTTGTTGGCCTGGCGCCAGACCGTCTCGGACTGGGGCTGCACCCCGGAGACGGCGTCAAACACGGCGACGGCGCCGTCAAGGACGCGGAGCGAGCGCTCGACCTCGGCCGTGAAGTCCACGTGTCCAGGCGTGTCGATGATGTTGATGCGCTGCTTGATGCCCTTCCAGGGGCCCCAGGAGGCGTTCCAGGCGCAGGAGATGGCGGCGGCCGTGATCGTGATGCCGCGCTCGCGCTCCTGCTCCATCCAGTCGGTGACCGTCGAGCCCTCGTGCACCTCGCCCATCTTGTGGACGGCGCCCGAGTAGAAGAGAATGCGCTCCGTGGTCGTCGTCTTGCCGGCGTCGATATGGGCAGCGATGCCGATATTGCGGGTCCACTCCAGCGGGAACGGGCGGTTGGGCGCGTTCTTGGGCGAGACCTTGGCCTTGTCTGTGACGACAGTTATGGTGGGAGCTTCGACGGCGGACATGGGAGGACCTCGCTAAAAGGGTTACCAGCGCAGATGGGCGAAGGCGCGATTCGCCTGGGCCATCTTGTGTGTGTCTTCCTTCTTCTTCACCACCGAGCCCGTGTTGTTGTAGGCGTCGATGATCTCGGCTGCCAGGGCGTCCTTCATCGTGATGCCCTTGCGCGAGCCGGCGGCGTCGACGATCCAGCGGATCGCGAGGCTCTCCTGGCGCTCAAATGAAATCTCAATCGGGACCTGGTAGGTCGCGCCACCGACGCGGCGGCTCTTGACCTCGAGGCGGGGGCGGGCGTTCTCGAGCGCGCCGAGGAGCAGATCCACGGGATCGCCCTTCTCGAGCTTCTCCGAGACCTTCTCGAACGCACCATAGACGATGCGCTGGGCAAGGTTCTTCTTGCCGCTCTTCATGATGACGTTGACCAGGTGGGCGACAAGCGGGCTGTTGTACCGGATGTCGGGGATAACCTGGCGTTTCTCTGCTCTGTGGCGGCGTGACATGGTCTAGATTCCTTAGGCTTTCTTTTCCTTCTTCGGGCGCTTGACGCCGTACTTGGAGCGGCTGCGGCGGCGTTTCTCGACGCCCGTCGCATCCAGGGTGCCGCGAACGATGTGGTAGCGAACGCCGGGGAGATCCTTAACGCGTCCACCGCGGACGAGGACGATCGAGTGCTCCTGGAGATTGTGGCCCTCGTCAGGGATGTACGAGATCACCTCGTTGCCGTTCGTGAGCCTGACCTTCGCGACCTTGCGAATGGCCGAATTCGGCTTCTTCGGGGTGCGGGTCATCACCTGAACGCACACGCCGCGACGAAAGGGGTTACCGTCCAAGGCCGGGGACTTGGACTTGATACGCACCTTGCGGCGGCCGTTGCGAACGAGCTGGTTGATGGTGGGCATTGCTAAATTTGAGAGAGAGAAATTGAGAAAAGAGGTTGAAACTACGCTTCGCTAAAATGTCGGCAAGAACTTTTTGGCGAAAAGACGTCTCGATTCGCGAAATCCACGTTTCGGGCGCGGCTCGCGAGGTAGGGGGCGCATGCCAGTGAGTGCTGGCGGCGTGTATGGACTGACGAAAAGGGTGGTCAAAATCCCTCGAACGCCGACCGAAGACAAGGAAAAAGCAGGACGTCCTCCAGAGGGCCCTTCCCCACCCCATGTTTTCCACCTGGCAGACCCCGCTTGGCCATGGCTAAAAAGCCGGTTCTAGGTCGGCGCCTGAAAGGGCGAAAATTCGGGTTAAGAAGGCTGAAATCTATTAAATATCTATCCTGGAGCCGCTTATGGGATTTTTTGCCAATATTGACCAAGAAATGGCCCCGAAAGGTGGCGCGCCCCGAGATTGTATCTAAAATACCACTACACTGGGTCCGCCTTGCGTTCGGGGCCGCCGACCGGGTATGTGACTTCAGTCGTCGCTCGGGACCTCCGCGGAGCCGGGCGTTTGCCAGCACGAACGGAGTCCCAAAAAGCTGTGGCCTTGGCACGGTTTGCCAAGGTCTTGGCCTCAGAACGCGCCCTACCTCCCTTTGCGCTGAAAGCCTTCAGGTTCACGAAAGTAATGCTAACCGCTTAGCATTACTTGTCGAGGCCGTGTAAATCCCTAACTACCTATTCTCCAATATTAAAGATGTGGCTGGAACGGCAATTGAAGGAGCCTCCCGAACTTCGTAGACTTCCACGAGGACCACGCCGGTGTCGGAGGAAATCCCCTGGACCGCGGCTGTATAGCTGCCCGGGGGGAGCGTGACCAGGATGGCGGCATCCTTGGTGGCGACCGTTCCCCAGCTGAAGGCGCCTACCGAGGCCGCGGTGGCCTCGATGACCCCGTTGCCACCCCACCCTGCGTTCTGGGCATAGACGGCGCCCGTCGAGGGGTTCTGGAGGGTGACCTCGGGATCGGCGAGGGTGCCTGAGACACCAAACGGTATGAGGGCGGGGCCGGAGACGCGTATCAGGACCGTCAGGGCCGAGTTGCCCTGGATCACGAAGCCGGCCTCGGGAGTCGCGGCGCCGGTGCCCACGTCGACGCGGGCGGATAGGTTTACCAGGTGAGGCAGCTGAGCGTTGAACGAGCCCGCCGCGCTGGCGTCATAGACTTCCATGAGCCCGATGCCCGTGTCGCCGCTCTCGCCAGAGACCTGAGCCGTGTAGGTGCCCGTACCGAGGGAGAGATCGAGCGCCGAGTCGTGGCTCGAGGCGCTCGGCCAGGCGAACGCGCTGACCGCGGCTGCCGTCAGCGAGATGGCGGTATTGCCGCCCCAGGCTTGGTTGGAGTCGATGACCGTCTGCGCCGAGTTGAAGAGCTGCAGCTGGGGATCGGGGAGCGTACCAGCCACGTTGAACTGAACGAGGGCCGGTCCGGAGGCGCGGATCAGGACCGGCAGCGTGCCGGCAGTCCCGATCGGCCCGATGACAAACCCGCCGAAGATGATGTCGCCGCCGACGCCCACCTCGGCGCGAGCGGATATATTGCCCAGGTGGCCGGCGTCGGAGGACCGCGAGGCCGACTGTGGCCGCGCTGCTCGTCACGGAACCCGCGGAATTCGTGGCGACGCAGGTGTAGGTCCCCTCGTTGAGCGCCGAGACATCGTCGATCAGTGTCGTCGGGTTCGTCTCCCCGGAAATGGCGGTGCCATTCAGGTACCACTGGTAGCTTGTGGCGCCGGTGGCAGCTGCGTTCAGGACCACAGGGCCGCCCGCCACGGAAACGGAGAGCGGCTGCACCGTGAAGACGGGGACCGCGGGAGGCGTGACGACGGTCGCGACGACACCCTTCTGGACGACCTCGCCCAGCTTGTCCGTCACGAAGACGTTGCCGTTTCCATCGACCGCGATGCCCGTGGGGACGTCGAAGATCGCCGCGGAGCCCGTGCCCTCCACGACGGCGTAGTTGGCCGGGAGGCCCGCCATCGTCGTCACGACGCCGGCGGGGGTGATCTTCCTGATCGTGGAATTGCCCGCGTCCGCGACGTAGAGGTTCCCGTTTGAGTCGACCGCGACGCCCGTCGGGCCCTTGAACCTGGCGGCGGAGCCCGTGCCGTCGGCGGTGCCGGTCTGGCCCGGCGAGCCCGCGATCGTCGTCACGACGCCGCCGGAGGTCACCTTGCGGATCGTGTCGTTGCCGGTGTCGGCGACGTAGAGGTTGCCGCTCGAGTCGACCGCAATGCCGACCGGCTGGTTGAACTCGGCCCCGGCGCCCGTGCCGTCCGTGCTTCCGGCGGTCGAGGGAGCGCCCTCCACGAAGTCCGTCGTGTCGGTTCCCGCGGTTCCCGCCAGCGTCGTGATCGCGCCGCCGCTCGTCACCTTGCGGATCGAGTTGTTGCCCGTGTCGGCCACGTACACGTTGCCGCTCGAGTCGACGGCGACGCCCTGGGGCGCGAGGAGGACGCCGACGCCGCTCGCGCCGTCCAGGGAGCCGCCCTCAGCGGCCAAGCCGGCAAAGACCGAGACCACGCCCGCGGGCGTGATCTTGCGGATCGTGTCGTTGTTGGTGTCGCAGACATAGAGGTCGCCGCCGCTGCCGACAGCGATGCCGGTCGGCACGTTGAAGAGGGCCGCGGTGCCGGTCGCGTTCGTGGTGCCGATGAGGCCGGCCGTGCCCGCGATCGTCGTCACGACCCCGCCCGAGGTCACCTTGCGGACCGTCTGGTCGCTCCTGTCGGTGACGTAGAGGTTGCCGCTCGAGTCGATCGCGATGCCGTAGGGCTGGTTGAACTTGGCGGCGTTGCCCGTGCCATCGACCGTGCCCGGGCTGCCGGCGCCCGCAATGAGCGTGAAGGCATAGGGCGTCGAGTAGTTGCTCTGGGCGCAAAGCCGGGCCACCGGGGCCAGGGCCAGGAGCCCCATGAGGGCCTTTGAAAGGATCCGCCCTTTCGAGGGCGACAGGTGCATGTGCAAGGACTTCATGTTCAGTTATCTGCGGAGGATATGGACCAATGGGCGGGTGCGGGGGCCGGTTCCCCTGCGCTGGCGGATGACGCTTCCGGTCTGGAAAAGGATCGGATTAAGACGGCTAGACACAGCGGCTTCAAGGATGTGCCGTCGGCTTTGAGCGGGGTCCGGATCTGGGCTAAAAAAAGGCGCCTCCCGCTTCCGGGAGGCGCCTTGGATAGTGTTTCGTGGCGCTTAGCTCGCTGAGGCCTCGACGGCCTTCGTCTCGTCGATCAGCTCGGTGCCGAAGGGAAGGCTGATCTTGAGGTGCCTGTACTGGGGAAGGCCCGTGCCCGCCGGTATCAGGTGACCCATGATCACGTTTTCCTTGAAGCCCTTGAGGAGATCAACCTTGCCGAGCGTTGAGGCATCGGTGAGGACGCGCGTCGTCTCCTGGAAGGAGGCGGCCGAGATGAAGCTCTCCGTCTCGAGCGAGGCCTTGGTGATGCCAAGGAGGATCGGCTCGGCCTCTGCGGGCTTGCCGCCCGCCTCCTCGATCCGACGGTTGTCGGAAAGGAACGCCGCCCGGTCGATCTGCTCGCCCCAGAAGTACTCGCTGTCGCCCGGGTCCGTGATCCGGATCTTGCGCAGCATCTGGCGGATGATGATCTCGATGTGCTTGTCGTTGATCGTCACGCCCTGGAGGCGGTAAACCTCCTGGACCTGGCCGATCAGGAACTCGTACAGCGCTGCCGGCCCGAGGATCTCGAGGATCTCGTGCGGGTCCGCGGCGCCCTCGGTGAGGTGCTGGCCCTTGTGGACGACGTCACCGGGCTGCACGATGATGTGCTTTCCGGCGGCGATCAGATGCTCCTCCTCCTGCTGCGTCTCCTCGTTCTTGACGACGAGCTTACGCTTGCCGCGGATCGTGCCCTCGAAGGACACGACGCCGTCGATGCGGGCCATCTCGGCTGCATCCTTCGGGCGGCGGGCCTCGAAGAGCTCGGCGACGCGGGGGAGACCACCGGTGATGTCCTTGGTCTTGGAGGCCTGGCGGGGCGTCTTCGCGAGAAGGGCACCGGGGGCGATCGTGTCGCCCTCGTTGACCGTGATCTGGGCACCGACGGGGATCGAATAGGCCGCGAGCGGCTTGTTCTTCGCGTCGCGGACCTCGACCTGGGGATTGAGGTCCTCCTTGTGCTCGATGACGACGGTGGCGATGCGGCCGGACGACTCGTCCAGCTCGCGCTTCACCGTGACGCCGGGGATCATGTCCTTGAAGACGAGCGTGCCACCCTTCTCGGAGAGGACCGGGATGTTGTACGGGTCCCAGACCGCGAGCACTGCGCCCTTGGCGATCTTGGCGCCGTCTTCCACATGCAGGAACGAGCCGACAACGATGTTGTAGTTCTCAACCTCCTTGCCCTCCTCGTCGATGATCTGGATGGTGCCGGTCTTGTTGAGGACGATGTTGCCACCCTCGGCCGCCTGCACGAGGCGAAGCGCCTTGTACTTGACGGTGCCGGAGGACTTGACGCGGATCTCGGGGGTCTTGAAGCCGCCGGAGGCGACGCCGCCGATGTGGAACGTGCGCATCGTCAGCTGGGTGCCGGGCTCGCCGATCGACTGGGCGGCGATGATGCCGACCGAGTCGCCGATCTTCGCCATCCGGTTCGTCGCCGGGTTGATGCCGTAGGACTTGGAGTCGATGCCGTGCTTGGAGGACGAGGTCAGCGGCGACATGATCTTCACGCGCTCGATGCCGACGTCCTCGATCTTGGCCGCGATCTCCT
>Ga0302319_10006679_pt1 | contig 22844 bp, 22 predicted proteins | sample Bog_T0_2_FD_203319 | JGI IMG/M metagenome (GOLD analysis project Ga0302319, IMG submission 203319) | Peat permafrost microbial communities from Stordalen Mire near Abisko, Sweden - Bog_T0_2 | ecosystem: Environmental > Terrestrial > Soil > Wetlands > Peat | place: Sweden: Abisko, Stordalen Mire...
AAGCGCCTCATGGAACCCGACACCGCGCCCGACATCACGCGCGGCACCATCGAGGGGCAGTTCATCGGCTCGCCGATCACGGTCGTGCAGGTGCATGGCATCGGCGACCAGATGCGCGCCTATATTTGCGAGGGTCACTTCCTCGACCTCGATCCGAAGACATTCGGCTGCACCGGCACCGCCTATCTGCCGGGCTTCAACCGGTTTTACCGCCATGTGCTGCTCGGCAAGTTCCATCACCACGCCGCGGTCGCGTTCAGCCACTGCGGCTCGGTGCTTTACGATGCCTTCAAACTGATCGGCATGAAGGAGGTTTATACTCCCCTCCCCGAATGCATACCTTACCCCGGGGAAAATGTTTTCCGCAGCGGGCTGCTCTCAAAATAAGGAATCTGAAATGCTCTACGATGACCTGAAAATCGAATGCTGCGAGGCGAACCTGCTGTTGCAGGAGTACAAGCTCATCGACCTGACCTTCGGCAATGTCAGCATCGCCGATCATTCGCACAAGATCTTCGCCATCAAACCGAGCGGCGTGGATTACAGGAAGCTGAAGCCTGAAAACATTGTTATAATAAACTTCGAGGGCAAGGTCGTTGGTGGATCGCTGCGCCCCTCGTCCGACACTCCGACGCACCGGCGGCTCTACCAGGCGTTCCCCGCCGTCAGTGCGATCGTCCACACCCACTCACGCAACGCAGTCGCATTCGCGCAGGCGGGAAAGGACATCCCCTGCCTCGGCACCACACACGCCGATTACTTTTACGGCGATGTCCCGGTCACGCGTGCCATGACACCCAAGGAAATCGCAGAGGGCTACGAATGGGAAACCGGCAACGTCATCGTCGAGCGTTTCACCGGCATCGATCCCCTTCAAATTCCTGCCGTGCTTGTGCAAAATCACGGCCCGTTCGCATGGGGAACGTCCGGCGTCAAGGCCGTCGAAACTGCCCTTGCCCTGGAGGTCGTGGCCGAGATGGCCATGAAATCCCTCCAACTCAATCCACAGGTTCAGTGCATCTCCAAGGCCTTGCTGGACAAGCACTTCCTCCGCAAACACGGTTCAACCTCCTACTACGGGCAGAAGTAAGCCAGCCCAAAAACGGCGACATCCCGTTTGGGGAAAGGCGTCCGCCTTTCCATCGGGAGCCGATGTCTTGTTGAAGGAGACATCTATGAAAAAATTCACACTCACATTACTGATAGCCTTCGCATTCTTGCTGGCTCTGACACCAACTTCCAACGCAGGTGTTCACTTCGGCGTTTTCGTCGGCCCCGGCCCGGGATATTATGCGGCGCCCTACCCCGCCTATTACGGACCCTACTATGGATACAACGGATATTACCCCCGTTATTATTACGGCAGGCACTATTACGGGCACTACGGCCATTACGGTCACCACTGGCACTAAGCCGCGGGTTTTAAAACCGTGGCAAGGAACTGCGCAGTGCGTGGTTCGTGCCACGGTTGAAGCCCGTTGACCAGATCAAGAAATCCTACATGCCCTCCGGAATCGGGTGCTTCAAACGAGAAGAAATCATTCTTCCCGGCCTCTTCAAAGGGAAATGATTCGGGTGTAAGAAACGGATCGTTCCTCGCATTCACAAGCAGCGTGGGCAACCGGATTCCGGAAAGAAACTGGCGCGAACTCGACCGCTTCCAGTAATCATTGGCATCGCGAAATCCGTGGAGGCGGGCGGTGTAACGATCATCAAATTCCTGAAAGCCTCTGATCTCACGGATACCGCCCAAATCAAAGTGACCCGGAAATCGCATGGCTTTCGCCTCCACCTTGGATATGAGCGTATCCAGAAAACGCCGCAGGTAGATTCGATTTGTAATGCGTCGATCAAGCGAGAGCGCACTCGATGCAAGATCCACAGGCGTGGAAATGGCAACGCCTGCAATAACTGCGGCATGGGGTTCCGCCTCGCCGAGATATTTCAAAACCACGTTTCCTCCCAGGCTGAACCCCACCAGTGCAATGCTCGAATAAGTCGCGGAAGCATGGCGTATCACCCTCGCCAGGTCACTGGTTTCACCGCTATGGTAAAAATGCGGGAGACGGTTCAATTCCTCGCCGCATCCCCGGAAATTCCAGGCGAGCGCATCCCAGCCTGCCGCATTCAATGCCGCAGCCATCCCCCGTATGTAGCCATTATCCGTGCATCCCTCGAGACCGTGCAACAAAACAGCCAGTCGGTTCCGTCCCTTCCGCGACCAATCCATGTCGAGAAAATCACCGTCATCAAGCTCAAGCCGCTCCCGCTCATAAACAACATCCACCCGGCGCGGAAATAACACCGGCAGGATCGTTTGCAGATGTCCGTTGCGGAGGAATAACGGCGGTTTGAAATGGGATTGGATTACCGGCATGGATTATCGCTACATATATTGTATCCGAATTCCCCCGGGAAAGATCGTATTTTGAAGTGCTCCCGGTTATTTCCTTTTCCACAGATATCAATGAACTCCCCGATGCATCCCACTCGCTATCGCCTCGCTGCGATTGATATCGACGGAACTTTGCTCGGCCCCGACTCCAAAGTCAGCGCCGCGAATATCGCAGCAGTGGCGAAATTGCTTGAGCACGGTATCCGGGTGGTTCTTGCATCGGGAAGGAGGCACGAGAACATCTTGAATTTCCATCGACTTCTCAATCTCGAAGGCCCGATCGTTTCATGCCAGGGCGCACTCGTGAAAGTCGCGGAAACGAACCGGATATTGCACGAGCATTGCATGCCCGCCGCCCTGGCGGAAGAGGTCATCCGCGACGGGTCGGCACTGGGCATGACATTGATCTACTATCGGTCCGACGGGATCTATATTTCAAAAAACGACGCCCGTACGGACCTCTACCACAGCCGTGGAGGAGACAAACTCATCCTGTATGGAGCACTGGAAGGTCTGGCCGGGGAAACACCGCTGAAGATAATCTGGATAAACACCCCCGAGGAAATCGATGCCCGGTATCCGGGGATCGAGGCGCGCTATCGTGGACGTCTCGACACAGTCCTCACCTACCCCGAATATCTCGAGTTCATCGCCCTTGGGGTAAGCAAGGCGGTTGCGGTCAGGGAAGTCGCAAAATACTACGGGATAAACCGTGAAGAAGTGTTGGCGTTCGGCGATGGAAATAACGATGTCCCCATGTTGGAATGGGCAGGCCTCGGAGTTGCAATGAGCGAGTCAACACCCGGGGCCAAAGCCGCCGCCTTAATGGTCGCTCCCCCAGGCGACCCGGCTACAAGCCTTGCTCGTGCAGTGGCGAAAATACTGGAAGAGCTCTCTCCCGTGGAATCGTAAGCGCCTAGTACTGTTTACTATCTCCACAGCAATCCTGAAATCTCAGATGACTGCCGCAATAGCAGGGAAGCATCCCGCTTTTTTCGACCTTGGCCGGCGCCGGAGGCCTTGACAGGTATTCCGAAAGAGGCAGCCAATCAGCAGCCTCCTCGTCGTAGTAGAAATCCGTCGGCATAAGACTTCCGTTTTTAATACGCTCTTTGATCTCCCTGTCCGGCCATTCGCCGATAAAATCTTTCCCTCTCGCTATCCGCATGAAGATACAGTCGTCTGCATGCGAAAAATCTGCAAGTTAGTTTTGAAACTATGAGACTCCGCGATGTGGAATTTGGCTGTTCAGGAGGTTCTCATTCCATCTTCGTTTCGACCCACCGCGCATAAAGCCAGCAGAGATCGGAAAGGCGGTTCAGGTAACGGATAATCTCGGGATTCACGGCGATTTCCTTTTCTCCCAAGGCCGCCACACGGCGTTCCGCACGACGGCAGACCGTGCGCGCAACGTCCAAAGCGGCGGAGCCCAATGTCGCACCGGGAGTCGCCCAGTGTTTGAAGCTAACCTTGCGGTTCTTTTCAATGTCATCGATCAAAGCCGTGAGATTATCGACCATCGAGGCCGTCACAAATGCGTGGCCGCTTTTTTCATAACGTTCACGATCCTCGGAAATTAAGGCAAGCTCACCCATAAGGACCACGAGTTCTTTTTGGATGGAGAAAACGGGCTCTGCTATGAATGGTTCCTGCACTGTGGCGCGAACCATGCCGAGCGCGGCGTTCAGTTCATCCACCGTACCGTAAGCCTCGACTCTCGGATCGGTCTTGGGAACCCGCCTCCCATACATGAGAGCGGTCGTTCCGTCGTCTCCCGTTTTAGTGGCAATTGACATTGGAGAAATTTGAAATGATGAATGACATGCAGGAAAAAAAGAAGCCCGGGGGGTTGACCATGCGGTGTTTCCCCTCGGGCTTCATGATTGGAATTTAATGTTTCTTAACCTACAGCGGGTTCTGGTGTTTCCACCTGCTCGCTGGCAATTGGTTCACCGAATGTGACTACTTTAACATTACGATGGATCGGGAACCCTGTGCCGGCCGGGATGAGATGACCCATGATCACGTTCTCCTTGAATCCGCGCAGATTGTCCACTTTGCCAAGCGTCGCAGCCTCGGTCAGGACACGTGTGGTGTCCTGGAACGACGCGGCGGAAATGAACGAGTCAGTTTCCAGCGATGCCTTTGTGATGCCCAGCAGCACAGGTGAAGCTTCGGCAGGTTTTCCGCCTTTCTCCGCGATGCGTTTGTTCTCTGCCTCGAATTCGAGGCGGTCGATCTGGTCACCCCAGAGGAGGGCAGTATCACCGGGTTCGGTGATTTTTACCTTCCTCAACATCTGGCGCACGATGATCTCAATGTGCTTGTCGTTGATTTCCACGCCCTGCAGACGGTAAACCTCCTGCACTTCGTTCACAAGATGCTCCTGGAGATCCTGCGGTCCGCAGACCTCAAGAATCTCATGCGGAACAACAGGGCCTTCGGTAAGCTGCGAGCCTTTTTTCACAAAGTCGCCCTTGAAGACGATGATGTGCTTGTTCAGCGGGACGAGATGCTCCTCTTCCGCGCCGGACTCCTGATCTCGCAGGATGATCTTGCGCTTGCCTCGCACGGAACCGCCGATTTCCACAATGCCGTCGATCTTTGCGATCTCGGCTGCGTCTTTCGGACGGCGTGCTTCGAAGAGTTCGGCCACACGCGGCAGACCGCCGGTGATGTCCTTCGTCTTGGCAACTTTTCTCGGAGTCTTTGCAAGCATGGTGCCGGCCTGGACTTTTTTGCCTTCCGCCACGGCCACGTGGGCTCCTGCGGGAATCGAGTAGCTGGCGATGACTTCCTTGTGGTCGTCGAGGATGACGATCTGCGGATGCAAATCCTCTTTGTGCTCGATGACGACCGTGCCTTTGACGCCCGTTTGCTCGTCGATCTCGCTCTTGACGGTCACGCCGGTGATCATGTCGCGGAACTCCACTTTACCCGTCTTCTCGGTGAGAATCGGGACATTGTAAGGATCCCATTGGACGAATGCCTCGCCCTTCTTGACGTGTCCGCCATCCGCAACGGAAATGACGGAACCGATGACCACGTTGTGTGATTCGAGTTCGCGGCCTTCCTTGTTGTGAACAGTGACGGTGCCGTTTTTGTTGAGCACGATCCAGTTGCCGTCCAAAGCCTGCACGGTGCGCAGGTCGTTGAAGCGCAATGCTCCATCGTTCTTGGACTTGATGATTGGCTGCTTGAAGGTCTGCGATGCCGTTCCACCGATGTGGAAGGTACGCATGGTCAGCTGCGTGCCGGGCTCGCCGATGGACTGTGCCGCGATGATGCCGACTGCTTCGCCGAGTTTCACCAACTGGCCGGTGGCCAGGTTGCGTCCGTAGCATTTGCCACAAACGCCGCGACCGGTTTCACAAGTGAGCACCGAGCGGATTTTGAGCTGCTCGACACCGACTTTTTCAATCGCTGCCGCGGTCACTTCGTCGATCAACTGGTTAGCCTTGATAATCTTCTGGCCGGTGATCGGATCCTTGATCGTCTCGCAACTTGTGCGCCCGATGATACGGGTGGAAAGATCGACGACTTCCTCGTCGCCTTCGTAGATCGACTTGACCACGATGCCGTTAACGGTGCCGCAATCCTCTTCGTTGATGATTACGTCCTGTGACGCATCCACCAGTTTGCGGGTGAGGTATCCGGAATCCGCCGTCTTGAGCGCGGTATCAGCGAGACCCTTGCGGGCGCCGTGCGTGGAGATGAAATACTCGAGCACTGTGAGACCCTCGCGGAAGTTCGACGTGATCGGGCGCTCGATGATTTCGCCGCTTGGCTTGGCCATGAGTCCGCGCATACCGGCGAGCTGTTTCACCTGCTGGCGGTTGCCTCGCGCACCGGAGTCCACCATGAGATACACAGGGTTCAATTCCTTGCGTCCCTCGTTGTGCTCGAGTGTGCGATACATCACGTTGGAGATTTCGTCGCCGGCGTGGGTCCAGATATCGATGATCTTGTTGTAACGCTCGCCGTCAGTGATGATGCCCCGCTTGTACTGCTTGTCCACCTCGCCGATCTGCCGGTAGGCGGAATCGAGCTCGGTTTGCTTTTCCTTGGGGATGATCATGTCGGCAATACCGATGGAAATGCCCGCACGGGTCGCCCACGTGAAGCCGAGTTCCTTCAGTTTGTCGAGTGTCTCCACGGTGCCCTGCTGGCCCACGGCCTGATAGGTGCGCCAGATGATGTCGCCGATCTGCTTCTTGCCTGCGGCCTTGTTGATGAAGCCGAGTTGCGATGGCCAGATCTGGTTGAAGATAACGCGCCCTGCTGTGGTCTTCGTGATCTTTTTCGAGTTGTCACCGTAAACCGTGACAGCCTTGCCGGCGGGATCAAAGTTCGGATTGATGTAGTTGATCCAGTCGTGAATCTTGATCGTCTGTTCGGACAGCGCGAATTCCACGTCGCTCGGGCACGAGAACAGCGGCAGCCGCTTGGTTTCGTCGTTGTGACGGGGATTCTGTGTGAGGTAGTAGCAACCCAGCACGATGTCCTGCGACGGCGTGGTGATTGGCTTGCCGCTCGATGGCGAGAAGATGTTGTTCGGAGCGAGCATGAGCATGCGCGCTTCCATCTGTGCCTCGACCGAAAGAGGAACGTGCACAGCCATCTGGTCACCGTCGAAGTCCGCGTTATAAGCGGTACAAACGAGCGGATGGATACGGATTGCCTCGCCCTCGATGAGTTGCGGTTCGAAAGCCTGGATCGAAAGACGATGCAGGGTCGGCGCGCGGTTCAGCAGCACGGGATGTCCCTTCGTGACTTCTTCCAGGATGTCCCACACTTCCGGCGTCTGGCGCTCGATCATCTTCTTCGCACTGCGGACAGTGTGAACGTAGCCGCGCTCCTTGAGCACACGGATGATGAATGGCTCGAACAGCACAAGCGCCATTTTCTTCGGCAGACCGCACTGGTTGAGTTTCAATTCTGGCCCGATAACGATTACCGAACGGCCCGAGTAATCGACGCGCTTTCCGAGCAGGTTCTGCCGGAAACGTCCGCCCTTGCCCTTGAGCATGTCGGAGAGTGATTTCAACGGACGGTTGCCGGCGCCGGTGACAGCGCGGCCATGGCGGCCGTTGTCAAACAATGCGTCCACGGCTTCCTGCAACATGCGTTTTTCATTGCGGATAATGACATCCGGCGTCTTGAGCTGCAGCAGGTTTTTCAACCGGTTGTTGCGGTTGATGACGCGGCGGTACAGATCGTTGAGATCGGAGGTTGCGAAACGTCCGCCCTCGAGAGGGACGAGAGGACGCAGATCCGGAGGAATCACCGGAAGCACTTCCAGGATCATCCATTCGGGGCGTGTGTGTGAAGTGGCAAAGCCCTGCACGAGCTTCAGGCGTTTCGCAAGTTTCTTGCGGATCTGCTTGCTGCGGGTGTTGGTCATCGCTTCTTCGAGTTCCTTGTTCACCTTGGCGAGATCGGTCTGCGCGAGCAGCTTCCTGATCGCCTCGGCGCCCATTCCGGCTTCAAAGCTTTCACCATACTGGTCCTGCGCTTCACGGTATTCGGTCTCCGTGAGGAGCTGGCAGCGCTGGAGCGGCGTCTGGCCGGGATCGATGACGATGTAATCCTCGTAATAAATCACACGCTCGAGATGACGCGAGGTCATGTCCAGCATCAGGCCGATGCGTGAAGGCATGCACTTGTAAAACCAGATGTGCGATACCTGCACAGCCAGTTCAATGTGGCCCATGCGCTCACGGCGGACGCGCGAAAGCGTCACTTCCACCCCGCAACGGTCGCAGATCACGCCCTTGTGCTTGATGCGCTTGTATTTTCCGCACGAACATTCCCAGTCCCGTGTCGGGCCGAAAATACGTTCGCAGAACAAACCGCCTTTTTCAGGCTTGAAGGTGCGGTAATTGATGGTCTCCGGGTTTTTTACTTCACCCTTGCTCCACGAGCGGATGCTGTCAGGCGACGCCACCGTGATGCCGACCTGATCAAAGCCTACTCCGCGCTCCTCACCGAAAATTTCACGAATATTTGGTTCACTCATAGTTAATTTTCCTTAGATAAGTTCAATGGTTGACGCGGGGGCCTTGCCGCCGACTTTCACATCGAGGCCGAGACTCTGCATTTCTTTGATCAAGACGTTGAATGATTCCGGCGTTCCCGCTTCCAGCGAGTTGTCGCCCTTGACGATGGATTCGTAGATGCGTGTGCGTCCCTGCACGTCGTCGGATTTGACGGTGAGCAGTTCCTGCAGCGTATAGGCGGCTCCGTACGCCTCGAGCGCCCAGACCTCCATTTCTCCGAAACGCTGTCCGCCGTATTGCGCCTTGCCTCCCAGCGGCTGCTGGGTGACGAGCGAGTATGGTCCGACTGCACGGGCGTGGATCTTGTCCGCCACCAAGTGACCGAGTTTCAGCATGTAGATGTATCCGACCACGACCTGCTGGTCGAACTGGTCGCCGGTGCGCCCGTCATAAACAGTCGCCTTGCCGGTTTCGTTGATCCATGTGAAGCCGTCCACTTTCTGGGCATCCTTCAAATATTCGCGGATTTTCGATTCCTCGATACCGTCGAATACAGGGGTCGCTACTTTGAAACCGAGTGCTTTTGCCGCGACACCAAGGTGGGTTTCCAGCACCTGGCCGACGTTCATGCGCGAAGGCACGCCGAGCGGGTTCAGACAGATTTCCACCGGAGTTCCGTCCGCGAGGAAAGGCATGTCTTCTTCCGGCACGATGCGGGCCACTACGCCCTTGTTACCGTGGCGTCCTGCCATTTTGTCACCGACACTGAGCTTGCGCTTGCTGGCGATGTAAACCTTCACCTGCTTGATGATGCCGGGATCGATGTCGTCGCCGCTTTCGACGCGGTCGAGCGAGCGTTCGTGCTCGAGATCGAGCTCTGCGAACTTGTGTTCGTAGTGGCTGATGATCTCGCGGATCTTGTTGCGGATCGGCGAAGGATCGATGTCCACGTGATCATACACTCCTGCGAGCTTGCGCAGCAGGGTCTTGGTGATCTTCCGGTTTGCAGGGATGATGATTTCACCGGTCTCGGCGTTTACAACGTCGAGCGGGATTTTTTCACCCAGCAGGATGTTCGACAAGGCCTCGGTGAGCTGCTCGTGCAACTCTTCCTTCTTCTTGTTGTAATCATCCGCGATCGTCTTGAGCTGGCGCTTGGTCTCGGTAGGAGTGAGTTTCTGCCGCGCAACTTCCTTGCGGGATGAAACCTTCACATCCATGACGATGCCGTAGGTGCCGGAAGGAACGGTAAGCGAAGTATCTTTCACGTCCGCCGCCTTCTCACCGAAGATTGCGCGCAGGAGGCGCTCTTCTGGCGCGAGTTCGGTCTCGCTCTTCGGGGTGATCTTGCCGACAAGGATGTCGCCGGGCTTCACTTCGGCGCCGATGCGGATTACACCGTCCGGCCCGAGGTTGCGCAGGGCTTCCTCGCTGACGTTCGGGATATCACGCGTGATTTCTTCCGGTCCGAGCTTGGTGTCGCGGGCGCCGATTTCGAATTCGTCGATGTGGATGGATGTATAGATATCCTCCTTCACGACCTTCTCGGAAATCATGATGGCGTCCTCGAAGTTGTAGCCGTTCCATGGCATGAACGCGACGAGCACGTTGCGGCCGAGCGCGAGCTCGCCGTTGTCGGTGTTCGGACCGTCTGCAATGACATCGCCCTTGTGAACCGGCTGGCCTTTCTTGACGATCGGCTTCTGGTTCACGCAGGTGCCTGCGTTGGAACGCATGAACTTGCGGAGCTCGTAAACGTAAACATGCTCCTCGGGATCATGCTTGAGCTTTTTGCGGCCTTCAGGGAGATGGCCGTCCTTTGTGATTACGATCTGGTCAGCTGTCACTGATGCGACCTTGCCACTGGCTTCGGTGACAATGACTGCGCGCGAATCGCGGGCAACCTTGCCTTCCATGCCGGTGCCGACAAGGGGCGCCTCGCTGCGGAGCAGCGGCACACCCTGGCGTTGCATGTTCGAACCCATGAGCGCACGGTTGGCGTCATCGTGTTCGAGGAACGGAATCAGGCCGGCAGCGACGGAAACGAGCTGCTTGGGCGAAATGTCCATATAGTGGACCTTCGCCGGCTCGACTTCCAGGAAGTCGCCACGGTAGCGGATGGAAACCTTCTCGCCGGTGAAATTACCCTTGGCGTCGAGCGGGGCGTTTGCCTGCGCGACAAGGAAATTCTCCTCGCGGTCTCCGGTAAGGAAATCAATCTGGTCGGTGACGCGGCCTTTTTCCACCTTGCGGTAAGGTGTTTCGATGAAGCCGAATTCGTTGATCCGGGCATAGGTGCTCATCGAGCTGATGAGACCGATGTTCGGACCTTCGGGCGTTTCAATCGGGCAGATGCGTCCGTAATGCGAAGGATGCACGTCGCGGACTTCGAATCCCGCGCGGTCACGGCTCAGACCGCCTGGTCCAAGGGCCGACAAACGGCGTTTGTGGGTCAATTCGGCAAGGGGATTCGTCTGGTCCATGAACTGCGACAACTGCGAACGGCCGAAGAAATCGCGGATCACAGCGCTGAGCGCCTTTGGATTGATGAGTTTCTGCGGGGTCATCCCCTCGATATTCACATCAAACAACGTCATGCGCTCTTTCACGAGACGCTCCGTGCGGGCAAGCCCGACGCGGCACTGGTTTGCCAGCAATTCACCCACGGTACGCACACGGCGGCTGCCGAGGTGATCGATGTCGTCCAGCGTGCCTTCACCACGGCGCAGGCCGGTGAGATATTTCATCGCGACGATGAAGTCTTCCTTCGTCATCACGCGCTCGCCGAGGTCAACCTCGGTGCCGAGCTTCTGGTTGATCTTGTAACGTCCCACGCGGCCGAGATCGTATTTCTTCGGATCAAAAAAGAGGCGCTTCAGCAGGCCGCGCGCATTGGCCACGGTTGGTGGATCGCCAGGGCGGAGGCGGCGGTAGATGTCCTTCAACGCTTCTTCTTCATCATGCGCCGGATCTTTCTTCAGCGATTTGATGATGGTGTCGTCGTCCTTGGTGTCCACGACCTTCACCTTGTTGACGTTGAGTTGGAGGATCTGCTTGATGGTCGCCTTTGTCAGCGGCTCGAAAGCACGCGCCACGGTGATCTCGCCGTCGCGGACGTCGTTGATCAGCACCTTGGTGGCGATTTCCTCGTCGTCGAACTTGTCGTTCAGGGAGAGTGTTTCGACGGTGTAGAAAAGATTGATGATTTCCTCATCCGTGCCGTAGCCGAGGGCGCGCAGGAACGTGGTCGCGAGGAATTTCCGGCGGCGTTTGCGGCGGTCGAGATAGATGTAGAGCAGGTCGTTTGTGTCGAACTGCACCTCGAGCCATGAACCGCGGTCGGGTATGATCCGGAAGCTGAAAAGCACCTTGCCGTTGAGATGGATCGAGGACTCGAAACAAATACCAGGCGAGCGGTGCAACTGGGAAACGACGACGCGCTCGGCGCCGTTGATGACAAAGGTACCCTGCGGCGTCATGAGCGGAATTTCGCCCATGTAAACTTTTTCTTCCTTGGTCCCTTTTTCTTCCTTGAGCTGGAAGGTCACGTGCAAAGGAGCGCTGAACGTCTGGCCTTCGCGCTGGGATTCCAGGGCGCTCAGCTTTGGCTCGCCGATTTCGTAGCTGACGAAATCCAGCGTGACCTTTTCGTCATAGCTCGTGATTGGAAAAACTTCCTTGAATACAGCCTGCAGGCCGGTCTCCTTGCGCTTGCCGGGCGTGACATCCTTTTGGAGAAACTCCACGTAGGAATTCAGCTGTACCTCGATGAGGTTTGGCGGTTCCGCAGCTTCCTTTAGTTTACCGAAGTTAATTCGCTCAGACATAGTATTTGCGCAGTTGGTGGTTGGCCCTGTCAAAATGCGGGAAGCAGTTTGACAGGGGAAAGGGCTATTTGTTCAATCCGTCCTTGATCCGCAAGGACATCCGGGGAAGACAAATAGAACGAAAACCGCTGCCTTCTTCTCTGGCCGCGACTTTCGTTCTATCTGTAATTTCAAATTTAAATTGCTTCAGAATGGTTGGTGAACCTCGCTGAAAAATGGGGAAATAAATATAAACACAAACCGGCGGGTGGCAAGCAAATAAATTTGCCGCCACCACGCACGATAGTGTTTCCGATGGCTGGTTTACTTGATTTCAACCTTGGCGCCTGCCGCTTCGATCTTCTTTTTGATCTCTTCAGCTTCTTCCTTGGTCACGCCTTCCTTGATCGGCTTTGGAGCGCTTTCAACAAGCGTCTTCGCGTCGGCAAGGCCCAGTCCGGGCACCGCTGCGCGAACTTCCTTGATGACGGCGATCTTGTTTCCACCGGCTTCCTTGAGGATGACGTCGAATGCAGTCTTTTCCTCGGCAGGAGCAGCGGCAGCGCCACCACCAGCAGGACCGGCTGCGGCAACTGCGACAGGAGCCGCGGCGCTAACGCCCCACTTTTCTTCAAGTTTCTTAACGAGATCAGCGACTTCCAGGATGGTAAGCCCGCTGAGTTGATCCACTAACGTGTTTGTATCTAACATGTTTTTTCCTTTCGGTATCGTCGCCTCCCGAGGCTTCGGGAAATTTCAGGCCGGTGGCCACCGGCCCGACGAGGAACCATTTGTTTTTTTGTTGACTCGCGACGCACATACCGCGCGCCGCGAAATTTTTGTTTTTAGCTCTCCTTTTCTGACTTTGCCTTGAGCACACGGGCCAGGGCCGAGGCAGGTTCGTTGAGCAGACGAACAAGAGTCTGTGCCGGCGATTGCAGCATGCCGAGCAGTTGCGCGAGCAGCACTTCGCGGGAAGGCAGGTCGGCGATCGCCTTGATCTGGTCGCCGGTGACGACCATGCGGTCCACAACGCCCACCTTTACGATCGGCTTTTGAAATTCTGCCGTGAAGCTTTTAAGGATCTTCGCGGCGGCTGCCACGTCCTTGTCGCCGATGATGATGGCCGTCTGGCCTTTCAACTCGCCTACGTCGGGAAGCCCGGCGTCCTTCGCTGCACGGCGAAGAAAGGTGTTCTTGACGACTTTGCATTCCGCGCCTGCGCCTGCAAGCCGGTTGCGCAGTTCGCTGAATTGGTCAACTTTCAGCCCAGTGTAATCCGTGACAAGGAGAAAGGGTGACAGGTTCAGTTTTGCCTGAATGTCTTCAACAATAGATGCTTTTTCGGGTCTCATGGTTGCTCTTTCCTGTTAATTCTTCAAATATGGCGTGGCGTCCACCCGCAGGCCGGGCAGCATCGTTGCCGCCAGCGTGAGGTTTTCTACAAAAGTTCCTTTTGCCGATGGAGGGCGTGACTTGACGACGGCGTCGATGACTGCCGTGCCGTTTTCCACAAGCGCCTTGGCTTCAAACGAGAATTTCCCGACCGGCACGGCGATGTTGCCGTTTTTATCGAGCTTGAATTCCACGCGACCAGCTTTTACTTCCTTGACAGCCTTGGCGGTATCATCCGTCACCGTGCCCGTCTTCGGGTTTGGCATCAGGCCGCGGGGCCCGAGCACTTTGCCGAGCTTGCGCACTTCGGCCATCGTCGCGGGGGTTGCGATTGCCACATCGAAATCCTGGAAGCCTTCCTGGCATTTCCTGATCAAATCTTCAAAACCGACATGTTCGGCACCGGCTGCGCGGGCGGCTTCAGCCGAGTTGCCCTGCGCAAATACCAGCACACGCACCGTCTTGCCGCTGCCGTTTGGCAGGGGGCAGGTGCCGCGCACCATCTGGTCGGATTGCTTGGGATCGACACCCAGCCGGAAGGCGAGGGTCACGGTCTGGTCAAACTTCGATGGAGGAAGGGTCTTGAGAACTGTGACCGCTTCGTCGAGCGAGTAATTTTTCTTCGCGTCCACTTTTTCAGCGGCGGCGCGGTACCGTTTGCTTCTTTTTTGTTGCATATTTTTGGCGCAGTTCAAACGAGCAAAATGACTCTCCTGCTTTATGGGTTTACCGCCTCATTTAGAATGCGGGGAGTGGAGAGAGTAGCCTTGAAACCTGAAACGTCAACGATTTTTTCAAAAAAATTCAAAAAACCGGGACTGGGGGCACAAGGACGGGGCCTTAATGCAGGAGCATCGGACGATCCTGCTGCTCAGGCACTTCCTCTTTGGGCGCGCTATCCGAGGATAATGCGGGATGCTTGAAGGGAATTGTGTAGGTTTTGTTCTGGTACTGCAGGATTACACTGCCGTCGTTAATCCTTAATACCTTGATTTTTAAGGTCTGCGCTCCGTATTTGGCCTCTATGATTTCGCCCTCGGCACACTCTTTGTTGTTGATCAGGGCCATCGGCGGCGACGAGATCGAAATGCCGGTTACTACGAAATTGTCGGCGGTAATCGGCGCCGCTACCTCTGTGGCAACCGCGGTTTGTTGCACCACCTCGGAACCCTTCACCCATCCAATCGGCCAGAAGGGATTGTGCGGGGCTGCGTAGGAAAATTCAGAGCGATGCTTGAGGCTGTAGCTTCCTGTGGTTTGCGACCACGCAACGCGCCCGCTGAAACCCGATATCAGCAATACAATGACGGCAATCTTGGGTGATGGTGTTTTCACTATTTTACAATGGTTGTTATCGAGAAGGTCGCGTTCTGGTACTGGACATTGTCCTTCAGCGCTCCGACCTGGAGATCGGTAATTTCAAGGAGCGGTTGCTCATTTTCCAGCGCCGCAATGGCCTTGCCCAGCATTGATACTTCCACACTGGGAATCGATACACTCCATGTGAATCTTTTAAATCCCGGCGTATCCTTGTCGCCACTTTCGCCTCCTACATGGACGGTGCATTTATCAATGCCCTGGTGCTTCAGGAATGTGATCAAAGTGGGAGGATACCAGGCGATGGGGGCGCCGTCGGGAATTGAGGATTTGATCTGGTCCAGTGTCTGCGCTATTGCCGGGGCATCCTTCTCGCGTGCCGCGACATCCCTGATGACAGCCGAGGCGCTTGCTATCTTCGGGTTGAGATCCCCGACTTGGCTTATGGCATCGCTTTGCTGTTTGTCCAACGGTCCCAGCAGAAGGGTGAAATAGCAATACATCAATCCGAGCAGCAGGAGGATGCTGAGAAAGATTTTCTGGATTTCTTCTTTGCCGAGTTTCATGATTTTGGCGTGCGGGTTGGTGGTTTTGCACTCGCTTTATCCGCATCGTCGACGTCGGGTGCTGTGCAGGTGATGTTAATCACGAAAGTTGAGGTCGGCAGGATCTTGCCTTCGTACTGGACTGTTTCGGCATTGTCATCGAGGGTGCCGAATACCGACGTCACCTGCTGGTAATGAAGGGATAGTTCGCTTTGCAGGGTGGTCCGGAGCTTTTCCGCGACGTTTCTTGGCTGGGCGCCCGTCGAAATTCCGGAGATTGAGATCGTTATTTTCTTGGATCCGGTGTTGAGCACCCCTCCGCCAAACCCGGTGATCTGTACTTCCGGTGGCGTGACACGCAAAATACTGTTGAGGAGTGGCGCCCAGTAAAACCGGTTTTCGATTTTATGGACTATCGCGTCCCGGACCTTCACATTTTGGTCCAGCTCATCGCGGCGGGCCAGTGCGACTTTTTGCTTTGGCTCCGTGGCTTTCCACTCGCTTTGCACCCGCAGCAGCTCACGGGTCGATCTTTGCACCGACTCCAGGCGCCAGAAATAATACGCGATAAATCCCACGGCGACCATGAGCATCACCATGATTCCGATTTTGAAAGGGTCTCTCTGCCGTTTAAGCTTCTGCTTCTGGATTTCGTGATAAAGATTGAGGTAAAGCGCCATAATTCTCTATTTGCTCTTAAGGAATTCAATGGCCGCTCCGCACGCGACACTTAATTTCGTGGCGTCATTTGCAAAGGCAGCCTTCTGGCTGCCGTGCAATGCCATTTCGCATTTCAAAAGCGGATTCCACACTTCGCAGGGCATGTGCAATTCCTCCGCGAGCAGCTGGAGGATCGCCCTCGAATTCGCAGGGCCGCCCGATACAAAAATCTGCGAGATATTCTCCTCGTGGCGCCCCTCAAAGAAACCGATCGAACTGCTGATTTCGCGGGTCAACGCGGCCAGCGACAGGCGCGCTGTCTCTATCAACAAGTCATCCCCCTCCTCCAGCAGGCTCAATACCGATGACGCATTGCCCCCACCGTGGCGCACAAGCGCATCCATGAGCGCCTTGCCTCCATACTCCAGAATACGCACGATGATCAGTTCCTTGCGCAATCCCACGGTCACCGTGGAAGCCGCATGTCCGATATCCACGAGCAGGAAAGCCTCTTTTTTGAAGGTCTCCTCGTTTGAAAACTCAAACGCGTTGAAAATTGAGATCGGAGCGAGCTGTATGGAATCCAGGGATCCGAAGCTTTTCTGAAAAGTTTCGTCGAGTTGGCTGACCAGCGCGCGGGGAAGCCCGCCCACCAGGTACTTCACCTTTGGAAGGTTTCCAGACGCGGAAACCGCCGGCTTTTCTTTCCCGTCGGAGGATTCGATGACCGCACAGTCGAGCACAAACTCCCGCACATCCTGGTTCAGCAGGGAAAATCCGTTGATCCTCAACGCATCCCGCAAAACCTCCCGCGGCGTCGAAGGCTGCTCGATGATCCTCAGCAGCGCGTCCGGATTGGTGACAGCGACAGCACAGGCTTTCGGTGCCCCCCCCATCTCCTTGAGCAATAATTTGATCTCGTGAGCGACCTGATCCGGCGTTTCCACCGGATTTTCGAACGTTCTCACTGCGTAATTCGTAAATTGGTAACGGTTGCCTCCACGACGCTGCAACAGCACCGACTTGAAAGAATGACGGCCGAGATCAATGCCGACTACTGAATTTGGGACTTTTGCCATTTCGAGTGTGTGTAGCAGGTTGGATGCCTGATTCCTTTTCTTAAAAAAAAGATCGGCGCACAATCATTATTATTTCGCTTCCGTGTTGCCGGATTGCCCGGCGCCCGTTTTTGGAGGCGGCCGGCGGGCGGTCAATTCCGATGCCATGTATTGCATCACCGCCAGCAACCCGATGGTCACGATGACGATGACCACGATGCTCATCACCCGGACAGTGTTTCGATTGGCTCCCTTGCTCGAATGTTTCGCCCGCATCATCATCGTGCTGGCTTCAAGTGACTTGAGTAATTGATCTGGATCGGGTTCTGTCATGGGGTAAGCGTTTGTAGGAATTAAATCCCAGCCTTGATGTCCAAAGCCTTCTCTTCATTAAAAGCGTTCATCGCGCCGTTTGCTGCGTTTCTGCTATTGCTGCCCCTCGCGGATATCATCGGTCCCACCGCAAAATATTGGGTGTTCCCGTTGCAGACGGTTTTATGCGGGGCGTTGATCATCTGGTTTTGGCCGCGTTATTCATTGAAAGTGCCCAAAAAGGTCGGTTTCACCCTTAGCATAGCAGTAATCATGCTCTGCATCTGGATTTTGCCTCAGGAGGCGTTCCCGTCCTATTATCCCCCGCGCTTGGTTGGGTTCGACCCCACGGTTTTTCGCGATCGCCCGGCAATCTACTATGCCACTATTGTAATGCGGTTTGTACGGCTCGCGGTGGTCGTCCCGTTTTTGGAGGAAATATTCTGGCGCGGATTTCTGCTGCGTTATCTCATCCGTGAGGATTTCGAGTCCGTGCCCGTTGGCGCATTCACGTGGCTCTCCTTTCTCGTGGTGACCGCCGGTTTTTGCCTGGAGCATGCAGCCGCCGACCGTCCCGCCGCGCTCGTCGCCGGGGCTCTCTTCAATGGGGTCGCCTGGCGCACCCGCAGTCTCTCTTCCTGTATCCTCGCGCACGCCGTCACCAATCTCCTGCTCGGCCTTTACATCATGCAAGGCGGGCAATGGGGTTTTTGGTGACATTACGCCGCGGCGCGCTATAATTGGCCTGTCGATGCAAGCCTCTTTCTTTCAAAAACTCCTCCTTACCGTCACCCTCGCCTTCTTCACGGCATGCGGCATCTGGGGGCTTCGCCACATCGTTCTCGAGGCCATGTGGGAAACCTCAAACGCCGGTTGGAAACAAAGCCTCTTCCCCGACGGCAAGCAGAAAAATTATTAACCCGCCCGCCACGCTTCCCTGCGGCAGCCATGCACGGTGAAGGATTGGGATGAAAATCGGTTTCGCACAGATCAACACCACAGTAGGCGACCTCACAGGTAACGCCCGCAAGATCCTCGCCACCTACCACGATCTCGTAAAACTCGGCGCCAGCCTCGTCCTCACGCCGGAACTCGCCATCACCGGCTACCCTCCGCAGGATCTTGTTTTTAAATCGCGTTTCGTCCCGCAAAACCTCGAGACCCTCGCCGAGTTGCATAACTCCGTCGGCGACACCCCGCTCCTCGTCGGCTTCATCGATATCAACCCCGGCCCCGGCCAGCCTTTCCACAACTCCGCGGCCCTCCTGCAACGCGGCCAGCCCATCCGCAAATTCCAGAAATCCCTCCTCCCGACCTACGACGTCTTCGACGAAGACCGCTATTTCGAGCCCGCAAAAAGCGTCGTCCCGGTCGAAATCGGTGGCTTGAAATTCGGCGTCACCATCTGCGAGGATATCTGGACGGAAAAATACCTCCCGCGCCATCTTTACGGCGTCTCCCCCGTGGAATCCCTGGTCTCGCAGGGTGCCACCGCGATCCTCAATCTCAGCGCCTCCCCCTTCGCCTTGGGCAAGGCTAAACGCCGCGCTGATATGCTCACCGCCGTCGCCATGCAACATGGCGTCCCCATTTTCTATTGCAACGCCGTCGGCGGAAATGACCAGCTCATTTTCGATGGCAACTCCATCGCCGTTTCCGCGGAAGGCCACACCCTCGCCCGCCTCGCCCCCTTCGCGGAGGAAAGCGCAGTTACCGGACTATTACCAACCGTTGCCAACCCTCAGCCATTCCAAAGCGAGCCCGAGGAACTCTTCCACGCCCTCTCCCTCGGCACCCGCGACTACCTCCACAAATGCGGTTTCAAGTCCGTCGTCCTCGGCCTCAGCGGCGGCATCGATAGCGCCGTCACAGCCTGCATCGCCGCCCATGCCCTCGGCCCGGAAAACGTCCTCGGCGTGACCATGCCCACCCAATACAGCTCGCAGGGCAGCATCGATGATTCCCTCGCCGTCGCCAAAGCCCTCGGCATCCGCTGCCTCACCATCCCCATCCAAAAAAGCTTCGACACGTTCCGCGGGCAGTTTGGTGAAATATTCGCCGGCGTCCCCGAGGACACCACCGAGGAAAACATGCAGCCCCGCCTCCGCGGCATGACACTCATGGCCCTCTCCAATAAATTCGGCCATCTCCTTCTCACCACCGGCAACAAAAGCGAGCTCGCCGTCGGCTATTGCACCCTCTATGGCGACATGTGCGGCGGCCTCGCCGTGATCAGCGATGTCCCGAAAACGCTCATCTACGAACTCGCCGAGTGGATTAATTCCTCCAGCCCCCTCGCCCGCAAAGGCCGGGATATCATCCCCCGCGCCACCATCGAGAAACCCCCGAGTGCCGAATTGCACCCAGACCAGCGCGATCAGGATACCCTCCCTCCCTACGAAATCCTCGACCCCATCCTGCAACTCTACATCGAGGAACAACTCAGCGGCGCCGAGATCATCGCCCGCGGCTACGACGAAAAAACCGTCCGCTGGGTCGTGCGCCGCGTGGACTTGAACGAATACAAGCGCGCCCAGGCCGTCCCCGGCCTCAAGGTCACCAGCCGCGCCTTCGGCCTCGGCCGCAAAATGCCCGTCGCCCAGCGCTTCGTGGATTGACGGGCTCCATTCATGTCTCTCCCCGCAACCAACACCCCGTGGGTCACCCTCACCGGCGAGCCCGGTAAAAAGCGCCTCCTCGTCCACGGCCGCCCCTTCATCTCCCTCGGCATCCAGATCGATTTCCGCCACTGCACCAGCATCGGGGACTTCGACTACCTCTTCGAACACATCATCCGCATGGGGTTGAACACCGTTTTTTTCCCCATCCGCTGGTTCACCTTCGAGCCTCAGGAAGGCCGCTACGATTTCACCATCATCGACCACGCACTGCGCCGCTGCACGGAGCACAGTCTCTATATGTCGCTCCTCTGGTTCGGCACCAACCAGGGTGGCGGATTGAATCCCGCCCCCGCATGGTTTCGGGACGACACCACCCGCTTCCGCCGCGTCCGTGACGCCGCAGGGAACGGGCACATAAAGCTCTGCCCGCTCTCAAAAGAAGGCCTCGCCGTGGAGAAAAAATCCATGGAGACCCTCCTTCGCCACATCGCAGAGACAGATCGCGACCGCCGCGTCATCTTCATGCAGGTCGAGAACGAACCCTGCCTGGAAATGAAAAGCCAGCCCCGCCGACCGGGCGAACTCATCGACTCGTGGTCCTTTCGCTGCCATTGCCCGGTCTGTAACGAAGCCTTTGCAAATAGCTGCCTCGACGAATGGGACTTCTCCGCCACCTCCCTCGCCGGATATTTCCGCGACCTCCTGCAGGACCAGAAGAGCATCCATCCCCTCCTCACCTACACCAACTTCCTGCTCAACCCCCAGCGCCCCGGCGAAGACCTCGACATCTGGCTCGCCACAGCCCCGCAGCTCGACCTCATCGGCATCGATTACTACGGCTTCTGCTCCGCCGACCTCGATTTCGCCATGCGCTTCTTCAACCGCGGCCGCAACGCCCTCTTCGTCGCTGAGCACTCCACCGAATCCGTCGGCGACGCCGCTGCAAATGTCTTCCGCGCCATCTGCGGCCATGGCGCGATCGCATTCGACCCGTGGGCCATCGATTACGCGTTCGGCTGGCGCGCATGGCGCGACCACATCAAGGAACGCTCCTTCGTGGAAAAGGACGGCACATGGTCCGACGCCGCCATCGCCTACGGAAAATCCTGCCGCGCACTCGGAGCAGCCGCCGAGTTGATCGCCACCCACATCGGCACCGGGAACCTCCTCTGGTATGCCACCGAAAACGCCCTCCCCCGCTCCCTCGAGGAACGCCGCTGGGGCATCACCTGGCGCTGGATGTCCGGCCCCCAGGGCCGCTGGGCCCTCATCAAAATTTCCGATACCCAATTCGTATTGGCTGGCGTCGGCCTCCAGGTCGTCGTCAAACCCGGCGACGATACCAAAACCTGCACCATGGAATGCGGCGCCTGGAAATCCGGCGAATGGCACCGCACCGCCGAAGCCCCCATCATCAAAAAATTCGAAAACACCGCCCTCCTCGAACTCGAAGACGGCGCCTGCATTCTCATCACTGTAAGTTAAAATCGAACACAGCGCCCCATTGAAAAAAATCCAAAATGGTCAACCCCGAAATCACGCACCGCCTTACGCCGCGCCCCCGAACAGCGGTCATCCTGAGGAATTCGAAGGATCTCTATCTATTTTCCGGGCTTCTGGCGCGTCGGTTCAAACAAGATTCAATAATCCCATGAAACTCTCCCGCCTCGACCATCTCGTATTGACCGTCCGCGACATCGAAGCCACCTGCCATTTCTACACCACAGTCCTCGGCATGGAAATCGTGACCTTCGGCACAAACCGCCGCGCCCTCACCTTCGGCAACCAGAAAATCAACCTCCACGAAACCGGCGGCGAATTCAAACCCCACGCCGAAAACCCAACCCCCGGCTCCGCCGACCTCTGCTTCATCTCCGCCATCCCCTTGTCAGATGTCATCGGCCACCTCCGCACCTGCTCCATCCCAATCATCGAAGGCCCCGTCAACCGCACCGGAGCCACCGGCCCGATGAACTCCATCTACCTCCGTGACCCCGACCAAAACCTCATCGAGATTTCCGAGTATGTATAAATGTGCGAATACGATCATTTACTGGCTTTTGATCCAGCCGTTTCTTTGCATATTCGTGCTGGCGAGTGAGATACCCAACTCTGTTATTGCGGCAGATTTCGACGATCCGGTTCGCGCAGGTGAAATAAGAGCCATGTGCTTCGTGGATGCCAAGCGAGTATGGGCAGTGCGGATAACAAATACCGGCGGTCTGGAAGTGTTACGCTCCAAGGATGGAGCGAAGACTTGGCAAACCTGCGACCCGGGTGGCGACTGGCTGGAGGCATCGCAAAATGCCGTAGCACACACCAAGGAAACCAAAAGATGTGACGCATTGATGCTTGATCTTTTTGCTCAAGACTCAAATGTAGCGTGGGTTGCAATTGCCGCAAAGCATGATGGAAAAGCCGCTGCATTTGTTGTTGAAACACGCGATGGCGGAGTGCATTGGTCAGGACACTTGACGGAAATTGGAAGTGATGTCGAAGTGCTGAATCTGCAATTCGTAGATTCCAAAAACGGCTTCATGATTGGACGATCAAGACCCGCCACGAATGAGTTTATAAAACATATTTATCGCACCAAGGATGGAGGAATTACTTGGTCGGAGATGATATTGCCCAAAGATAGCGCTCCAGATTCTGCATGGGAAGGATGTGTGTTTCGCACCCAAACGGATGGATGGCTCGTAACGGAAGAGGTAATTGGACAAGAACCCATCATAT
>Ga0302319_10006682_pt1 | contig 22838 bp, 21 predicted proteins | sample Bog_T0_2_FD_203319 | JGI IMG/M metagenome (GOLD analysis project Ga0302319, IMG submission 203319) | Peat permafrost microbial communities from Stordalen Mire near Abisko, Sweden - Bog_T0_2 | ecosystem: Environmental > Terrestrial > Soil > Wetlands > Peat | place: Sweden: Abisko, Stordalen Mire...
TGGGCTGCCAGGCCGGACGCGCGCGAATCTGCCGAAGATAATCGAGCATATCGTCGAGCATGCGGTGACCCAGAGCGCGGGTTTCGGTCCAGTCTTCCGGATCGAGCGTGAGCGCGTCCGGCACGGAGCGATCAAGCGCCTTGCGCAGCGCAAGGAGATCGAGGGTGGGGCTCTGTTCCTGCGTCACATACTCCTGCGTTTCAGCATGTCGTAAAAGGCCGTGAATATTGCTTGCATAGGCCGGCTCTTATAGGGATAAACCTCGGGAGAGTCCAGATCGTGGACGACCAGGGATATATCCGCTTCGAACACGATCAGCCGCCCATCCGGCAACTCGGCGCAATCGATGCCCACGTACTCCAGCCCCATGCGTGCCGCTATTGCCGCGAGTGCTGCGGCATGACGGACCGCGAACCCGCCGTCGAAAGTGGAGATGAAATGCTCTTCTTCGATTCGTTTCCCCGAGCTTGCCTCCATGCCTGCGTTGTAATACCACACGTCCCAGCGATCGGCGATCGCCATATGGCAGGGATAAGGCCGGCCATCGATCCAGACGATGCGGTACTTGCGAAAATTTCCGTCGACGCTTTTGTAATCGAAATATGGCGAAACGAAGAATTCCAAATCGCGCTGGAGGTCGAGCCAGGCATGCACATCACCCACGGTATTGAGCTTCGCCAGGCCTCGTCCGGCGTGCGATCCGACAGGCCGCGCGATGATCGGAAAGCTCTTGTTTTTCTCCAACTCGGCCCGGTTCATACGAACAGCCATGGGCACGACGACGCCCGGGACGTCTCGCAGGAGGCGAGGCAGGTTCTCGCGCGACAGGTTTACGACCCGGTCTGGCAGGTTCAGTACCGGGCACGGCCAGGTTGGGATCAACTGGCTCATCATCTGCATGACGGGCCGATCCCGATCCGATTCGCCTGCCGTAAAGATCGCAATGTCGTGTTCGGGCAGCGGCGGCAGGTTCTGGCCTGGAATGACGTAGAGCGAATAGAGTATGACGTCCGAACCCTCGAGCAGGAATTCGATCGGAGTATTCGTGGAGAAGTCGCCGGCAGCCTTGAACGCCAGCACGCGCAGCGCATCGGGCGACGCGGGCCAGGCGGACCGGTACAACCGGTGAAGACCGAGCGCCCTGGCCTGGTATGCAAGGCCGGAAGCCTGGTCCAGAAGAAGCTGCTCGATGGTGCACAGGCTCGTCAGGGCCGCTGCGGCAGCGACTGAGTTGGACCGAAGTTGAGCAATCACCTGCTCCCGCAGGGATATCAGATCTTCGCCGTTAGAGGCCATCCTGAAAAGTTTCGCGAAGCAAATCGGAACGGGGATCCGGCCCGATGTTTCCTCAACGCGGGCTGGTTCGGAACCGGCCCGTTCCGGCAACGACGCGACGGGACTGGCTATGCTCATAGGACTCTTTGGAGGCGCGTCATTTGTTACTCGGGCGGGGTCTTACCTGATCGAGGGCTTTGATAACTCCGCCTGCGGTTGCTCACGCGCGCTTCCCAGAACGACGATCTCGACGCGGCGGTTTCGCGCCCTTCCCGGTTCGGTGCTGTCCCCGGAAACCGGAGAGTTGTCTGCCGACCCTCCAATGGAGAACCGGCTGGACGGCATGCCGGCACGCCGTTCCAGAAGTGCCATGACGGCCATGCTTCGGGCCGTCGAGAGCTCCCAGTTGCTCTGGAAATGGGCGTTGTGAATCGGGACCGAATCCGTGTGTCCCTCGAGAAGAATATGATTTGGGTACCGGCTCAACACGCGACCGATCGTGTCAAAGCTCGCTTCGGCCGAGGCCGGGATACGGGCATCGCCGGGCCTGAACAATGTCTGATCGTTCAGTGCGATGGTGACTCCCCGGAGATCCGCCGATACGGTCAGAAAACCCTCCTTGCTTTCAGTTCCGAGATTTGCCCGGAGGTCGTCGAGAAGCACATTTTGGGCGGCGGGCGCCGCAGCCTGCACTGGAACGGGAACAGGAACGGCGCTCTGTTTGGCGTGCGCCTTCTCCATTGCATACATCAGGACGAACACAGCGAAAAGCAATGTCACAAAGTCCGCATAAGGAAGTAACCAGCGATCTCTTCGGCTTGATCCCTGCGATGTCATCGCCTAGCCCTTCTCCGCTAACGGTATCGGCATCGGCATTGCGCGAGGCGCCTCGTCGGCCTCAGGGACCTGCAGCAGGGTTTCCAGATTCAGGCGAAGCAGCCTCGGATTCTGGCCCCCGGCAATTGAGAGGAGACCCTCGGTAATGACATGACACGTCCGGACCCGGCGCTGACACAGGGTGCGAATTCTGGTGGCCGCCGGCAACAGGATCAGATTCGCCAGCAAGACTCCGTAGATGGTCGCCACAAACGCCGCAGCGATTCCGCTGCCCACCTGTTCAATGTGGTCGAGGTGTTTCATTACCTGGATGAGTCCGATCGCGGCACCGACAATCCCCAGCGTGGGAGCGTAACCGGCCGCCGTTTCGTAAAACTGCGCGGCTTCCTCCGCTTCCGCTTCGATGCCGCGGATTTCGAGGCCGAGGACCGACCGGATTCCCGCTTCACCGACCGCGTCGGCAACGAGGCGCATGCCCTTGCGGAGAACGGGGTCTTCGATCTGGCCGGTCTCCGCTTCGAGAGACGCGACCCCTTTGGAACGAGCCATTCGCGACCAGGCGAGGAACATCTCGACCAGATGCCTGGGGTCTTCGGAAGAATCGACGAGTATGGTCCGAAATACACGCAGAGCGTGCCCGATCTGCGAGGCCGGAACGCTGAGCACCGCCGCACCTGCGGTCCCCAAAAAAACGACCAGGGCGGCGGTCGGCTGCACGACGTCATACAGGCTGAGGCCCTCCAGCCGGAGTCCGGCAATTATGCCGGTAGCCGCCATAGCCGCACCAACGATGGTCGCGCGGTCAAAGCCCCGATTCGGATTCACTGGCCCGACTCCGCATGATCCGTCACTTGCGACAGGGCCAGATCGCTTTTGACGGAGCGGCGGTACTCGACGATGCGCTTCAGCACTTCCTCGGCACTCTCACGCACGAGAAGTTTGTGACTGTTCGACAGGGTGATAACGGTAGTGGGCGTGATCTCGACCTGTTCTATCAGATCGGGATTCAGAAGGAACGTTTCCTGATTCAGACGTGTGAGCTGTACCATCTTCACGTGCGCTGATGCACGCCGGGGGCCATAATCAACAGTTCGTGTCTGTGAGCAGTTCCGGCGACCGTGGGAGATCCAGTACGGCTTCGATGCACCTCGAGAAGGACTTTTGACGGGCAGCGATGCGCAGGCTTTCCCGGAATCCGTCACGCGTCTCCTGAACGCAGGCGAGGATCGCGCCGCCGCCTTTTTCAATGGTGCGAATACGTTCCAGCTGAGTTGCCGATATCAGGGCGCCGTGCCCGATCAGATCGCAGAGATGTACGATTCCGGTGCGGCGGGCGTCAAGAAGAGCGACCGGACACGGCTTGCCGTCGGCGCACAAGCCCAGGGCAGACGCAGTCTGAGTCTCGAGTGCGAATAGTAATTCGTCCATATAGTTAGCCTGCCGCCGTCTGCTGCGACTGATAGCCGTAGCTTGTGAATTGAAGCGACGATATGCTCGAAGTGAGCAGACTCTGCTCCGATTGGAGGTCGGCTACCTGTGCGTCGGCAGCCTCCAGTTCAGTCAGCAGGGTCCCTTCCGAAACCGCGATCTGGGCGTTCATCGTCGCGATCTGAGCAGTGAGTTTGGTGGTTGAAAGCGTGTCGGCGGACAACTGGCCGGCAATCGACCCGGTTACGGCATTACTGACGGCGTCGAATGTGCCCTGGAGTGCGCCCAAACCGGTTGTCGACGTTCCGAAGAAGGCCAATGCCGAGGCGATGTCGCTGTCGGAGAGACCGGCGAAGGTCGTTGGATTGAGGCTGAGGGTCCCATCACCGTTAACCTCAATACCGAGGTTGGCGATGTTAGTAATCGAACCGGTCCCCGAGCCCTGATAGTGGATGATTGACGACATCGCTTCGCGTAACTGATAGACGATGCCGCTTCCGCTCAGCAAGCCCGCAGACGGGCCAATCTGCGCGTTGACCTGCAGCGCGAGAGTGTTATAGTCGGTCACCAGATTCGTCAGTGCGGAACTGATGGCGTTGGGATCCGTCGCGACGGTGACTCCGACGGTCTCGCTGCCTGTGGTGGCTCCCAAAATGTTCAGGGTGACGCCGGGAATGACGCCGCTGACTGCCGTATCGGGACTGTCGACGGCGATCCCGTTGAGATCGAATTTGGAGTCTGAACCCTGATTTACGGATGTCAGAATATTCGTGCCGGAGACGGGTCCGGCGGAAATGGCACTCCCGCTGCCAAAACCAAGGTCGGTGGCCGTGCCGGCAGTGCCGCCGGCGCCATCCTGGTTGGTCACTGCCACGCTGAAGGCCGGACCGGTCGCGGGGGTAGGCAGGGTGGTGGCAAAAGTGAGCTTGCCCGTTGTTGCATCGGCAGTAACGGTCAGTCCGGCGGCACTCAGGATTGCGTTTTTCGCGATCGCCGCGTTGAGGCCGGCGGCAGCTGCAGCGCCTGTTTCCGGGACGTCCGCTCCCGTGATCACGCCCGTGCCGATAGAGAACGCCGGCCCGCCACCAAGGGAAATCTGAAATGTCTGCCCGTTGCTGGAGCCTGCGGCCGGGGCCGCCGCAGCGGTCACCGATTGCGCGCCGGCACCAGTGCTCAGCAGGGTATTGGCGCTCTTACCGAATCCCAGGCTGTCGGCAGTGTCGCCGGATGTTGTCACGCTTACGGGTCCGGCTGGATCGCTGAAAACCAGTTGGCCGCCGGCGGACACACTGACGGTTATGCCCGCAGTCGCCAGGAGTTTGCCGGAAACGGAGGTAGTGCTCTGGAGGTCGGTCAAAGCCGTTGCAACGGGCACATCCGTGGGGAACGCAAAGTCGACCGGCGCCGTCAGGCCGGTCCCCTGAACCCGGAGAACTGTCCCTGCCGTCACCGTCGACCCGGTGGCTGTGTTGGAGCCGGTGGTACTCGAAAAGGCATTGAGCTGGAGGGTAGTGGCTCCGGGACTATTCTCCGAGATCGACAGGTAATTGCCGGCCGAGCCGGAACCGGTGATAATCGTCGCGGTGACCCCCGCGTCCAGAGAATTAATCGCGGCGGCAACACCATCCAGATTGTTCGTGGCCGGTGTCAGCGTAAAAGTGATGTTCTGGCTTCCGGCGATTAGCTGCATCTGTAAGCCGCCACTCGGGCTGACCACGTTGGCGGTAGTAGCGTCAGCGTATCCGGAACTCGATGTCTCCGATGCAGCGCTGGCCACCGAGGTGATGTTGGTAACGGAGTAAGATGCCGGAGACGTCGCACCGGTAATGGTCGCGGTCACCGCGGTGGCATCGGTTGTGGTTGCCGACAAGGCCAGGCCCGTACTGAGCTGCGCGATGTTCGCGAGATCGGTGGTAAGGGCAGCGGAGGCCTTATTCAGAGCCGTCAGCGTGGTGTCTTCCGATGCGATGTCCGTGTTCTGATTCGTCATCGCCGTGACAGGTACAGCGTCGATCGCCTGCTGCCGCGTCATCACAGATTGAAAATCGCTGGAATACTGGCTAACGCCGCTGAAGCCAACGGGAGTATAGACGGACGATGTTGTTCCCATGTTTTTCGCTCTTTTCGCGCTTATCGGTCGCTACGGGGATTTTTCCGGAGTGCCGGACATTTTCCGACCTACCGCAGGGGCGAATAGAGACGCCTGGCCGTCGGGAATCGACCGTCCGGATTCGGACGTTGGTCACTGTGCCAGGATCACGATCTCAACCCGGCGGTTGCGGGCTTTCCCTTCTTCCGTATCGTTCGAGGCCGCCGGGCCGTTTTGCGCGTAGCCGGCCACGCTGAATCGGTCCGGATCCAGCCCGAACTTCGTCTGAAACAGCTCCAGCAGCGCGATGCTTCGCGCGGTGGAAAGCTCCCAATTGTTCTTAAAACGCGCGGTATGAATGGGTACCGAGTCCGTGTGCCCCTCCAGTTGTACCTGGTTCGGCAAACCTGCAATGACACTTGCCACGTGCGCGAGGGTCGGATAGGAGGATTCGTAGATGCTGTCGTCTCCCGAGGGGAAAAAGGATTGTTGCTGCAGCGTAACTACCAAGCCGCGGCTTCCGAGGCGCAATTCCACCTTCCCCTGGTCGATTTCGCCCTTTAATTCCTGGTTCAGTTTGGCGAAAGGCTTTTCCAGTCCCGAATCGGCGCCGGCAGGTTGCCCCGGGGCGACGCCGGCAGCGGCGGTCGGCGCGGGAGAGGTACGGCTTCCGTCGTGCGAAGCCATCAGGGATCTCAGCGCGGTCGGTACGCCTCCCGTGACCACTGCTTCGCGCACTGAAGCGGACAGGCGTTTGGCTCCGTTCTGGTCCTGCTGCGCCATCGCATACATCGCAACAAAAAGAGCGAACAGCAAGGTCACGAAGTCCGCGTAGGGGAGGATCCAGCGCTCCGCGTTGGAATGCGTGGCTGCCCGGCGCTTCATGCTCGTCCGACTTCAGGCACATTCGCCGGGGGCACAGCCCCGGCCGCATCCATGGCCGGCGCCTTCGCAGTATTGTGCCCCTCGGCAAAGCCACTCAACATCCTGCCCATGAGGCCAGGATTCGTTCCGGCCTGGATAGCCAGCACGCCCTCCACAATCAGTTCCCGGAAACCGGATGTCTGAAGCGCCCGGACACGGATCCTGCTGGCAATGGGCAGCAGCACCAGATTTGCCGAAGCCACGCCATACACGGTCGCGACAAAAGCGGTCGCGATTCCGTGCCCTACATCGCTGAGGTTCTCCAGATGCTTCATGACCTGAATCAGCCCCATAACGGCGCCGATAATTCCGATCGTGGGCGCAAGACCCGCGGCCGTTTCGAATACTTTGGCATCGCCTTCCGCCTGGTTCTCGGAAATAACCAAGTCCAGTTCCATCACCCTGCGAATCTCGACCGCCTCTACTCCGTCGACCAAAAGCATCATTCCTTTTCGCAGAAAAGGCTCTCCGATTTCGTCGGTTTCCGAATCGAGGGACAGGATTCCCGACGCGCGAGCCTGCCTTGAGAGTCGAATCATTTCCGCGATCATTGCCGCGGAGTCTTCCGTTTGTTCCCAGACCAGTTGACGGACGCGGCGCAAAGCGCTGAGGAGCGCCGGGTTCGGCGTACTGACAAGAATCGCGCCGGTGGTGCCGCCAAACACAATCAATGCGGCAGTTACCTGTTCCACATCGTGCAGTTGTCCGTTTTCCATCAGCAGTCCGCCGACGATACAGATTGCGGCGATTGCAAAGCCTGCTATTGAGGTGAACGCGAACCGGCGAGGTGGCGGGGTCATCACTCATTCATATCGTCCGAACGCATTTTCTTGTTGGTGCCTCCGGGAGTGGGTGGAAAGAATCCGGAAATGTCCGATGAGACATCCGGAACAAAATGCAACTCAGAATTTCAGATTCCGCCAATCGAGCGCACGCTATCCTCCTGGCCTGGCAGTCCGGCGACCTGCCCCGACTCCGGTGGGAAGTCGATGCCGTCGCGGCCCTCGTCCCGCCCCTTTCCAACACTTACGAAACGGAAAGAATCGATTTGCTCAATGGAGTTGCCCGGGAACTTCGCGCTAAGGAATTGCCGCTTGCCGACCCGGATGCGCAGGTCTGCCGCGACTTATTGCGCCATCTTGCGGGAGTGTCGGAAATAAGGCAGCCACAATCGCGATCCCGCACCTCGCTACGGGATTGCCTGCGGCAGTAAAGCTTCGGCAGTAAAGCAAAAGGAAGCGTTCATTTCACCCAGAGGATTCCGGTCTGGCGTGGCTTGGCCAGTGGCGGCGTGAACGTTGTACCTCATGGCGACGTGATCCGGAAGCCGGCAGACCCAGAGTGTGGACGAATTGCGCCGTCGAGCTTCGCTCGACCCACAAAATCATCTGAGACCCCCTTGCAGAATCATGTGGACACCGGCGCATGCCGAACGAGGTTGTCGCCACCGGATTGCCGGGATTTTAGACGAATTTTGGGTAGCGCATGTACGGGTCAGGTGACGCTTTGCGTCACTGGGCCGATTGACAATCGGCCCGCAAGTTGCCAACCTGCCCCACAGCTACCCGGCGCAATGTGGAGGCGATGGGCCGGTGAAAACACCCCTCTGATTGCCGGTTGGCACGCTGCCTGGGTCTCTCATTTGTTCCCTCAATTTGGCACGGCCAGGTTGTGGCGTCAAATGGAAAACTCATGAGCGCGAGCGCCAAAGCGAGATAATTTCGGGGAGTTTCGAGGCCTCGACCGGCGCACCGAAAAGAAATCCCTGCACCTGAGTGCAGCCATCTTCCTTCAGGCGCTCAAGCTGCTCGGTATTTTCCACGCCTTCGCCCATAATTCGAATTCCGAGCGTATCGCCAAGGGCAGTAATAGCCCGAACGATCGCCTTTTGTTTTATATTTTTCCCGGCGGATACCGCCAGGGACCGGTCAATTTTGATTTTGTCGAACGGGAAGCGGGCAAACTGGCCAAGAGACGCATAGCCGGTGCCAAAATCGTCCATGACAATCCTTACCTTCATCGAACGCAGATCATAGAGGGTTCTTAGATTCGCCTCGTCGTGGCGCAGCAGTAATCCTTCGGTAATCTCGATCTCAAGTCGTTCGCCCGGCAGGCCTGTGACGCGCAGGTCCCGCCGTACGGAGTCAGCAAAGCGGCCCGTGTCGAACTGCACGGGTGAGGCATTGACCGCCACCACGAGGTCGCCGGGCCATGTCATCGCCTCCCGGCAGGCAGTGCGAAGGACCCAGTCGCCGATAGAAACAATGGCCCCCGTTTTTTCAGCAAGGGGCAGAAAATCTCCCGGCGGAATCAATCCTCGCTCGGGGTGTCTCCATCGAAGCAGCGCCTCGAAGCCAATCAGACGATTTGCCGCCGTATCCACTTGCGGCTGATAAAACACCTCCAGCTGCCGCAGGACCTGTGCCCGGCGGAGTTCGTTGTCCCGATCCGCCTCGGCGTTCACTTCCATGTGAGGGTCGAAGAAGCGAAACGACGAATGCCCCGACCGCCTCGATTGACATAAAGCGAGGTCGGCGCGCCTGAGGAGGCTCGTGCAATCCGTGCCATCGCCGGGATAACGCGCGATGCCTATCATGGCACCCACGTTGGCAACCTTCCCCTCCACAAGATACGCCCTTTGCACCATTTCCAGAATTCGCGTCGCCATCTCCGACGGCTCATTCATTGTTGGCGACCGGCAGATCAGGACCGCGAATTCGTCTCCGTCCAGGCGCGCGGTGAGGCCGTCGTTCCGTACTACGGAACTGATCCGTTCGGCGACCTGACGAAGCAGCGTATCTCCAGCCGCATGGCCCAGGGCATCGTTGGCGGCTTTGAAGCGACTCAGATTCAGGACCAGCATCGAGACCGGCGCCTGCGGAGCTTCGGCGAGGTGCGCCGTTACGGCACGCTCAAAGCATGGCCGCGACGCCAAACCAGTGACTGGGTCGCAAAAGTTCGCAAAACCAGCCCCTTGATTCGTCATAAGCTCTGTACCGCAGATCGTGTTAAACGATGCAACCCGATATCCCCGACCGACGCTCCGGACTCTCATGCGGATCCGACGGGAGCGATCCCGGCTGAGCAGAATGATCGGCTCTGCCTGGGCACGCCCCGTGGATTCGGCAACTCCGCTCTTCGCAAGTGCTATGGAAGCTGCGTCGAGGTCAGATCGGGAGAGAAGTTGCAGCACGTCCAGAGAGTCCATTGGAGTCTCGGCACGCAGCCCCAGCAGAAAGGGTATTTGACTCGTGGCGTGCAGCAAGCGAAGCTTCGGATCGAAGATCAGCAGGCCGGTCTCCGGATCGTCCAGCGCCGCTGTCAGCGCCAGCCGCGGCAATTCCCCTGCTCCCTGCCCTTCCGCAGGAATGGCGACGGGAAGATTCATCGGGGCGCTGACGCTCATGAAAGACCGTATCGGCATTTAGGCTGCAATTTCCGGATCTGGAGAAAACGTGCGAACTGGAGGATAACGTGCTGGCGGGATTGGTGGAGAAAACAGTTTTCTTTCGTTCTATACGTCGCCGGGACCGGTGAACGCACTCTATATGCCAGATCTTGCCCTGAATTCCGCGGAGTGGCCCGCGGAAATCCCGACCCTGGTAGAAGCCGCTCTCGACAGCCAGCGAGAGGGCTCCATCGTCTTTGGACCGGACCTGCGAGTGCTCCACGCCACGGGCAGGCTGGAAGCTCTGCTGGGCCTGAACCGTCATCAACTCACCCGGGACTCGGATTTTCTGCGCGCTGTCGGAGAGAGCGCGGGACTCGACAGCGCTTCAGAGAGATTGTTGGTCTCGCGGCTCAGACAGGCGGTAGATGCCGCGGAGACGGACAACTCCCCTGTAAGCCTTTTCCGGATCGACGGCTCTCTGACCATCAACGTGGACATCAGGCGTATTGGCCGGCAATGCTGGATTGCCGTATTTGAGGACATCACTTCGCAGCGCGAGAACGAGTCGAATCTCCTCAATCGCTCTTTGCAGGACGTGCTCACGGGGCTGGGGAATCGCGCTCATTTTAGTCGGGCACTGTCTTCGGCTCTGACCGGCGGCCTCGATTGCGCAGCAGCCATTCTCCTCATCGACCTGGACCACTTTAAGGAAGTGAATGACAACCTGGGTCACCCTGTCGGCGACTCATTGCTGAGCCTTGTCGGTCAGCGGATCCAGTCCGTCGTGCGCGAGTCGGATGTCGTAGCGCGCCTCGGTGGAGACGAGTTCGCCGTTCTGGCAATTGAGGATCCGGATCCGACTGAAGCCGGAGCGCTGGCCGAACGCCTGATTGATCTTCTGCACCGGACTTGCCTGATTGGGGGGCATGTCGTAAACGTAGGCGCGAGCATCGGCATCGCCATTGCCCCCCGTGACGGCCAGACTCCCGACAAACTGCTGCAAAACGCGGATCTGGCGCTGTATGAGGCGAAAGCCCGCGGGCGAAACAGATTCCGGTTCTTCGATTTTTCGATGGAAGAGCGATCGAAGCGCCGCAGAGATATGGAACTCGATCTGCGCAAGGCGCTTCCGCTTGCCCAGATCGAAGTGTATTACAAGCCACTGGTGGATGTGACAACGGGGCTGCTGCTCGCCTTCGATGCCCTCGTTCGATGGCGGCATCCGGTCCGCGGTCTGCTGGAATGGGACTCCTTTTCGAACCTCTCGGACGAACTGGGCCTGACTGTGCAGATTTACGACTGGGTGTTGCGCGCGGCCTTACGGGTTGCGGCGACATGGCCCAGTTCCGTCGGCGTTTCGGTCGGTGTCACCTCAGGCCAGTTTGAAAAAAGACACCTCGTCACGACGGTTACCACCGCACTGCGCTCCGCGTCGGTTGCGGGAAGCCGTCTTGAGATTGCGATAACCGAGGAAATCCTCTGGCGAAACGAGGAGAGCGTGCTGGCGGTGCTGCGAGAATTGCGGGCGCTGGGCGTCAGAGTCGGCATGGACAAGTTCGGGAGCGGATATGCATCGCTCCGGCAGTTGTCCATCTTTCCGTTCGACAGGGTGATCATAGACCGCGCGGTTCTGGCCGACGACCTGGGCAATGCCAGGCATAGGGCAATCGTGCGAGCCATTGCGTCGCTCGGGGCCAGCCTCGGCATTTCAACCATAGTGGAGGGAATCGAGACTCCGGCGGATCTCGCACGCATTCGCTCCGAAGGCTGCGATGAAGTTCAGGGATACATGCCCGGCAAGAGCCTCTCCGAGAGCGAACTGCCGGCGATGATTGCGGCTCTGAAGCCATCCGGCGCCATGCCGGCAAAACCTGCTGTTATCTGAGGAAAACTTGAACACTCCTATTTACAGACTTTTATACTGCAGTCGCAACCAGATCCGCGGGACACCGGAAGAAATTATTCGGGAGATTCGCGTTATCCTTGCGTCGTCCCGCAGAAATAACTTCCCGGCCGAAGTGACCGGCGCCCTGCTTTTTAACGATGGCCTGTTCGCGCAGGTACTTGAGGGGCCGATCGATTCGGTGTCCCGGATATTTGAGATTATCCAGCGCGATTCAAGACACAGCGATGTCACCGTACTTGAGAATGGCGAGGCGGACCATCGCGATTTCCCGGAGTGGTCGATGGCGTTCGCTTCCTCAAATGAGCACTCCGCGCTCAGTTCCGCGATTCCCGCGGCCGGCGCGGCATTATCCGATACCTCCGCGGCGGGAGAACAAGTACTTCAGCTTCTTCGCACCGTAGTGGTCCAGGAAGACTGGATCATGGCCTGAGCTTAACAGTACCCGGTTCCGGCCCGTCCCTGCCATTTGAGATCGAGCTTACTCGAATCGCGGGCGGCCGTCAAAAAACTGATGAGGGCGACCGCCCCGGACCACAGAGCCACGGTGCCCTCGGGACCGGCGGAGACTCTTCGCGCAACGTTGTCGATCCAGGCGCGGGCATTCAGGCCCCCGGAAGCGAAACTTTGGTATATTCAACCGCCGTCATTTTCGGTTGTTCCGTTGCAACTCAACGGCATAGTGGCCTCCCCGGCCGGACGCGAGTCCCCCGATGACCTCAACGGAAGTGCGCGGGGAACTGGTCGAGGCACTGCAGATGGATCTGGTCGGTCCCACGCCGGAAGGTCTCGGGGATCCGGCGGAGTGGCTCGATCAGGCTCCATCCCGCTGGTACCTCACAGGTTTCCTGGTTCCGGCTACCGCGGGCCCGAGTCAGGCTCGCGATGCCGGCTCCGGGGAAGATGCGCTCGAAACGGCGGAGCCTGCCGGAGAAACCGACGATCAAACTCCGCGCGGGCGGTCGGCCGTTGGCGAACGTCGCCTGCCCAGTTCCGTGGGTGTGACCGTTCTGCTGCCGGACACCGCCCAGCGTCTTCGCGTCAATGTCACGTGGGGCGACTATCGGGTCGAAAGCGCCGAGGGCGTCAGCCTCGAAATCTGGAAACGCGCTCCGCACGCGGAACCGATGGAACTCGACGTCAACGTACCCATAACCGCCGCGATCGAAACGGAGGTGCCGCGCTCGGACGGCCTTTGCATCGCCCTGCTGGTGCGGCCCCTGGGAGAAGCCTGGTCCGACGCGGGTTTTTCCACGCCCGCAAAAACCGTCTCCGTGTTCCTGGTGAATCGACGGCGCCCGGCGGACGCGGACGCCACGAAAGACCGGGCGTTCGCGTTTCAGGTTCGACTGGAATTGCAGGCGGACCAGCCCTTTTTGCCCCGCCCCGATATACGCGCTTTGTTCGCCGCCGATTGGGACGAAGACGTGGCCGACTTGCAGTACCGAGACTGCGGCGAATACTCGATCGGCCACAATGTGTCGACTGAGGACATCCTTAATGACGGAGTCTGCGGAATCACCCGCACCAGCTGGATCCCGCGGGCCGAGGTGGAGCGCATCAACCCGCTCTTAACCATTCCGAACGTCGAACTGAGGATGAGCTTACTGGGAAGTCTCACCGATGGGACAGACGCCTGGGCCAAGCTCTCCGCCCTGCCCACCGCTTACCGGACGCAATGGATCGAGCCTCAAAGAGCGAGTCTGGGGGCAATTACAGAGCAAAAGCACCGCGACACCGGACTGCTGCTGCTGAGCCAGGCCGAAGCGGTAGCGCGGCGGATCGAACGGGGAATCGAACTCCTGAATGAAGTTCCGCAGGCCCTGCAGGCATTTTGTGTCGCTAACCGCGCCATCTCGGATTCACTTCGACAAAACCCCGCCGGAGGCATTCCCCCGAACGGCGACGGGCCCCAATGGTATCCCTTCCAACTCGCCTTCATACTGATGAATCTGGAAGGTATCGTAAATCCGACCAGCGCTGAACGGAGACGGGTGGACCTCCTTTTCTTCCCGGACCATGGCGGCAAGACGGAAGCCTGTCTGGGACTGGCAGCGTTTACGTTGGTATTCCGCCGGCTCATCCATCCCGGTATCACCGGAGCCGGAACCAGCGTGCTCATGCGTCACACCCTCCGGCTCCCGCCACCCGCGAGGATAGCCCGGGCATCCGCGATGATTTGCGCGCTGGAACTGATCCGCCAGAACGACCTGAAGCCCGCTCTCGGGGACTGGCCGTTCGAGATCGGCTTATGGGACACCAGGCCGCTGACCGCGTATCGTGCCGGCGTGATGCCCGAAGCCGGGGCCGGAAGGAATCCGGCACCCCGATTCCCTCTGGAAACCTGTCCCTGGTGCGGGACGGCATTCACCGACGACTCCTTCGAAACGGCTCCCGCCTGGAAGTCGGGAACCGCACGCGTGAAGTGCGTCTCCGCCGCATGCCGCTTCAATGGACGCGATCGCTGGCTCCCGATCGTGTCGCCCGTCTCTGCCAGCGACGATTCCATTTACCGGAGATTGCCGTGTCTCCTCATGGCCACCGCGGACAAGTTTGCGGCTTTTCCCTGGCTCGGCAGAGTAGGCGGCCTGTTCGGAAAAGTGGATCGCTTCGACCGTCACGGCTTCTACGGGCCCTGCGATCCGGGGGTGGGCAGCAGCTTGCCGGCAGGAAGGCTGCTTCCCCCCGACCTGATTGTGCAGGATGACATCGGCCTGGTTTCCGGGCCGCTGGGTACGATCGTCGGGCTTTACGAAACCGTGATCGGCGAACTGAGCGCGAATGGCAACGTAAGGCCGAAGATCGTCACCTCCACTGCGACCGTCCGCAAAGCGGGCGCGCAGATTATGGCGCTATTCGGGCGCACGGACACGGACGTGTTTCCTCCTCCGGGACCTGACAGGAATAACTCGTATTTCGCGAAGACGGTTCCCGCATCGGAAGCGCCCGCACACCTGTATGTCGGCGTCGCAGCGCCGGGACGGAACGTCAGGTCCATGCTGCTTCGCGTGTATCTCACGCTGTTGCGCCGTGGAAACCGTTTTCGGGAGGATATGGCCTCAGACCCGTCGCGCACCCTGGAGGGATACTTCGATGCATTGCGGGAAGCAGGCGGGCTGAGGCGGCTGATAGAAGACGAGGTCAAAAACCGCGCGCGGAGCTATGTCGACCGCAAAAGAGTGCGGGAAAGTCAGGGTCTTTTGGACGGCCGGGATATCGGCTCCATCATCATTGACCTGACCAGCGCCACGGCAGCCAGCGATGCTGCCGAGGCGAAACGCAGGCCGGATCTTCCCACGGAGGATATCGGGTCCGTGGATGCGGCCGTTGCGACAGATCCCATCGGGGAAGGCCTCGACAGCCTGCGCCTGGGTCTGATGGTGATCCTCGGCCAGCCCCGGACTACTTCGGAGTACGTTCAGATTACCGGCCGCGCGGGAAGAGATCGGGATAAGCCGGGATTAGTGGTAGCCGTTCTGAATTACAGTAAACCACGCGACCGCGCGCACTTCGAACGCTTTGGGGCATTTCACAAGAGCTTTTATCGCTCGGTGGAATTGATCGGCGTTACGCCGTTTTCGGCGCGCGCACTGGATCGCGATCTTGCCGCGGTTACGGTCGCGTTGACGCGCCACGGCCACAAGCCGATGACGACGCCGGGGGGAGCGGATGCCATCGTCACCGAACGCCCCAACCTTGGTTTTGTTCCGGAAGTTCTGGGAAAGCTCGCGGAAGCCCACGTGCAAGGCAATCCGGGTGACCTGGCCGCCCTGCGCCGGAGCGTGGAAAACAAAGCAAGTTCGCTGCTGGAAGCGTGGGAGACGATCTCGAAGGAGCAGCAAGCTGCGGCAGTGCGAATGAAGTATTACGAAAACGAGGGGAACGAACCGGCGTTCCTGCTTCACAACTACCAGTCGGACGAGTTGAGCACACTGTCGCCTTCGAACTGGAAGGTCAGATTCGGCGTGGCGTGGAGCATGCGCAATCCCGAACCCGCCGTGAACCTGAGCGTTCAGGGACCGGGAGAACTTCACCTCGACGAGGACAAGGGTTAATGTCCCCCCGAATCGGACAGGGACAATTGATTGCGGCTTTCGGTCCCGGCGCAATGACGGATCTTCCGCAGCGCAGCGTTGTGGTCGCCGGGCTGGATGCCTGGGTGGGGGATCGACGGCAGATTCGGGAGCCCCGTCTGGCGCGCAGAGTATCTGAACTTCTGAAGGCCCCCGGGATCCGGCTCGAGTGTCCGCCCGAGGCGCAAAGTGACACTCCGGGCTTCGTGCAAACCTACGTATTCCCTCTGTGGTTCGTGACCCGCAACACTGTGTCCGGGCACCCTTCGAAAGGGAGAACCCGGCGGCTGGTGCAGTGGGCGGACCTCGAAGACCTGGGCCGCGCGTTTTCCATGGAGGGCGCGGCCAGATCTGCGGTCATTCCTATCCGCTTTGTACGGGCCTGCCGGCGCGGACACCTGGGCGATATCGACTGGCCAGTCTTCGCGCATGGCGTCAGACCCGTATGCGGCGGCAAACTGTATTTCGATGAGCGCGGCCCCGATGGGGATCCGGGCGAGGTGGTCATACGCTGCGAATGCGGTGAAGAAAGGCCTCTGTCTCAGGCAGAGGACCAGGAGGGCGCCGCACTGGGTGACTGCGACGGCGGGCGCCCCTGGCTTCGGGCTTCTCCCGCCGAAAAGTGCACGGAGAGAAACCTGCTTCTGGTGAGAGCGGCCGCCAATGCCTGGCTGGCCCAGACCGAGCGCGTGATCTCACTGCCTGGGCGCGATGAAGGCATCCGGCAGGCGGTGGAAAAAGTCTGGATTTTTCTCGAATCCGCGGAAAGCTCCGAAGATGTGGCGTTGGAGCGGGCAAAACCAAGAGTCCGGGAGGTGCTGGCGGGCCTGACGGACAACGATGTCTGGGAGTCGGTAAAGGAGCGCAGGGGAGACCTGACTTCGGCCCGGAAGCCAGTGAAGTTCGAGGAACTGCGCACGCTGATTTCGCCGGGAAACTCGATTGGCGAAGACACTCTCAAGGGCACGCTGTTTGCCCGCGTCTTGCCGCGCGTGGAATGGGAACGGCCCTGGATGGAGGGCATCGAGCGCGTGCTGCTGGTCGAGCGCCTGCGGGAGGTCGCCGCGCTGGTCGGATTCACCCGCTTTGAAGCCACCCCGGCCGACGCGGAGACAGGCGAACTCAATGCCGGGGCGAGACGCGCGGAAATCTCGCGCCAGCGCGAATGGGTACCCGCCATCGAAAATCGCGGCGAGGGAATTTTCGTGCAGTTCAGCCGCGATGCACTGGAGCAATGGCGAACCCGCACCGCCGTTCAGGAACGGTATGGCCAGTTGCGGCGCGGGTTCGATACCTGGAAGAGGGATCATGCCGGAACCGAACGTAAGCTGCCTTCCGCCGAATTCATGATGCTGCATTCGTTCTCACATCTCCTGATCGCCGCCGTGGCTCTGGATTCCGGCTATTCCGCAAGTTCCCTGAGGGAGCGCATCTACGCGATTCCCCAGGTTGGCTACGGCGTCCTGCTCTACACAGCAAGTTCGGATGCGGAGGGGAGTCTCGGCGGTCTGGTGCACGCGGGCCGGCGCATCGCTCGTTTCGTGCGGCTCGCGCAGTCTCTGGGAATAACCTGCCCGAACGATCCGCTGTGCGCGCTGCATCGCCCGGATGACTCGCCCGATGGACGGACGCTCCAGGGGGCTGCCTGCAATACCTGCGCCCAGATTGCGGATTCGGATTGCGAACAGGGAAACGACTTTCTCGATCGGTCGTTCGTGGTAAACACAGTCGCGGGTTCCGGCGCCGCGTTCTTTCCGGAGTCGGCGTGAAATCCAGATTGAGGACCGATCATGGCATCCCGCGTGCTCGTTACTTCTGAGTAACACGCGCACGTTTTGGCCGCGTCGGGCGGCTGTGGGGGTATTCCTGAGTCGTTTGGCGCCGCGCGTCGCGGACCGTGCGCTTCAAAGGAACACGCGCACTCCATGGCCGCTCCACTCGGCTGGGCGGGTGTTCCTGGCGCTCCTGGCGCCGCGGATCGCGGCCCGTGCGCTTTTGAAGGGATAAATGAATACAGACAAATCGAAGAGTTTCCCGGTGGTTTGCGTTGGCGGCTCTGAAAGCGATCTCGGCGCTTATAACGAGTTAATCCGGTTTCTCGGGTCCGATACAGGCGTCGCGGTTGTCATCGTCAACTACGTGAAAGGCATGGGGGCGCGACTCCAGGAGAGTCTGCCGCGTTTTACCACGATGCCCGTCGAGCTGATCACGGAAAAGCTGCTCATTCTGCCGGACCGTGTATTCATTATCCCCGAAAATCGCGATTTGCACGTTCTCAACGGAGAATTTCGCCTCAAGCAGACTTCGAAGCCCGTGGGCTGGCCCGATGTCATCACGGTTTTTCTCCGCTCCCTCACTCAGCACTGGGACGGGCAACTCATCGCGGTTATTCTCTCCGGCTACGATGGAGACGGCGCGGCTGCATTATGCGCCATAAAGGACGTGGGGGGAATTACCATAGCGCAGAAAACCGAGACGGCCTCGCGGCCGGACATGCCTTTGAGCGCAATAGCCAGCGGGTGCATCGATTTCGTTCTTGCGCCCGAGGATATCGCGAAGGAAATTGTGCGAATTGCGCGCGAGCAGCAGACAAAGGTTGCAGCGCCGTAAATGCTGATTAACGTGGCCAATCTGCAGGATGGCCAATCCACGTGCGCCCTGAATCTGGCCTGTGCGCTGGCGGATATGGATTACCTTGGCGCCGACCGCTGGAAGGGCGCGCGCCGCGTCATCCTGTTCGATGCCGATCCCATCAGAGGCACTGCAACGGGCTACGGCTCCGGCGGACATCTTCCGGTCAGCCGCGATTACCTGCCCCTTGGGGACTCGACAATCGAACAGTGGCTCCGGAGAGTATTAGCGATAGCCGCGGCGGTGGACTTCCTGGTGGTGGAAAGTTCGCCGCATTTTGCCGGCGTCGCAACAGCCTTCCTCAGCATCAGCGACCTTGTCGTCGTTCCCTGCTCCGCCTCCGCGGCCGATCTGGCGGCAACTTCGGTAATGGTGGAGACCATCGCGACGGCGCGCCTGGCAAGGGCTGACGGAGGGCCGAAATGTTTGCTTGTGCCAACGCGCCCGAATGCCGAAACCACCCAGGAAAGCGATGCCGGGGATGCGTTGCAGGCATTTGGGGAGTTGGTAGGACCGGCCATTTATGAGAAAGCTGCGTTTGAGACCGCTTTCGCCGGCCGGTGGATTGGCGACTTTGCACACTACAGCGTTGCCCACGCGGCGATCACGGCGCTGGCGGCGCGCGTGGAAACCATCTTGGCGTGAACAAGGCAGGCGGCGGCCTCAAGATCGGCGAGCAGGCCGATATGATTCCCGGTGCGACATGGATCGACCGCATACGGTCAGTATTCGCGTAGTCGGGTTCCACTCGCCCAACGCACATGCTGCCGGGGCGCAATGCGGCACCATTCGCCCAGCGTCAGGGGCCTTCTGGCAGTACTCGTGCTGGGTGAATCGCAGATGAAGAAGACACAAGTATGACAGCGGGCACATTTCCGGTGGTTTGTGTAGGAGGCTCGGCGGTCGAAATGGACGCCTACACCGAGTTACTCGTTTCTCTCCCTATCGACCTCGGCGTCGCCGTTGTGATCATCGATAATCTGAATACGGTTCCCCAGCTGCTTCACGATACTCTGCCGGGCTATACAAAGATGCCCGTCATATCGATCACGGACGGTTTGGCCGTCCAGCCCGATTGTGTATTCATCCTTCCGGACGGTGGCGACCTGCATGTCCTTGATGGGAAGTTCCGGATCAAGCCGACATCGAAGCCTACGGGATGGCCCGACGTGATCACGGTCTTCCTTCATTCCCTCACCCGGCACTGGCACGGCAAGCTGATCGCTGTCATTCTCGCAGGCTATGACGGGGACGGCGCAGCGGCTTTGCGCGACGTGAAAGGAGTAGTCGGGATTACCATCGCCCAGAAGGTGAACACCGCCCGGCAGCAGGACATGCCCCTGACCGCCATCGCGGGCGGCTATATCGACCTCGTTCTTTCCATTGACGACATCGCTAAAGAGATCACCAGGATTGCGCGCACCGTACCCCGCGACGTTCGTCCCGCCGGTGTGACGACAGTCGCACCGCTCTAAGGATTAATGGATGATCGTAACCGTTGCCAATCTTCCAGGGAGTCGGACGCAATCAACCTGCGCGGTGAACCTGGCCTGCGAACTGGCGGGCGTCGCGGATCCCTCGGCTGATCGCTGGCAGAGCCGGTATAAGGTAATTCTGCTCGACGCAGATCCTGCAGGCGACACCGTTGCCCGTTATTGCTCGGGCCGGAATTTGCCGGTCAGTTGCGAACAAAGGCGCCCCGCCGATTCGAACCTGGAGCAGTGGATTCAGGAAGTGGTGGCGACAGCGGCAGAGGTGGACTACCTGGTGATCGTCGACCCACCTCATGCTGAAGCGCTCACCAGGGCGCTCGCCGGCATCAGCGACCTGGTTATCATTCCGTGCCCGGTCGCTGGCTCGGATCTGGGGGCGATTACACCGGTAACGGAGAGTATCCGGGCAGCGCGCACCACGAGAACGGACGCGGGTCCGAAATGCCTGTTACTTCCCACAAGCTCCCCGATCGGAGCTATGAATGGAAACGGGAGCGGGGCAGCGCTGCAAAATCTCGGTGAACCTCTGGGGCCGGTGCTTCATGAAAGTGCCGAGTTTGAGAACGCTTACCGTGAGCGCCGGTGGATTGGCGACTACGCATGGAATAGTCCTGCTCACGCCGATATCACAGCGCTGGCGACCTGCGCAAAACAGCTGCTTAACGGTAAGAAAGAGTGAAGCCCAGCGGTGGTTCGGTGTACCCAGGCCGGAATTCCCGAGCAAAATACCGATATGTTCGGTCATGAGTACGGAACCCATCGTGCCCATCGGCCAACGACCCGTGAACCGGGTGGAGCGCAGGAAATACCGGCAAGAGCCCGGCGCGCTGTGGAATGCTGAGCGCACGGACGTTGCGGCTGCGGCGAAGGCTGATGGAGCGGATTTCTCACCACTTGCGGAACTGGTTGGCACGCTCGAAACACTTCGGGAGTCGGACCCGCCCAAATACACGGTGGTGACCCGGCAAATCGCCACAAACCTGTTGGCTGCCGCTCAACTCGCCCATGTGCAGGGGAACTCCGACGCGGAAAATCAACTCACACACCTGGCGACCGACTTCTCCAGTGCCTCGGAGAGCGGGCAACTCCAGTCTTTGCTGCGAAATTTTACACAGGCAGCAGTCGACAGGAGCCATTCCGCGCATGACATCGCTTACGGTGTTGGCGGTACTGAAGCCAGACTCCACGCACTCTTTCCGACGAGGAGTGAGCCGTAGCGTTTCACAAGACACCAAGTCATTTTTGAGGCCGAACCGAAAGAATGCGCAGGTTCGTCCGATTAGGAGAAGGAAAGAGGGGGCTTGTGAAGATCTCGTCCATTTCGAACCTTATCGCATCTTACAGTTCCTTCTCCTCCGAAGGGCGGGCAGGTACAGGCCAGTCTCCGGAATCCGGCCACGCGGGTTCCTCTCAGCCCTTCGATTCGGTCCATCTGAGTTCCACTGCGGAGGCATACCTGGCAGGCGCCGACACGGTGACTTCCGAACACGATCCGAATTCGTCGGATATCGGGTATGCTTCCCTCAGACGGTTCTGACGGCGGCTAATAATCGTACTTCGGCGCGACTGGCTGAAGACTCGCTACTCCGGAAACGACGCCGGGCCCATCATCGATCAATGGTCGTCCGCCTGTTTGTCACGTCTTGATGGTTTCTCACGCATGAGCACGCCTGTTCGAATCGTGCCGCCCGAACCCCCGGAAAGTTTACCAGGCTGGACGATAAGGTCAGGGACAAGATCACCTCTCAAATGCTGCCTATCATTGGAATTGTTCTCGTAATCGCAGGCATACTTGGCGGCTTCCTGATGGAGCACGGTAACCTGCTCGTTCTGTTGCAGCCGGGAGAACTTGTGATCATAGGCGGCGCCGCGATCGGAACCGTGCTGATCGCGAATCCTCTGGGCACTTTGATCAGGCTGGCCAAGGCGCTTGGCGGGGTGATCAAGGGATCGAAGTACACCGAAGCTTTCTATCTCAGCAACCTCGCGATGTTGTACGACATTTTCCAGTATGCGCGAAAGGCTGGCCTGGCGAAGCTGGAAGGGGACGTAGACAAACCCAAAGAGAGCGAGCTTTTCAAGAAGTATCCCAAGTTTCTCGCCGATCATCACGCCCTCGATTTCCTCTGCGACACTTTTCGAACGTCCATCAGCGGCGGGGTGGAGCCATTCGATCTGGACCAGTTGATGGAAATCGACATGGAGGTTTCGCACAGCGAAGACAGCCAGTATGTCTCCGCCCTCAGCACTGTGGCGGACGCGCTGCCCGGCCTGGGAATTGTGGCGGCCGTCCTCGGGATCGTGGTTACCATGGGCGCCCTGGGCGGTCCGCCCGAGGAACTCGGCAAGAAAGTGGCTGCGGCCCTGGTTGGCACGTTCATCGGTATTCTTCTTTGCTATGGGTTCGTCGGTCCGATCTCCACTAATCTTGCAAACCTGAACACCAGCGCAGGAGTCTACTTCCAGTTCCTGCGCACGGCGCTCATAGCTTCACTGAAGGGAGCTGCGCCATTGACCGCCGTTGAGTTCGGCCGCCGCGCAATTCCTCCCAGTGTGCGCCCGTCATTCGAGAAAATGGAGGCAACGTGCAGGAGCGGCGGCGGAACGGTGCCGGGTGAGGCAAGCGCGAAAGCGGCATAGAACATGGCGGACGCAAAAAAGGCCCCGATCATTATCAAGAAGAAAGTGATGCACGCGGGCCACCATGGCGGCGCGTGGAAGGTCGCTTATGCCGACTTCGTGACGGCCTTAATGGCCCTTTTTATCGTTCTCTGGCTCATGAACTCGAAGGTGG
>Ga0302319_10006684_pt1 | contig 22836 bp, 12 predicted proteins | sample Bog_T0_2_FD_203319 | JGI IMG/M metagenome (GOLD analysis project Ga0302319, IMG submission 203319) | Peat permafrost microbial communities from Stordalen Mire near Abisko, Sweden - Bog_T0_2 | ecosystem: Environmental > Terrestrial > Soil > Wetlands > Peat | place: Sweden: Abisko, Stordalen Mire...
ATGTTTCTACAATCCCAAGCGCCTTCATAGCGCCCTTAATTTCCTGTCCCCAGTTGACTTCGAAGCCAAAAACAATTAACCAAATGACTCGATTTTACTGTCCGTTTTTTCGAAGCAAGCCCACCCCTGTCCGCCGTAGCTTTAGCGAAGGTGGAAGTTTTAGCGGAGGCGGATGGTTAAATCCTCCCCGTCTTTGCGGTTAAACCCTCACATACACACACTTCAAATACTTTCCCTCCGGAAACGTCGCCGGATGATCCGCCGGATGCCCCGTCGTTTCCAGCTCCGTCCACGGCCGCCCCGACCGGCGCAATGCCGACCGCACCGCCTCAAAAAATTCATCCGTCGACACATGTGCCGAGCACGACGCCGCCACCAACAACCCGCCCGGCCGCAGCGTCCGCAGCCCCAGCCCCGCCAGCTTTCCGTAGGCCTGGATCGCCCCCGCCCGTTCCGCCTCCCGCTTCGCCAGCGATGGCGGATCCAAAATCGCCACGTCAAACCGCGCCGTCCCGTTCTGTTCCAGCCACGCGAACACATCCGTCTGCACCGTTTCATGCCGGCACGCCGCCACCGCCGGCACGTCTTGGTTCAAGGCGAAATTTCGCTTCGCGCTCTCCAGCGCATGCGCGCTGATGTCCAGGTCCGTCACCGACTTCGCACCCCCGCGTGCCGCGTATAACGAGAAGCCGCCCGAGAAACTGAACGCATTCAGCACGTCCGCCCCGCGCGCGAAAGTCTCCACCCGCCGCCGGTTCTCCCGTTGATCCAGAAAAAACCCAGTCTTCTGCCCGCGCACCACCTCCGCCTCAAACTGCAGCCCGCTCTCCCGAAAAATCACCGGCGCCGTGTCCGTCTGGCTCCCCGTGCCCGCCGCCCCCGCGTTCGCCTGCCGGGCGGCCGCCTCAATGTTCCGGCTGAACCGCAGCACCAGCCGCTCCGGCCGCAGCGCCTCCCGGATGTGGCGTGTGATCTCCCCCAGCCGTGGCAGCCACGTCGCGGTGTATATCTTTAATACCAGCACCCCCGCGTAACGGTCCAGCACCAGCCCCGGCCAGCCGTCGCTCTCCCCATTGATCCACCGGTGCCCATCCGTCTGGTCATCAAACAACCCCTGCCGCCGGTCCAGCGCCCGTTGCAGATTCGCCCGCCACCACCCCTCATCCAGCGTCACCGGCTTCCCCGCGTGCAAAATCCGCACCCGGATCGGCGAGTCCGGGTCATGCAACCCCACCGCCAAAAACTTGTCCTGCCGGTCAAAAATCACCGCCAGCTCCCCGCACACGCTTGGCCGGTTCTCCTCCCGCACACTGTTCGCAAACAGCCACGGATGCCCCCCGCGCAATAACGTCTCCGCCGTCGCCGTCACCCGCAGCCGCAGCCGCTTGGCGGGCGTGTTTGATTTGTTGGGCGTTGTCATTGCTTCGCCCAATCCTTCCAATCCGCCAGCATCGCCGCCGTCATGTGCTCCGCCGCATGGCGCAGCCATTGCGGATTCCGCTTCTTTAAATCCTTCCGGATCGCCCGTGCCTGCGCCGGCGTGCCCAGATGTATATTGGCCGTCTCCCGGCCCATCGCCCGCAGCAGCTTTCCGTGCTCCCGCTTCTTCGGCAGATCCGCCAGCTCGATCCGGCTGCAATACGGCGAGAGCCGTCGCAACAACCACCGCCCGTGCAACCCCACCAACGGATCCCCCGCGCGCACCGCCCGCGCCAAAATGTTCGCGTATTGAATCGGCGCCGCCCGCCCAGATTCCCAATACACCGCCGATGTCACCAGCGGCTTCGCCTCCCGCGCGATCCAACCGCCCTGATACTCCGCGATTACCGTGTAGCGCTCCCGCCCCAGACTTCCCAGGCCCGCCTCCCGATGCACCACCCGGCCCCGCAGATCGCGGTCGGGCAGGGCGGTCGCCACGATTTTCTTCAGCCCCGCCGGCAACCCCTTCGGCGCCTCCGGCCACGCCGTCAGCTTCGCCCAGAACCGCACCGGATCCCGCAATTCATTCGTCGCGATGTCCCGCAGCCACGGATGCCGTTCCGACAACACAAACGGTTCGCCCCCCGCCGTGATGCCTTTCGCATAACCCGCCAGCAGCTCCCGGCAGACCATGTCCGCCGACACCCGCAGATGATTCACCCGGATCGCCAGCAACGCGCTCGTCGCCAGCCGCACCAGATCATGCGTATACGGCAGCACCGCCGTCTCGTCAAAATCATTGATCCCCCAGATCAGGCGCCCCTCCGCATCGCGCCACGTCCCAAAATTCTCCACATGCAAATCCCCCACCGCCAGCACCGCCGGCGTGTCCGTCAACTGCGGACAAACCTCCGGCCAGAGCTGTACCCAGCGATAATACGTCGCCCGCAAAAAAGCGAACGGACTCTCCGCCATGCGCTCATGCTTCAGCTTCAGATCCGCCGGCAGCAACGGCAACTGCCGTCCCAGCCAGCGCTCATAAAGTGACGTCGCCTCGTGAATATTCATGGTCCTGACCCGAACCATGCCAGAACCCCCCGCCCGCAGCAAGCATCCGCCCTCCGGTTTGCCTTCCCTCGCCACCGTCCTCCCACTATTATGATTGTAACGCTCCGGCGTTCCACACCGTCCTGTAATCAATGAAACGACTCACTTTGCTCGCCAGTCTCCTCTGTCTGCCCCTCACCGGGGCGGTCGCCCAATCCGAAACCGCCCTCGCCTTTCCCGGTGCCGAAGGCTTCGGCCGGCTCACCAGCGGCGGCAACGCCGGCGAAGTCGTCCACGTCACCAATCTCAATGACACCGGCCCCGGCTCCTTCCGCGACGCCGTCAGCCGCCCCAACCGCCTCGTCCTCTTCGATGTCAGCGGCATCATCCGCCTCAAATCCAACGTCACCGTCAACAGCCAGCTCACCCTTGACGGCCAGACCGCCCCCGGCGAAGGCATCGCCCTCTACGGCCGCTCCACCTCCTTCAGCGGCAGCCACGACGACATCGTTCGCTACCTCCGCTTCCGCGAAGGCGTCGCCGGCGACAAGGGCAAATGCGCCGTCAACCTCTCCAAGGGCGCCAACATGATCTTCGACCACTGCTCCATCCAATGGGGTCGCTGGGACTGCCTCGGCCTCACCGTCGGCAGCCACGACATGACCTTCCAATATTGCATCATCGGCGAAGGCGTCGGCCCCCAGCGCTTCGGCTCCCTCTCCGACTCCGCCGAAAACATCACCTACAGCCACAACCTCTGGATCAATAACCAAAGCCGCAACCCCAAGGCCAAGGGCAACATCCAGTACGTCAATAACGTCGTCTACAACTGGGGCGTCTGCGGCCTCGTCGGCGGCCACTCCGGCGCCGTCCACCTCCTCGACGCCATCGGCAACTACTTCATCGCCGGCCCCAACTCCGGCCACGCCTTCACCGGCGAATACAAGGACACCGACCACCTCTACCAGCGCGACAACTACGTCGACCTCGGCAAAACCGGCCAATTGAACGGCCGCCTCGTCACCTCCGCCGACTTCGGCAAAGGCCCCGAGGCCCCCACCCTTGAAGCGGAACCCACCATGGGCTCCCTCGCCCACGTCACCGTCGAACCCGCCGCCACTGCCCTCGCCAACGTCGTCGCCCACGCCGGCTGCTCCCTCCACCGCGACTCAGTGGACGCCCGCCTCATCGACGCCGTCAGCTCCTACGGCCTCCGCGGCAAAATTGTGGAAAGCGAAGCCGACGCCGGCGGCATCGGCGAAATCCCCGAACTCCACGCCCCCGCCCAAAAACCGTAAACTAGGTGGGGCTGGTGCCGGCGGACATTTCTACTTTCCAAATATCTGCTTTGCCCTTCCTCCCCTCACGGCGAAACCATCCGAAAGAAAATCGTTTGATTCGTCACCCCTGCATTCGTGAATGCGTAGCTGCCATCCGGATTGAACCAATTGGTGGCTGACACCGTCCAGTTGGACCACCCCGCCGTCAGATTCGTGGCCGTCAAAATCCGGTACGTCTGGCCCGCCGGCCCGTTTCCGCCGGTAAAAATGAATTTACCCCCTCGCAGGACGGGCATCCCCAGCGACGGTCTGGGTTTCACCACAATGTAATTCGTTGCGCTGTTCGTCCCGCCCGCTCCGCTCACCGTCAGCTGCACGTAATTGGTCCCTAAATTGGTGTAAGTGTTGCTCACATTGTCCGTCACCTGCGCTCCGGCCAGATTCGTCGTGTTCCCGTCCCCAAAACTCCACGCCGAATTCGTGATGCCGCCCGTGGAGAGATTGGTGAAAATCACCGGCTGCGTGGCGAAAATATTCGTCGGCGTCAACGCCGCAAACGCCGCCGTCGTGACCACCGGGGCCGCCGCCACCAGTACAATCGCGCTGCCGGTGTTCGTGATGGCCGCCCAGCCTGAATTCGTCGGCGGCACATCCCACACCAGGCTCAGCCCGCCGCTCACCGTGATGGGACTGGCACTGGTGAACAACGTATATTGGCCCGCCGCCAGACCGGTCGCCGGGCCCGGCGCCTTCAAGTGAACGACCAGGTTGGTGACAGTCAGATTCCCGCCGACCACGACCTCGTCATTCGGCCCCGTCGGGTTGCCGCTCACCTCCAGATAAATCCCCGCGCCGGCGGCCAGGGTCAAATTGTTATTGAACGTATTCGTGCCATACGTGCCGTCCAGCCCCGCATAAATGCCCGCGCCCGCCCCCGCCGTGATGGCCCCGTTCACCGTGCCATAGCCCAGCAGATTCTGCCCCGCGCTCAACGTATAACCGCCGATCAACGAGACATCCAGCGTCGCCCCGCCGCCCGTCACGATTTCCGGCGAATTATTGACCGCCCCCGCCGCCCCCAGTTGCAGCGTCCCGCTGGCGATCACCGTGTTCCCGGTGTAAGTGTTCGTCCCTGCGAGCAGCACCGTGCCCGTGGCGCTCACCGCCACCGGATTCGCCGTGTCCAGCCCCGACCCTGGCAGCCGGCCCGTCGTATAATTGTTCGCCCCCGTCGCCGGGATGCCGATCGCCAATGTCCCCGTGCCGCTCACCAAACCGTCCACCGTCATCGTGTTCCCGGCCGTCGCCGCCAGCCCCCCGCCGGGGCCGCCCAACGCGATCGGCCGCGCATTCACCCCGGCATTATCCAGGGCAAAAGTCGCGTTCCCCACCACCGTCCCACCACTTAAAACCACCGCCGCCGCCGTCGCCGGCACGCCCAGGCAGATGTCCGCCGTCACCACCGTGCAACCGCCGTTCAAATACGACTCCCCGGAATAATAGCCGCTCGTGCTGCCCGCCCCCGTGCCCATCACCACCGTCCCCGGTCCCGCCTGGATGTACGTCAGCGTCGCCGTCCCCGGCCCCGCGCCGCGCCCGTTCACCAGCGTGCCGTTGTTGATGAAATAGCCCGCCGTATTATTTTGCCATACATACTCATTCTGCGCGTTGGCGGAGGAATAATCCGCAAACCACTGGCCCCCGCCCGTGGCGCCGCTCCCGCTCCAGATCGTCACGTTGTTCGCGCCCATGTTCGGCGTCACCAAAATGCCGCTGACCACATACCATTTGCCATTGATGTTGAGCGTGTTCGCCGCCGGCGTGTTGAACCGCAGCGTCGTCGTCCCCGTGTTGGCCGTGACGGTGTCGTCCGCCTGCAAATCACAGTTGGCGCCCTGCCCGGTGCCTGTGTTTGGCGTCGTCGTATAGCTCGCCACTGGACCAATGGTGTACGGCGAACTCCCCGCCGTCGCCGCCCAATCAAACCGCCCCGCCGTCGCAAACCCCGCCGTGCTGTTCGCCCCCGGTGCCGTCCCCAGCACGCTCCCCGTCGCGCCCCCGGCCGTGGTCGTGGTGATCGTGCCGTTCGTGGACACGCTCAACGTCGCCCCCGGCGACACCGTGATCCCCCCCAACGCTAGGCTCACCGCCGCCCCGTTCGTCGCCACCGTGATGACATTCCCACCCCCTGTCAGCGTCGTACCGGCGAACGTCTGCGCACTGCCGCCCGTCGCCGCCCCATTCACCGCCAACGTCCCGCCACCCAGCGCCAGGGCCGAGACGCTGTTCACGATGTTCGCCGCCGGCGTGTTTCCGCCCGTGTTGAAATCCAGCTTCAGCGTGCCCGCATTGATCGTCGTCGTGCCCGCATAAGTGCTGGCCCCGGTCGCCCGGCCCGTCAGCGTCACCATGCCCGGACCGTTCGCGGTCAACCCGGCCGTCCCCAGCTGCGCGATGGGTCCGTTCAACAACAACAAGCCGCCACCCGCCGCGCTCACCGGCTGCGTGCCGGCGAACACCATCGGCAAATTGATCATTTCTTGGTTCAACGAATTGTCCAGCAGCCCGCCCGTGTTGGTGAACCCGTTGCCATTCAGGACGAACGCTGGTGCCGTGGCATTGAATACCAGCCCCATGTAAGTGTTCGTGGCTGGCAGGTTGTTGGTGAGCGTCAAACCGCCCGGACCTTGCAGCCCAAACGCCGGCGTATCCCCGTCGGCCGGCGGCGCCGGGCTCCCCGACCAGTTGCTCGCCGCCGACCAGTTCGCATTCGTCCCCCCCACCCACGTCACCGTCGCCGTGGCGATGGCCAGCGTGAACGGATAAGCCACCGCGTTGTTGCCCAACGTATCGCTCGCATTGACCGTCAACGTCTGGAGCCCCGTCCCGACCGTCGTGCCTACGGTGACACTGTTCGTATAATTGCCCGCACCACTGGCCGCCAGGGCCAGGCTGGTGGACCCGCCGATCGCGCCCGCATTCACCGTCACCCCCGCCACCGCGTTGCTCGCGGTCACCGTCGCGCTGATCGTCACCCGTTCGCCGGGATACGCCGGGTTCGGGCTCGCCGCCGCCGCCGTGATGCTGATGCTCGGCGCGATGCTCACGCTGAATTGAAACGGTGTCGCGTTGTTGCCCGCCATGTCGCTCGCATTCACCGTCAACGCCTGCGTCCCCGTCGCCGTCGTGGCCCCCGCCAGCACGCTGTTCGTATAACTCCCCGCGCCGTTGGATGTCAGGGCCACGTTGGTCGATCCGCCGATCGCGCCCGCATTCACCGTCACCGACGCCACCGGATTCGTGGCCATCACCGCCGCGCTGATCGTCACCCGCCCGCTCGGATGCGCCGGATTCGGGCTGGCCGTCGCCCCCGTGATGCTGATCGCCGCCGGTGCCAGTCCGATCTCAAACGTCTTCACCGAATTCGCCGCGAACACCGCGCTGAACGTTTTCCCCGCCAGCGGCAGGTTCGTGCTCTCCACATAATATTGGGCCGATGCCGGCACCGTCGTCCAGCACGTGATGGGACCGGCCACATTCGTGAAATTGGACAAATTATAAGTGATTGTCTGCGCCGTGGCATGGTTCACCGTTACGATCACCACCTTCTGCCCCACCGGGTCATAGGCCGCCACCGAATTGCTGTCCCCGCTGCCGATGATCGTCATCCCCTGCCGGATGTGCCGGCTGAATTGCGCCATCACATAATATTTCGGCTCAATCGCCCCGAGCGTCCCCGTGTTATAACTCCCCGTGATCATCTGCCAGTTCGCATCCTTCCCGTCCGCATCCACCGGTTGCCAATAAGTCCAGCCCGTGGGATGCAGATTGGACATTTGGTACTCGATGGCCGTGGCCATGGTTAGCCCGCTCGTATCGTTGTCCCCATATTCCGAGATATACAACGGTTTGCCCGCCGCCGCCGCCGCGCTATAAAGCCCCGCCTGATTGCCCCCCAGCCCATACCCCTGGTAACCATGCGAGTTGATCTGCCCCGCCTGCCCCTGCGTCGTCGCATTATAACTGTTCCATGAACTCAGCGTCTGGTCGATCTGGTTGTCATCCGGTGTGCTGATCGGCATCGTGTTCAACCCCCGATTGTTCAGCTCCGTGCGCAACGCGCTGATGATCCCCGGCTGATTCCCGTTCGGGATGCAGCAGCCCTCCTGCAAGGTCGTGCCATTCGTTGTCCACCACGATGAAACCGGCTCATTGAACGCCTCCACCGTCGTGAACGTGACCCCCCAGTTCGTTTTCGCATAAGCCGCGATCGTGGCCAGCTCGATCGCGAACAAATCGTCGTTCGTCGATGCGATGTTAAGCATCCCCGCGCTGCCCCCGTTCCCCGCCGGGCACAAATCCATGCACATCCACCACATCGGCGAATTCGCGAACAACTCAAACCGGTTCGCCCCCAGTGCCTGCGCATTCAGCAGCAACGCCCTTTGGTTGGCATCCACCGTCCAGTCCCAGCTCGCCGAACCCGGATCCGTGTTCGTCGGATTCAGCCAGTACCCCTGGATCTCATATTCCGGCGTCATCCCATAATAGATCTGGCTTGACCCGTTGACTGTGCCCGGTCCGCACGCCCCCGTGTTATAACGCGCGTAATTGTAGCCCAGGCCGGGCAACATCGTCCCATTAAAATTAAACTCGTTCGTCCCATACAACGCCTCCGCCACGATATACTGGTTCCCGAACGCCTTCCCCATCCACGCCAGCGCCGTCCCCCAGGCATCCCACGTCCCCCACGTCGTCGTCGGCGCCACCGTCGCCGTATAATCCGCCCGCCCGGACACGGGTTTGAACAAGGTGAACAAGAGCAGGAGCAAACTGGCGAATGTAATGGCGCGTTTCAGGATCATCGTTGGATTGGCCTAGCATAACATACCACCAACAAATTGCCACCGCGATTCACCGCCGTCCACCGCCGGGCGCATCTTGTCACTGCCCCCGCACCACGCTTGGACCTGTCAACCACACCTCACGAATGCGAACCCAGGTAACCCCCTCCCCGCCATTTGAATAAATGGGGAGGAGGGAAGGGGAGGGGTGGTGCTCTTCTCTCCACCTCAGACCACCACGCTTTTCTGCTGTCTGCCGGGGCAGTGTCAAAATGCGCTCCACCGCCGACCATTCCCAATTTCTGTTTTGCCGCCCGCCTCGTCCGGGTTACACCCCATGGCCTGGGCCCTCCCTTCCCGGCCAAGCTCACCCCATGAAGCAAACCCGGTGCGATTAACGCTCGATCCAGCCAAGAACAATGAAAGCCGTTGAACCCATGAAATCGAACTGCCCGCCTTGGCTGCAGGCCATTGCGGCCTTCGTCCTGATATGTTGTTTGGCATCCTGTGCCCACCATTCTTCCGCGATACCGTCGGCGGAATATTCCACGAAAATTGTCGGGCATTGGCAGGGCACCGTTGGCGACGTGAAAGAGACCATGGCGATAGCCGCCGATGGCAGTTTTGCCTGTGAAATCCATCCGCTGGGTTTTCTGGCCAACACCCTGTCGCAAAAGCGGCCCGGGAAGATCAGCGGAACCTGGAATATCACCGGCCCAATCATGACCCTGAGCATCACCGGCGAGAAAAACGAGAATATTGAGAACCTGACCGCCTCCAGCACCATCGTGGCGTTCGCGCCTGACAAACTCGTCTTAAAATCGGATCACGGTGAAACCTCAACCTTTCAGCGCGTGCTCACTTTTTGACCCCCATCCCCATTCAGCATTTTGGTCCTCTGACCTCTGCCCCCCCCCCTTCGCATGATTCCTTATATTACTTGACATGATGCCGTCTTTGGGCGGCTCACTTTTCCTTAAAACTGCCTTCAGACCGCCAAAAGAGTTGGCCCTAAACGGGTTCCAATGTATAATTTCCGAGATTGTTGTAAATCAGAGATGACCATTTAAATATGAATACCACTCATTTTCTACGGACGGGCACGGCCTTGGCGGCGGGGGCCGCCCTGTGGGCCACGACCCAAAACGCCGGCGCCCAGTTCTATATTACCAGCGACCCAACCTTTGGTTATAACACTGCCGCCGTCATTGGCGCCTATAATATGGATGGCACGGTGATCAACAGCTCGTTGGCATCCGTTCCCGGTGCCTATCCGGGAGCGCTCACTTGGGCGGGCAACGACCTCTACGCTGCTTATAACCTCTCGAGCGGCAGCTGGCAGATTGGCGAATTCGCCACCGGCGGTGGCACCGTCAACGCCTCCTTGTTTACCTTTAATAGTGTCGAAGGCCTCGTTTATTCGGGTGGCAATCTCTTTGCTAACTTGTTTGGCAACGTTGGCGTTTACAACCCCGCCACCGGGACAACCAACAATTCGGATCTGGTTCTCCTCCGAGGTGCAAGTGATGGCATCGCGGTGTCGGGCGGCAATATCTATGACGCGGGTATAGAAGCTGACCAAATATACGTATACAATGATACCACCGGAGCGACGGTCGGTGCCGGCGTTTCTATCCCCGGCAATTATTATCTAAAAGCCATAGCAATTGATGGCAACGATCTTTTCGTCCTGAGCACCGACGAATACGATATTGATGGTCACATTGGCGAATACAATCTCACCACCGGCGCGGCGATTAACACCTCTCTGGTCAGCAATTTGGAATCTCCAGGCAGCACCATCGCGGTGGATTACGGCGATATTCTGGTGACCACCGATAACGGATCCAGGGTAAGTGAATACAACGAAACCAACGGTGCGCTCATCAACGCCGACTTGGTTTCTGGTGTGGACATTACCAGCATCGCCATTCCCGAACCCACCACGCTCGCGCTCGCCGGTCTGGGCGGTCTGTCCCTCCTGCTCGCCCGCCGCCGCCAACCCTGAACCGCGCCCTGCGCACAACCGGTGAGGCCGGAGCCCGCTGCCGACCTTCGGCCCGCTCCGCCCAGGATAAAAAATCCGCCTTCAGGCGGATAACTTCAATAACTGCTTTTCCACTGCCCCCGTCCCATTTCAGAATTTCAGCTTTTTTCCTGCCTTTTTTCTGACCTCTGCCCACCATTCTTCCCGCTTCCATCTTCTCTCTCCGCACCTTGCGCTTGAGGCTGGACACCGCACCAGATTTTCGGCTTACTATCGACCAACGAATTTGTCCGATGCCATCACTCAACGCTGAAAAACTCGCCCAAGCCAAGTCGCTCGGATTTTCCGACCGACAGATCGCCCATTTAACCGGTCAGACCGAGGACGCCGTCCGCGCCGAACGCAAACGCCTCGGCCTCATCCCCAGCTACCGCCTCGTCGACACTTGCGCCGCTGAATTTGAGGCCTACACCCCCTACTATTACTCCACCTACGACCGCGGCGATGACGAAGTTAAAGGCAACACCGCCAAGAAAGTCATGATCCTGGGCGGCGGCCCCAACCGCATCGGCCAGGGCATTGAATTCGATTACTGCTGCGTCCACGCCGCCTTTGCCCTCAAAGAAGACGGCTTCGAGACCATCATGGTCAATTCCAACCCCGAAACCGTCTCCACCGATTACGACACCAGCGACAAACTCTTTTTCGAGCCCCTCACCCTCGAAGACGTCCTCCACATCTACGAACGCGAAAAATGCTGGGGCGCCATCGCCCAGTTCGGCGGCCAAACCCCCCTGAACCTCGCGCTCGCCCTGCAAAAAAACGGCGTCAACATCATCGGCACCTCGCCCCAAAGCATCGAAATCGCCGAAGACCGCAAACTCTTCGCCGCCATGCTCAACAAGCTGGACATCCCCCAGCCCCCCAACGGCCTCGCCACCAACGAAGCTGAGGCCCTCGTCGCTTCCCAACGCCTGGGCTACCCCGTCCTCGTCCGGCCCAGCTTCGTCCTCGGCGGCCGCGCCATGCAGATCGTCTATTCCGACGCCGAACTCCAGCACTACATGCGCTTCGCCGTCGAAGCCTCCCCCGAACGCCCCGTCCTCGTCGATAAATTCCTCGAAGACGCCACCGAAGTCGATGTCGACTGCATCACCGACGTCGGCCAGTTCCAGAACCCCGCCGAAGGCACCATCGTCATCGGCGGCATGCTCGAGCACATCGAATTCGCCGGCGTCCATTCCGGCGACGCCGCCATGGTCCTGCCTCCCCACACCCTGTCCCAGAAAGTCATCGGCATCATCCGCGACTACACCCACGCCATGGCCCGCGAACTCCGCGTCATCGGCCTCATGAACGTGCAATACGCCGTCAAAGGCGACACCGTCTACGTCCTCGAAGTCAACCCCCGCGCCTCCCGCACCGTCCCCTTCTCCAGCAAAGCCATCGGCGTGCCCCTCGCCAAACTTGCCGCCAAAGTCATGGCCGGCAAAACCCTCAAGGAATTGGGCTTTACCGAGGAGATCTGGCCCAAATACTGGGCCGTCAAAGAATCCGTCTTCCCCTTCAACCGCTTTCACGGCCAGGACATCCTCCTCTCCCCTGAAATGCGCTCCACCGGCGAAGTCATGGGCCTCGATGCCGATCTCGGCGTCGCCTACGCCAAATCCCAGATGGCTGCCAACTCCCCCCTGCCACTCGAAGGCAAAGTCTTCATCAGCGTCAGCGACCAGCACAAAGGCGAAGTCGCCGCCGTCGCCAAACAATATGCCGACCTCGGCTTTGAGATCGTCGCCACCGGCGGCACCGCCACCGTCCTAGAAAAAGCCGGACTCAAAGTCCAACGCATCCTGAAACTTCTCGAAGGCCGCCCCAACGTCGTGGACCTCCTGAAAAACAAAGAGATCCAGCTCGTCATCAACACCCCTGCCGGCCAGAGCCCGCGCGCCGACGAGATCAAGATCCGGACCACCGCCGTTTATACTGGCACCCCCATCATGACCACCCTGAGCGGAGCCAAAGCCGCCGCCCTCGGCATTGCCGCCCTGAAACAACGCGGCTACCAAGTCAAAACCGTCCAAGAATTCCACTAACCTCTTCCCCGCACCCCACCGGGGTGCCAGAATCGCCGGCTCCGCGCTCCGCTCCCTGTCCTCCGTAGCCTTGGCAAAGGAGGATTCGCGCAACCCCTTGCCCTCCGTGCCATGCGCTTCGTCCCCGCCTGACCCCCTCCCCGCCATTTGAATAAATGGGCGGGAGGGACGGGGAGAGGTGGCGCTGATCTCCACCAACAAACATATACTGGGCAGGACGTTGCTACGACGACGCCCAATATGTAATCCGCCGCCAGGCGGATATCCTCGCCCCTCTCTTCCCTCTTCGCGCCCTGCGCCTTGCGCCTTGCCCCCAGCCCCAACGGGGGCTGCGTCCTCCAGCCCAGCGGTCACAAAACCGAATCAACCCCACCGGGGTTGCGGCCAATTCTCATATCAGCGAAACGACAATATTGTGATTCGGGAAAACGTCCGCAAGCGCGTTTTGCGCTCCACCGCATTCGGCAAATTTGACGTCACCAATAACTGACGTGTTTCATGGTTTTGCCGGCGGCATGAGGTGAACCATGGTGGTGGCCCTGATCGACGCCACGGATTTGGAGGCGGCCTGTTCAGGACACAAAAAAAGCGAACCGGACAATACTCGGCGGATCGCGCCGCGCTGGGGGGCCGGACGCTCAAATGCGGCCAGAGCCGGTTCTTTGTCGGGTATAAGAAGCACACTTTGCGGCTCTGGGTGCCCCATTATCAAAAGGGCGTCTTGCTGGTGCCGCTGGTCAGTTGGGTGGCACCCGCCAATTACGGCGAGGGCGGTTTTCTCAAGCCCAGCGTGATTCACTGTCACCGGCGCTGGCAGTGGTATCCCCTTTGAACGGAACCGGCGTCCCGTTGGTGTCCAGCAGCTCAAACTTGGCAAATTTTCCATTAAGGCTGGAATAATAGCGATCTTCCGCATGCTTGAGAACGCTGCCCACTTCAACCTCCACCGATCCATCATCCCTCCCACCATTTTTTCCACCCACCTTCCCAAACTATTTTTCAAAGTTTCGTTTCCCGGAAACGAAAATCTTAAAAATTAAGGTGTTATATGGCGTTTTTTGTGATTTTTAGCCTGTTTATAAGCCGCACAAAATAAGCAGTTTGCGACGCAATCAGCCCCTCCGGACCGCCGCCAAAATCAGCAATTCCGAAAAATCTGTGTTTTTCGTTTCCGGGAAACGAGCGTTTTTCGGGAATGGCTATATATTGGACGGATGATGGCGCAGGTGCGAACCGCGTGGCGATGATCTGGGCGACCGCTTCGGAGTTGGTCGCCCTGGCCGGTGGATTGATAATGAGGACGGATTCGTGCTCTCAGCCCGGCCTGTTTTGGAATCGGACCCTGGGCATTGCCAGAATTCGCAAATCCTGCCAACGCCACCAAACTACGTCTCCTATCATGCACAATTCATTAATATCATGCACAAAAGCCCCGCAATTTCACTAAATTCACGTTCCTTTCGCTTCCAAACGCATGGGCGCAAAGGGCAGGGGGCGGAGGGCTGCGGTCAGGGGCCCGGCTGGGTCCAGATCCTGGAACCAAATCGCGAAAAACACTTAAATGACATTCGAAAAAAAACGTGCGCCCATGCCTCCTGTAAAACCTGCTCCGCCCCGGCCAGCCCCCCGCGCCGCCCGAATCGTAAAATTCCAAGCTTATTATCCTGTTCCTCGGACCGGCACCGTCCTCCCAGACGGTGCCTGGGTGCATCTTGTCACTGCCCCCGCACCACGCTTGGACCTGTCAACCACATCTCACGAATGCGAACCCAGGCAACCTCCTCCCCGCCATTTGAATAAATGGGGGGGAGGGAAGGGGAGGGGTGGTGCACTTCTCTCCACCTCAGACCCACACGCTTTTCTGCTGTCTGCCGGGGCAGTGTCAAAATGCGCCCCCTTCTCCCGGACCTGCTTTGAATGGTTTGACCTCTTGGACTGTCCAAGTTATGCTGCCTGTGAAGCCAGCACACAGGCACGCTGCCCAGTCTATGAATGCTCCTCTTGCTAAAACACTATCCCTCGCCGGGTCCCTGACCATCATGGCCTTGATTGGCGGGCTGATGTTCCGGCATTTGGCCGCCCAAGATGCCGGCGTTCATACGTCACCAACCCCCGGTCCGACCGCAGCCCTGCCGGCCGGCATCCTGCCGCAAAGCCCCCTGGCCCAAGTGATAAAGCTTTCCCAAGCCGGTGTGGATGATAGCATCATCCAAGCCTTCATCACCAATTCCGCAGCCACCTTCAATCTTAATTCCGATGAAATCATTTATTTGAAGGACACCGGGGTGCCCAATGAATTGGTCAAGGAGATGCTGGAACGGGACTCGTTTTTACAAGCCCAGATGGCAGCCGCCAGCCAGCCAGCCACCCCACCCACCCCGCCCGCCCCGACGACCCCGACGACCCCGACGACCCCGACGCTCGTGGCGACCACCCCGCCGCCGGATGATGTCGCCGCCGGGCCACAACCAGATATCACCATTGATGACTTTTACACCCGGCTCGCACCTTTTGGCAACTGGGTGGCCATTGATGGCTACGGTGAATGCTGGCAGCCGGGTGTGGCCACTTACAATTCGGCCTGGCAGCCTTATGGCGATAACGGTCATTGGGTCTCCACCGACAACGGTTGGTATTGGGTTTCTGATTATTCTTGGGGCTGGGCCCCCTTTCATTATGGCCGCTGGTTCCATGATGATCATTATGGCTGGTGCTGGTATCCCGATACAGTTTGGGGACCCTCTTGGGTCGTCTGGCGTTCAGATGATGAGTATTGCGGTTGGGCACCACTACCGCCGGGAGCGGTTTATACGGACGGTATCGGCTTGGTTTACAATGGCGCCGTGGTCAGCGTCGGCTTTGATTTTGGCCTGAGCTTGGACAGCTATATTTTTGTGAGTCTCAATGATTTCTGCGGTCCGCAACCCATCCGGCACCGCCTGGACCCCGGCCTGGCTGTGCAAATATATCATCGGTCGACGTTGATCACCCGTTACGAACGTAACGGCCATGGCATTATCAATCCCGGGATTGATCCCGGCCGCATTACCCTGGCCACTCACACCCCCATCCAAACCCTGCCCATTCATACTGGGACCACCCGCTTTTCGGTCGGCGAACCTACAGCCCGCACCGGCGGAACGGTTGATTTGAACCGGCAGTCCCCTGCCCCCGACCGAACCTCCCAGCCGAATTACTGGCAACCTCAGGAACGTACCCCCGCTCCTGTAGCCAGTCAAAACGACCACTACCGTCAGCCGATCGAAATTCAACGCCCGGCGGCACCAGTGGAGAATAACCGATCGTTCAACACCCTGCCGGAAACTCGTTTAGAACCTGTGCCCCAGCCTGAACCTGTGCCCGTGCCCGAAACCCGGCCGCAACGAATTGAACCGCCGACACCCCAATTCCCCCAAACCGCTCCGGCCCACAATAATTCATCCGCCGAGCCATCCGCCGCCTCGTCATCCACCAGACAGCCGAATAAATACGGGAATTAGCACCAAGGTTACACACAATCTGTAGACAACCGCATCGCAGGTCATTTCCCTGCTTCTCGTCCAATTTAATCAATTCGATTAAAACAACTTACCACCACGACCTGTCGCAAAACAGATTTGCGGTTCCACTGATTTCTGTTAAACTTTTCAACTGTTTCTTGCAGTTCGGCCGGGGCAACCGGTCAAATATTCTGCAAGATTATCGAAAATAAACCGTATGGACTGGTGAGACCGCCTTGGCTGCGGCTCTGTAACAATTGAAAATTGAATGATTTATATGAAAGGCAATAAACTGAAAATGACCGTAAAAGGTGTGCTGGCCGCCGCCGCGATTGGTTGGCTGTGCTGGGGTGCCGGCAACTTGTGCAACGCCCAAACCCCGCCGTCCAATCTGTCCCCGGACCTCCAGGAAGTGGTGCGGCTTTCCCAGCAGAAGATGAGCGATGATGTCATCACCAGCTACATCCGCAATTCCGGGAAAACCTACAAACTCGGTGCGGATGACATCATCTATTTGAACAGCCAAGGCGTTTCCCAGGCTGTTCTGGCAACCCTGCTCCAAGCTTCAGCCCTCGCCGCTGCCTCGACGACTCCCCCTGCCCCGGCCATTACCTCCAGCGGCCCCGTGCCGCCGCCCGTGGACAACACCGCGCCGAGCCCGGCACCTGTCAGTCCGGCACCCGCCTCAAGCCCCAACTACCCGGCGATACCCTCACCCAGCATCGCTCCCATGCCGATTCAAGCCCCGGCCGGTTTCCAAGATAATTTCTTTGCCGATGGTGGTTTGAACCCCGCTCTGTGGCAAACTCAATCCGGCGTACTCTCCTCGCTCGCCGCCATGAGCGGCTCCCAAGTGTTGCCAGAACTCGCGTTCTCCCCCACAGGCCTGCAAATGTCCGGTATCCGCGGCCCCGGCCAGTTCATGGGCATTCAATCAACCACCGCGTTCGCGGCCCCCTTCACCTTCAGCGCCACCGTCAGCGGCCTCGCCCAGAACGGCGTGCCCTTCGAGATTTACCTCGTCAGCGGCGACCTCCAACAGTGGGTCAGCATCGCGGGCCATTTGGGCGGCCGCGGTGGCCCCAGAGGAGCCGTGGAAGTCGGTGGCGGATTCCATCATCTATTTGGCGATGTCCGTATCCCCTTGGGCGGCAGTTCCCCTGAATTCGGCATCTGGGTCAACCACACCGGGGACGGTCGGCCGATCTCGGACTTGGGCTACAAGGTGTTCGAAAACCCGCTCGCCGGTCTGGCATATACCATCCAGATTTCCGTGGGTCCGGATGGCGCGGCCGCCCTTACCTTGTTGGATGCCGGTCGCGGTGTTCTGGCCGCGCAGACTGTGCCGGTCGGTATTGGACCGTTCTATGTGGTGTTGGCCGGTCGCGATGGCGCGACGTTTGCCAGCTGGCAATCGGTGCAATTGACCCCCGCCCAGCCGGTCGTGGTGGAAGCCCCGGCGGCCCCGCCGGTCCCGACCATGGACTATTTCCAATCCCAACTCGCACCCTATGGTAATTGGGTGACCTTGCCTGATTATGGCTTGTGCTGGCAACCGGCGGTGGGCCCGGGCTGGCGCCCCTACTTTGATGGTGGCTCCTGGACCTACACCGATGCCGGTTGGTTTTGGCAGTCGGAATATCCCTGGGGCGACATCGCGTTTCATTACGGGCGTTGGGCCTATACGGTCACCGGCTGGGTTTGGGTCCCCGGCTATGATTACGCACCCGCCTGGGTCGTTTGGCGGCATGACGATGACGATGGCTATCTCGGCTGGGCACCGTTGGTCCCCGGGGCGGTTTTTGTCGATGGTGGCTGGATGTACCGTGGCGCCCGGGTCGGCGTTGATTTCGACTTCGGCCTCGGGGCCGGCTTCTTCACCTTTGTGGCCAGCGACCACTTCTGGGACCATGATTTCCGGGCCTTCGTTGTGCCCCACGACCGCCTGACGATCGTTTTCGGGCACAGCGCCTTCGAAAACCACTTCCGTATGGATCATGGCCGCATCATCAATGAAGGCCTTGGCCGCGACCGTATTGCCATCCTTACCCACCGGGACGTGCGGGACATCCGCCCCGTGGCCGTGCTGGATCTCCGGCGCCAGGAAGAACAGCATAACATTGTCGCCCGCCGCGATGACATCCATAGTTTTCAAGCCGGAGCCCGGCCGGATGCCCGGGGCCCGAGCGGCCTCAATCATGCGCCCGTGAACCCTAGTCCTGAACGGGGCAGCCCGCTCCCCGGTCGGGAAAATCCCGGTGCCGGGCTCCGAACCCCGGCCCCCATACCTCCTGGCAATACTGAGCTCAAACCCCCGGCAGGAATCGCACCAGGAAACCCCGGCATCAGACCCCCCGCCGGCACCTCACCCGGTAATTCCAAAGGCAATGCGCCCGCCACCGCCCCCGGCAAAGGTGGCAACACCGATCCCCGGACAAAAAACAACGGCGGCTACTGAACCTTGACGACAGAGGCACCGAACCAAAGGCCCGGTGCCATAAGCACCGGGCCTTTTTGATTGGAATGATTAGGAAGCAGACGCCTGCGCTTGTCCCCGCTCAGATATTCTGCGCGTAGGCGATAAACTTGCTGTATTCCGCCAAGATCGTTTGCAATGCCAGCGTCAGCGCGCAGACCTTCAAGTATTCCGGCGGCGGCTGCGGGGTCTCCAAAATGATTTCAAAGGGCCGCGGCCGCGAGCGGGGCGGCGCGCTCAATATCCCGTCGTAGCAATCCCGGATCACCCCGTTGCGGGCATTGAAACCGTCGATCACCGACCGCCGGTCCCGGGGCAGAAACTTCTCCGCCGCCTGCAACGCTGGTTCAATCAAATGCTTCGTCAACGTCGCCCCGCGAACAATGCCGTAAAAGCCATCGCTCGTGTCATCCGTATGCAACGAAATGATGCCCTGGAATGAACGGGACGTGAGCTCGGACTCCAACAACTTCACCTCCGGTTCCGCAGAATTCCGCCAGAATTCGCGGTTTAAATCTTTCCCGGTCCGGGAATGGCGCGTGTTGTCCTCAAACCCGGTCGGATTGCAAACCGGATAAAGCGAGAGGTAATAACCCGCCGCCAGCTCCGGCCGCGCTTCGAGCAGCTTGATGAATTGCACTAGGGCGTGGCTGCCCTCCGGTTCATCCCCATGCACCCCGGCAAAAATGCCGAGCCGGATGGGCGTATCCCCGCCCTTGGGCCCCACAAACAAATAACGCGGCAGCACGTACGACTCACCCCCGCTTTCAAACCTGGCCTCATGGTTGACCACCAAATTCGGCGAGTTCGCCGCCAATTGATCCAGCGGTGCCAGCAAATCCGCCAGCGACCGCCGCCGCCCCTGGTGACTTTTTACCGGCGCAACGCCAGGCAAAGTGGTGGTGATCATAAATTATTTCGTCTGGTAGATTTGATCAAAAACCCCGCCATCCGCAAAATGCGTCGCCTGCGCCTTTTGCCAGCCGCCGAACACATCATCCACCGTCACCAAGCGCAACGCCGGAAACTGGCTCGCATATTTGGCGACAAAAGTTGGATTGGTCGGGCGATAAAAATTCCGGCCCGCAATGTCCTGGCCCTCGTCCGAATACAGATAGTCCAGGTAAGCCTGCGCCACGTCCGTCGTGTTATGCTTCTTGGCGTTTTTATCCACCAACGCCACCGGCGGTTCCGCCAGAATGCTCAACGATGGCGTGACGATGTCAAACTTGTCCGCCCCATACTGTTTGACCGCCAGATGCGCCTCGTTTTCCCACGCCAGCAACACGTCGCCGATCTGCCGTTCCACAAACGTGGTCGTGGAACCCCGTGCTCCGGAATCCAGCACCGGCACGTTTTTATACAGCTTCGTGATGAAATCCCGCGCCTTTGCGTCGGCATGACCATATTTGTCCAGCGCATAGGCCCAAGCCGCCAGATAAGCCCACCGGGCACCGCCGGATGTCTTGGGATTCGGCACCACCACTTTGATGCCCGGTTTCACCACATCATCCCAGTCCACGATGTGCTTCGGATTGCCCTTGCGAACCAGAAAAACGATGGTGGACGTATAGGGCGTGCTGTTACGTGCCAGCCGTGTCTGCCAGTTGGCCGGCAGCAGTCCCGCCTGCTGGGAAATCGCATCGATATCATAAGCCAGCGCCAACGTCACCACATCTGCCGGGAGACCGTTGATAACCGCCTGGGCCTGCTTGCCCGAACCGCTGTTGGACTGCGAAACCACGACATCATCCCCCGTCTTGCCCTTCCAGTATTTGGTGAAAGCCGCGTTGTAATCCGCATACAACTCCCGTGTGGGGTCATACGACACATTGAGCAATTGGATCTGCGCCGCATTGGCCACCGTCGAAAAATTGGTCCCCAAGATGGCGCTCACCGCGACCAAACTGCCCACCAGCCAATGACTTAATTTCTGATATGATTTCTTCATGTTTTTCTGTTTTTTCCAAAAAACGACTTTTAAAATCGTTGTTTCAGTTTATTTTTTGTTCCTGTTTCGTTTATAAATATACCAACAATAACATATACACGACTTATTATGTCGTTATTTTCGTCGAAACTTTCACTTTGTCAACAGTCTTTTAAAATTTTATATCCCCTCGCCTTCAATGAAGCCCGTAATAACTTCATGCTTGGAAACCGGCAGCGTCTTTGAAACATCGCTCAGCGTGGCGCGATCCATCACTCCGGCCACATAATTACGGGCATCCAGAAATACCCGCCGAAACCGGCAGACCGATTCCTGGGAGCACCGGGTATAACCCGTCACCGACACACAATCAATCGGAGCCAGGATCCCGTCAAAATGACGAACGACCTCCCCCATGGTGATTTTGGCGGGGTTCTTGGCCAGCACATAGCCGCCCCGGATGCCCGCCGTGCTGGACACCCAGTTCTGCGCCTTCAGATCCAGCATAATCTGCTCAAGAAACCGCTTGGGTACATCATTACGCCGGGCCAGTTCCCGGATGGGAATCGGCGAACCGCCATAATTATCCACCAACGTGAACAGCACCCGCAGTGCATAATCTGTTTTTCTTGAAACCCGCATTTCTAAATACGATAAGCTCGGTCGCCGTTATGTCAAACAAACATTCCCGCCAAACATGGCAACTATGGGTTGACCCTTTTCCCCATTTACCCCTTTATGACTTTGTCAGTTTAATCATGAACTCCTATCCAAATCTCTCTGCCGCTGAAGCGGCTGAATTCATTCAAGACGGCCAAACCATTGCCTTCAGCGGTTTCACGCCCGCCGGCGCACCCAAGGACATTCCCCGGGCGATTGGTGAACGCGCCCATAAGTTCCATGCCGAAAGCCGCACCTTCCAAATCGGCGTCATTACCGGGGGCTCCACCAGCAAATCGCTGGACGGCTCCCTCGCCCTGGCGGATGCGGTAAAGTTTCGCACTCCCTACCAATCGGACCCCCATCTCCGCAATAGCATCAACGAGGGCCGCACGCAATTCTTTGACATGCACCTTTCCATGGTGCCACAAAATGTCCGCTATGGCTTTCTCGGACCGGTGCATTGCGCAGTGATTGAGGCCTGCAACCTGACGGATGCCGGTGAAATCACCCTCACCTCCTCAGTCGGTGCCGCCCCAACCTTCGCCCGGGTGGCGGATAAAATCATTGTCGAACTTAACCGGTTTCATCCTGAAATGCTCCGGGGCATGCATGACATTTATGAACCGGAAGACCCGCCCCACCGGAATCCCCTGCCCCTTCTTCAACCCTCGGACCGCATTGGATCACCCGTCATCAAAGTCGACCCCAGGAAAATTATCGGCGTAGTGACCACCGACTCCCCCGATGAGAGCGAATCCTTCGACGATGTAAGCGAACTCACGGCCCGCATCGGCCGGAACGTTGCGGACTTTTTGGCGGCGGAACTCAAACGTGGTCTGATCCCAAAAAACTTTCTGCCCATTCAGTCAGGCGTGGGCGACACGGGCAATGCCGTGCTCAAGGCCATGGGGGAAAACGCCGGCCTACCCGTTTTTGACATGTACACGGAGGTGATCCAGGACGCCGTGGTGGATTTGATGCGCACCGGTAAAGTCCGTTTTGCCAGCGGCTGTTCACTGACCGTTACTAATGCAGTGCTCAAGCAAATCTATGACAACTTGGATTTTTTCCGCTCCAAATTTGTCCTCCGACCCCAGGAAATTAGTAACAGTCCGGAAATCGTGCGTCGGCTCGGCATCATCGCCATTAACACCGCCATCGAAGTGGACATCGCCGGCAACGTCAATAGCACCCACATGCTGGGTCGGAACATGATGAATGGCATCGGCGGTTCGGGCGACTTTGCACGCAACGCCTTTCTGTCCATCTTCACCTGCCCGTCCACCGCCAAAGGTGGCAAGATCAGCACCATCGTCCCGCTGGTGAGCCATCTGGACCACAGCGAACATTCCGTGCAAATCATCGTCACCGAACAAGGCGTCGCTGATTTGCGTGGCAAAAGCCCCCAGCAACGGGCCGAGGCCATCATCGCTCATTGCGCCCACCCGGAATATCGCGGCCAATTACGTGATTATCCTAATGTCCGCAATTGGAATAGTGGTCAAAGCGTTTCAGAGCGAGTAAAATTGGGGGTGATGAGCACATTTACGTCGCTGGTTTCGGATCACCTGGCGGGTGAAGGGCGGGACGAAATTTC
>Ga0302319_10006685_pt1 | contig 22834 bp, 15 predicted proteins | sample Bog_T0_2_FD_203319 | JGI IMG/M metagenome (GOLD analysis project Ga0302319, IMG submission 203319) | Peat permafrost microbial communities from Stordalen Mire near Abisko, Sweden - Bog_T0_2 | ecosystem: Environmental > Terrestrial > Soil > Wetlands > Peat | place: Sweden: Abisko, Stordalen Mire...
CGAACATGTCGCGCCGGAGATTGAAGCGGGCCTTCCATTCATCTTTCTCGAGCCGAGCTGCGCCAGCGTCTTCAAAGACGAAGCGCTGGAGTTATTCCCGGACGACGAGCGCGCGCAGAAGCTGAGCAAACAGGTGTGGCTGCTGGCCGATTGGCTCGCCGCCAGGGCTCCCAATTGGGTCGAAGGACGGCTCGAAGGCGCGCAGGTGCTTCTGCACGGCCATTGCCACCACAAAGCAGTTTTCGGCGGCCCGAAGAGCGAGATCGCTTTGCTGCGCAAGGCCGGTGCGCATGTGGAGATGATTGATACGACCTGCTGCGGCATGGCAGGCCCGTTCGGGTTTGAAGCGGACAAGATCGAGGTATCGAAAGCGATTGCCAACCTTGGCTTGATGCCAGCCGTGACCGCTGTCGACGCGATGACGCTGATTGTGGCTGACGGCTTTAGTTGCCGAGAGCAGATCAGCCAGCTTTCGCAGCGCGAGGGAATGCACTTTGCCGAGATACTCGACCGCAGTTGCGGCTGCGGTGGCTGAACGCGTTTTCACAGAGATTCGGCCACTCAACTTCCACGGCGGCTGCTATGATTTTCTAACTCTGCGCGCACCGGCAATGCGACGCGGTGGCAGGCGTTCCACGCTGAAGTCCCGGCTTAGCCCAGGAGTAATCGCGAATGAGAAAATGCGTCCTCCAACTCTGTGCGTTCTCATTTCTGTTGGCCGGCGTCGTCCGCGCGCAGGATCTTGCTTCCACCTGGCAGGGAACCTTCAAATTCGATTCCGAGCCCCGCCGCGCTGTTCTGCAAATTGCGAAGAAGGATGGCGGCGGATGGCAAGCTTCGGCGTTCTACATCGAATTCGTCCATGACGATCTGCGCGTCGACTCCCTGCTTGTGCGTGGTTCCGATCTGAAGATCGCCGGCAATGGCGGCAAGTTCGAGTACAACGGCAAAGTCAGCGCCGACGGAACGTCGATGGATGGCACACTGACTCTTGACCAACAGTCGATGCCGCTTGAACTGCGGCGTGCAACAGCTGAGAAAGCCTGGCACACGCCATTTCAGTACCAGTACCACTTGAAGGGTTTAACGTATGCGCGGCCTTCGCCGGCTGAGTCCATCATTCCGTTTTCACCAAAGTTGGCTGTCGAGTATATGGAGCAAGGGGCACGGGCCTGGTCGCAGGAGTGGAAATGCGTGGCCTGCCATACCAATGGGTCGTACATGGTGGTGCGGCCTCTTTTGACGCAGCAATTGGGACCGCCGCAGAAAGAACTGCGCGACTTCTTCGTGGGCACGCTGAATGAGGAGTTAGCCTCTGACCCCGCAGACATGCGCCCGGAGCTTGATTCGACGCAAGCGGTCTACTTGGCGGCCGGGCTGGCCATTTGGGATGCGCAGGTCACGCACCACTTGTCGCCCGAGACAGCCGAGGCTCTGGGCATGATGTTCAAGGTACAGCGAGCAGATGGGGACTGGACCATCGGCGACGACAACAACCCGCCGCTTGAATCGAACCGCTATCAGTTGGCTACCGTTGCGGCCCGGGCCATCGCAAACGCTCCGGGCTGGCTCGCCCAGCAGCGCGGAACGCCGATGCAGGCCAAGATCGACCTGCTCGAAAACTACCTGCGCGCCGAGCGCAGGCTGCAGGGCGACTACGACCGAACGGACCTGCTCTGGGCGGCGTCGGAGCTGCCCGGCCTGCTGGACGGCAAGCGCGAACAGGAACTCATCGACATGATCTTCGCGCATCAGCAACCCGACGGCGGGTGGTCGATCAGAACATTTGCGCAACCCCAGGAATGGGGCAAGGGAAATCGCGCTGAGAAGCTGAGAGCGGAGGCCGAGTTCGCCAACCCTCGCAGCGACGGGCACATGACCGGCCTGGCCATCGTCGCTCTGCGCAAGGCGGGCATTCCCGCCGGCGACCCTCGCATCCAACGCGGCGTCGCCTGGCTCAAGGCCAACCAGCGCTCGTCGGGCAGGTGGTGGACGCGCTCGCTGAATCGCGACGGCTGGCAATTCATCAGCTATAGCGGCACCGTCTACCCGCTTCTTGCCCTTTCCCTGTGCGATGCATTGCCGGACACCCGCTCGAATTTGGCCGCGGGTCGGTAGCTCAACAAGCTTCGCCCCACGCGACCCCCTTCGGCAGAGCAGCGCGCGTCGAGAAAATGTGGAGTCAGTTCGATTCTGCTATTCTTTGTGCCTCGGCGGAGGTGAATCCATGATCTGCTCCAAACACAAGGTTGCTTACGTCGGCGCGTGCCAGAAATGCGTTGCAGAGAATGAAGAGAAAGAAGCGAAACTGATCGAAGGGGTCGGCGGCCAAAAGAAATACAACGCGATGCAGTGGACCAGCAATCCCCTCTATAACGGCGGCAGAAAATATCGGCCGGAATTCAGGAATAAGGTCTTCAGCGCATACACGTTCCTCGTCAAGAAGTACGGTGCGCGCCTCGACTCCAGAAAACTCGGCGATGTGGACAATGCCTTGAAGGGCAATCTCGACGATATATTCGCGGTGTCGGGCGACGATAGCGAATGGACCAACGTAGTCCACGCCCTGGGCGGGCAGCACGGCGACGCCGTGTACGGGGCGCAGGGCCAGGTTTTGGGAGTTATGCAGTCGTTCGGATGTACCACCTACTCCCGGATAGACGTGGACAAGACCAACAAGTCTGCTACCTCTGACGAGTACACAACCATGGCAGGAATTCTCAACGACTCAAAACGGATTTACCTGCACAGCGTCGACGTCAATCGCTCGACGGTCGTGCATGAAATGCTCCACTTCTTTTGCCACAAGGATTTCTACAAAGCTTTCGGCGATCCGGGCGTCGGCAAGGAGTGGAAAGCGCTGAACGAGGGCGTGACCGAGTTCCTGACCAGGGAGGCCTATACAGGCGACAGCCATAACTCCTACCAGACGGAATACACACAAGTCCTGGACCTGCTCAAATCCGACATTTCGGTGCTGGGAATTGAAGAAGCGTACTTCGAAGGGAAGATCGAAACGCTGGTCGACAAGCTGAAAAGCGGCACAATGTCCATGGAAAAGATGGGAGAAATGAAAATCGACCCGCGCACGGCAGCCGCCTTCGGCGGGCGCGGAGGACGGCGCGGAGGCGGCGGGCAAGGCGCGAACAATAACAACCTGTGATCCGGGCCGTGGCCGACTGGACTCCGGAGAACGAGAGACAATTGAGGCTGGGCGCGTGCGCTATGGAGGCGCAACCCCGGCCTTCGTTTCCATGGCCGGGTTGGCGCTCGAATGCGTTGAGCAATGCTGATCACCCCGCCTGAGCGTTATACTGTAGTGTCTTGAAAAGGTGCAGGTTGGCGGGACCGGCAGCGGGCTGTTGCAACTCCGGGTCTCGAATCTGCGTCCAACCCGTTTGGTCGGCGTGATGGTTTTCTCATTCTGAGCGTGCGCCGATCTTCAAAGCCGGAGCGGCAATTGGATGGCATTTGCCGCTAACTTAAGAATTTGCTACGCTCAGGCATTCTTCAGGCTGGGCAAAAGGAGAGTTTTCATCATGGCAGAAGAAAGCAACATTCATCATCTTGGATGGTTTCTGGCGGGACTAGGTGTTGGCGCGGTTGTGGGTATCTTGTACGCCCCCAAAAGCGGCCGCGAAACGCGCGAGGACCTGGCCAACAGCGCTCGCGAGGGCACTGAATATGTGCGCGCCAAAAGCCAGCAGGCGGTCGAGCAGGTTAGCGCAATTGTAGAAAAGGGCAAGGAGCAGGTGAACACCTATGTGGACAAAGGCAAGGAGCAGGTGAGCACCATGGTCGCCCAGGGCAAAGAGCAGATTGGCGAATACGTGGATCGCAGCCGCGAGGTGGTAGATCGCGGCCGGGCACAGTGGGAAGAATTTGTGGAGCGGGGCAAGAGTCTGGTGGCCGATCAGACCACGCGGGTGACTGCCGCTGTCGACGCGGGACGCAATGCCTATCGTACGACGACCGTCGATCCGACGGAACTGTAGGCTTTGTTTGCCGGGCCTCTAACCGGTCCGGGCCAGTCTGGTTCGGTAGCTGGCTCCGGGATTGAAGAACCGCTCTGCTGGAGTGTGCGCCCGAGTAGCGGCTAGCTGCTCGGGCGGGCGCTGCGGAGGAGAACGCTGCCTTGGGGCCGGAGGGGCGTTTAACGATTTGAGGCACATGCGAAATTGGGTCGCGCCAAAACCTTCAGAGGCCAAGTATGAACAATGAAATCATCCAGCTGGCTTGTATCGCTTTGATCGCACTGTGTGTGCTGGTACAGACAATTCTTATGATCGCAATGGCCTTTGGGATGCGCAAAGGTCTCAGTGCGCTCAAAGAAGAAGTCGATGGCATGAAGACCTCGGTGATGCCGACCATGGAGAAGGCACGGGTGCTGATCGACGAGGCGGGCGGCTTCATGGCGCGGGTGGGCCCAAAGGTCGAGTCCACGGCGACTGACATGGCTGCGTTTGCGAGCAATTTGCGCTTGCAGGCGATTGATGTAGAAGACGCGCTGGGCGAGATTCTTGAAAAGGTCGGGAAACAATCCAGCCGCATCGATACCATGTTTTCCGAGACTCTGGACGCGGTCGACAAGGCCAGTTCTTTTGTTACCCAAACCGTGGGAAAGCCGGTGCGGCAGCTTTCCGGGCTGTTGGCCGGCGTCAAGGCCGCGGTCGAGTCGTTTCGCATCAACGGAAATCCGATTCGGGAGCGCGAGGTCCGCGACGAGCGTGAGGGCAAGGATATGTTCATCTAGCAAGCCGATTTATTCGTCCAAAGTCCCTTGTGGCGCGTCCTGCAATTATGTCGATGCCAGTCAAGATTCAGTTTCTTTTTGCGGTTTTCGCGGCCATCTTTGCCGTGGAAGCCGCGGCCCAATCCACCCCCAGGGTTGCGCTTCTGGCGCTTTCCAAACAAGATCACGCCCTGTCCATCATCGACCCGGCAGAGATGCGCGTCGTGGCGCGGATCCCGGTGGGCGACGACCCCCACGAAGTGGTTGCTTCCGCTGACGGAAAGACTGCCTATGTGTCGAACTACGGCTTTGGAGCGTTCCACACGCTTGCCGTGATCGACCTGGTGGGGCAAACACGGCAAGCGTCCATCGATCTGGGCGCGCTGCGCGGGCCGCACGGTCTCGACTTCAAACGGGGCAGGGTCTGGTTCACCGCCGAAGCGGCCAAGGCGATCGGCAGCTACGACCCGGCAACCGGCAAGATCGACTGGATCATGGGCACCGGCCAGAATCGAACGCACATGATCTATGTTTTCACGGACGGCAAGCGAATTGTCGTAACCAATGTGAATTCAGCCACGGTGACCATTCTGGACAAGACGGAAGGGCGCTTGGGTGGGCCTCCACCGGGAATGCCGCCGGGAATGCAAGCGGGTCCACCTCCAGGTGCTGGCGGCCTTCCTCCCGGCATGGCCCCGGGAATGCCGCCAGGCCCCATGCCGGCACCGCCGGGCGGGGACTGGAAGCTGACTGTGATTCCGGTGGGTGGCGGGTCGGAGGGATTCGATATTTCTCCCGACGGCAAGGAGGCGTGGGTGGCCAATGCGCATGACGGGACGATTTCGATCATCGATCTTGGACAGAAGAAAGTGACGGCGACGCTGGCGGTGAATGCGCCGGGAGCCAATCGGCTGAAGTTCACGCCGGATGGGAAGCCGGTGCTGATCTCCTCCGGACCGGCTCTGCTGGTGCTGGACGCGGCCACGCACCTGGAAGTGAAGCGGCTGACCAACGTGCATAGCAACGGCGGCATCCAGATGCAGCCGGATGGGGCGCGCGCGTATGTGGCTTGCGGCCGGGATGGCAACGTCGCGGCCATCGACCTGAAGACTTTGGAGATGGTTGGCAAGGTGGATGTGGCCGGGCCGGACGGCCTGGCCTGGGCGGTGCGGGAGTAACGAGAGAGCGTACGCGTCCATCGCTGCTACGAGGTCGGGTTGACATCCTTGATCGGTCTGACCTCCTCCATTGGCTGATCCCAGCCCATCCGGTTCTCCGGCGCCCACGCCGGGTCGGCTAGCCCCTTGCACGGTTCATTGGGAAATTCAGTGAACGACCATCCAGTAAAGAACCAATCGCCATTCTCATAAACAGCATGCACGACAGCGATTCCTCTGTACACTTCTCCCTCACGCTGGGCCTTTCCGCAGCCATAGATGTCATAACCGCCAGACTCGCCGTTCAATGTGCGGTCCGGGGAAAACTCAAGCAGGTCGGGCGCGTTCGCGAAGCTCACGCCATGTGCAGATATCATCTGCGTCACAAAGGCTCCACGGGTCGCACTTCCTTTGCCTGTCCCCGAAATCAAGTCGTAAAGACTTTTCCAGTCGCGATTCCGATACTCTTTCACGTAAAGAGCGGGACGTTTTGTCAGTTGTGACTTCTGCTGCATGGGGATAATGGAAAAGGGGTCCTTCGCAGGAACTCCCGCATGCGTCATTAGACAGGTTATGAACGCCAACGCCGTCATTAGAGTCTTGGTGTGTAATTTCGCTATTTTCACGCTACCTGCACTATAAATGAGGGCTCAGGTTCTGCCTATCCAGTCCCGCTGCGGCGGATACGCAGTCGTCCTCATTCGGGCGCTGCATTGCACGATGAAGGAGGGGTTTGCAGGGTAAGAAAAAAGGGCAGGGACCGTCACAGGCCCTGCCCTTTTTAAGCTGCGGGATAATCGGTTACTGCTCGTCGAGCTGAATCACCTGAATCGAGTATCCAGGAACTGTGTGATGCACATGATCGCTTACCCCTGGCAGCGGCGTTTCTACTGGCACAATCTGCGTTGGTTGCTGAATTGTGTTGGTGGCCTGTGTGTCACGCGCGCTCAGGCTGATGAGCTTGCCGGTCGCGGCAAGCTTCGCGCCGGCGAAATCGACCTCCAGGGGCTGCGGCGTTGAAGACGCATTCACTACTTTCAAGTAAAGCCGCTTCTTCTCGGAGTCGCGGGTGATGGAGTAGAAGAACTTCGGATTGGCCGCATCGATCCCCGGGCCTTCCAGTTTCGAAGCCAGCGTCTGGTCGCCCAGATACTTCGCAAACATCACCTGCGCGTAATAGCTGGGTGAGCCGTAGCTGTGCAGGCCGTCGTAACCGATCAGGTCAGTCTCCCACTGCATGCCGCCGGGGTCGACGCGCACCAGCAGCGGCGCGTAGGCGGCCATCACGACGATGTCGCTGTTGCGCTCCATGCCGGTCATCCAGGCCGCGTCGCCCAGCGCGGCGCCAAAGTTGGGCGTAGGCGAGCCCTCGCGCGTGGCCCACTCGCCCACGAAGATCTTGGGCCCGTTTCGATCGGCCTTATCGTAGCGTCCCCCTTCCCAGCGGGGTGCGGCGTCGGAAGTGGGCGGGTCGTAATGTCCTGCGTCGTGAAAGAACTGCGTGGCGCGCACGTAGAAGTGTTCGTCCAGCACGTCGGGCTTTATGTCTTTCACCGGCGCGGTGATGATGAGCTGCAGGTTGGGATATTTGGCGCGGATGGCTTTGAAGAAAGGCGGGCAACGCTCGGCGTAGCTGCCTGACCGGTCGAGCCAGTCTTCGTTGCCGATCTCGACATAGGTGAGCGCGAAGGGCGCCGGATGCCCGTCTTTCACGCGCTCGGCGCCCCATTTTGTTTCTGGCCCGCCGGTCACATATTCGATCTCGTCGAGCGCGTCCTGGATGAAAGGCTCGAGATCGTGTCCCGCATGCACATGCTCGCCCCGGAGCGAGTAGCCGGCATACACCGCGAGCACCGGCTGCATCTTCAGGTCCTCGCACCACTCCAGGAATTCGAGCAAGCCCATGCCGTCAGAGGAGTGGTACATCCAGGGGCTGGGATGGGTGGGCCGGTCAACCAGCGGGCCGATGGTCTTTTTCCAGTCGAAGCGATCGGCAATGCGGTCGCCTTCGAGGTAATTGCCGCCAGGGAAGCGCAGAAACGCCGGATGCATGGCGGCGAGTTTCTCCATCAGGTCAATGCGATTGCCATTCACGCGGTCGCGATAAGTGGGAGGGAAAAGCGAAATCAGGTTGAACCATATTGTGCCCGGATGCGCCACCGTGAGCACAAGATGATTTGTAGAGGAAGGCGGAATATCGCCGGACTTCAGGGAAAATGTATATTCCTTCCACTCGCCGCCGCTGACGGAGACCGTGGTTGTCGCAAGCACCTTTCCGGCGTTGTCGCTCAGCACGCTGACCGTCACCGGCCCTATATCGTCCGCGCCAACCTTGGCGTAGAAGGAGCCTTTGTAGGTTGTAACGGGCCGCATGGCAAAGCCCCAGTAGCCGACGTTCAGCATGCCAGCCGGATTCGCGGCATCCGCCTTCTCCACATCCAGGCGAACGCTCGACTTCAAAGCGTCGCTCGGACCGCCGCCCCTGTCCGTGCCCATCTTCGCCGCGGCGTGGCCCGTCTCCACCAGGTACCAGTAGGGAACGCCGCTCCAGTCGCTTTGAAATGTGCGGTTGCGCACCATCTCGGCGTAAAGGCCGCCGTCGTAGGAGTAGTTGATCTCCTCGGTCATCAGGCCGTAGAGCGTGGGACTGACTTTGGAGACGGGCTGATCGGCGTGGATGGTGAGAACGGCGGACGGGGTCTGGGCATGGAGCGATCCAGCCGCGAGGAACGCGATTAGTGCGAGGCCAGCAAACGTTTTCTCGGTCATTCGATTTTCCCCTGAAATTGGTGCCCCGCAAGTATAACGCGATCAGGGCCTCAATGTGGGCCGGCTTCAAAAAGTGTTTAGTCGCGGAGCAGGATCGAGCCCTAGACGATCCAGCCGCCGCCGACGACTTCGTCGTCATCATAGAACACGGCGGACTGGCCCGGCGTAACCGCGCGCTGCGGCTCGTCGAACGTGGCGATCACTTCGCCCGGTTCGGATGAGGGCTCGAGCGTGGCCCAGGCCGGCTCATGGCGGTGGCGGATCTTGGCCCGGACGCGCATCGGTTTGGTCAGAGTGGGAATGCTGATCCAGTTGAGGCTGCGGGCACGCAAGGTTCGCGTGGCGAGTTCCGCGTCTGCGCCGACGGTGACGCGATGGCTGTCGGGATGAATGCTGAGGACGTAGAGAGGGGTAGGCGAGCTGACGCCCAGGCCCTTGCGCTGGCCGACTGTGAAGTTGGAGATGCCTTCGTGGCGTCCAATGACTTGACCGCTGGAAGCAACGAGTTCGCCGGCGGTCGCGGGGATCTGCTCGCCCTGCTCTTCGAGGTAAGCGGTGAGGAACTGCTTGTAGTCGCCGCCGGGAATGAAGCAGATTTCCTGCGAGTCGGGCTTTTCAGCCAGCGCCAGACCACGCGCGCGGGCCACTTCGCGAACTTCGGGCTTGGTAAGGCGGCCGAGTGGGAATAGGGTGCGGGAAAGCTGCTCCTGGGTGAGGCCGAAGAGGAAGTAGGTCTGGTCCTTGGCGGTATCCGCGGGCCGCTTGAGAATCCATCGGTCTCGGGCGGGGTCGTACTCGTTCACCGCGTAGTGGCCGGTTGCGATGCGCTCCGCGCCGATGGAGCGGGCGGTCTGGAGCAGGGCATCGAACTTGAGGTGGTTGTTGCAGAGCGAGCAGGGGATTGGGGTGCGCCCGGCAAGGTATTCGTCGACAAAGGGGCGCACCACGTCGCGCTCGAACCGGTCCTGCTGGTTAACCACGTAATACGGAATTCCCAAGTGCTCGGCCACACGGCGGGCATCGTAAACGTCATCCAAGGAGCAGCAGCGTCCTGCCTTGGGCGCGTCGGGAATGCCATGCTTGCCGGCCAGGCGGGTTTGGTCCCAAAGCTGGAGTGTGAGGCCGACAACCGTGCCGCCCTGTTGGGCGAGCATGGCCGCAACCGTCGAGGAGTCGACTCCTCCGGACATGGCTACGGCGATCGTGGTTGGTTCGGTCATGGCATTTGTTCATTCAAATTCCACGTCTCAAAAGCGAGACGCGGGGTGCCGCCGCACAGTCTCGGTTAGTGGTTTCCCACCCATTCGCCAGAAAAAAGCGAATGGATGGGACACGGAATACATTCGCTCGTTCTAGCCGAGGGTTCCGGCGGCTACTGGCGAAAGCGCGCGCAGATGTTCGACGGCGGCGGGGACGACTTTCAGCACGTGATCCACGTCAGCGTCGGTGACGGTTTTCAGCAGGCTGAAACGCAGGCTGGCGCGGGCGCGGTTCTTGTCCAGGCCCATGGCCATCAGCACGTGGCTGGGCTCGGTGGCTCCGGAGTGGCAGGCCGAGCCGCCGCTGACGGAAACGCCTTTGAGGTCGAGCGCAATCACCAGCGCTTCGCCTTCCAGACTGTCGAACCAGATGTTGCTCGTATTGGCGGCGCGGGTGACGGGCTTGCCGTCGGCCGAGACGCCGTTGACGCCGGTGCCGGATAGTTCCAGAATTCCTGCCTCGATGCGGTCGCGCATCTGCGCGAGCCGGTAAATGGTTCCGTCGTCGAGCGAGTGCATGGCCAGTTCGGTGGCCTTGGCCAGACCGACGATGCCGGCTACATTCTCGGTGCCTGCGCGCTGTCGGCGCTCGTGGCTGCCGCCCACCAGCAGCGGTTCAATTGGTGTTCCGCGGCGCACGAACATGGCGCCAATGCCCTTGGGCCCGTGCATCTTGTGGGCGCTGATCGAAAACAGGTGGCAGCCGATGCGGCGCACGTCGAATTCGATTTTGCCCGCGCCCTGCACTGCATCGATGTGAAAGAAGATGCCGGTCTCATTGGCGATTCTGCCGATTTCCTCGACGGGCTGCAGAACCCCGGTCTCATTATTGGCCAGCATCACGCTGATCAGACGCGTTTCGGGGCGGATGGCGCGGCGAATGTCAACCGGGTCAATCAGTCCGCTCGGCTGCGGCGCCACAAAGGTGGTCTCGACGCCATGGCGCGCCAGGCGCTTGGCTGCCTCAAGGATGGCCGAGTGCTCAATGGAAGTCGTAATGAAGTGATCGCCGGGATGCAGCAGGCCGAAGATCGCCGTGTTGTCGCCCTCGGTGCCGCCGGAGTTGAACACCACCTCGGCGTCATGGCAGTTGAAGAAGCGCGCCATGGTTTCCCGCGCCTGGTCCACGGCGGTACGGGCCTGCTGGCCGTGGCGGTGAATCGAGGAGGCGTTACCGAAGTGCTCCATCCAGTAGGGGCGCATGGCCTCCATCACCTCCGGAAGCAGAGGGGTGGTGGCGTTGGCGTCCATATAGACTCGGCGCATGGGCAGGATTCTCCTTGATTTCGATTGTAAGGGCAATCCGGATTTCGCGCTCGACGCCTAGTTGAACAGGCGAATGTCGCGGCTGAGTGGTGCGGAATGGCGGCTGACAGGAACGGGGCGCCTTTGTGAGGCGACGATCATTGCGATTCTTCCCTCGGTTACTTTAGTGCAAATCGCTAGAAAGAAGGTTGTTACTTGCATGGAGGCTCCCCTTTACAAGGGTTTTCCAATCTAGAAAAAATGCCGCGAGAGCTGTTCATTTTTGCACAGAACATACCCATAAGATTATGATAAAAGCCCTCTTAGCCGCAAAAAACCTTGCTCCAACGCCGGACATTTTTGATATATTCGGGGTACTGGGCCCGCAAGGGTGCGATCAACAATCAAAGGGGCATGAAAGCGAGTGCTTTCATCCAGATCCGCTGAATCGTTCTTAATGTGTCTCTTTGCTTTGGTCGATGTGAATCGGTAGCAACCCACACCAACAACGATGAGGCGACCATGGGCAGCTTTGAGCAAAGAGGAATTCGACCGGAAAGCAGCTTTTTGCCGGATTGCGTGACCGACGTGCAATTCGAACCAAAGTGGTTCGCTGTATACACCATCTCCCGCCATGAAAAACGTGTTGCCCAACACTTGACCCAGAGAGAAATTGAGTTTTATCTGCCGCTTTATCGCTCGCGGCGAAAATGGAGCGACGGTTCACGCGTGACTCTCGAGCTCCCCTTGTTTCCCGGCTACCTGTTTGTCCGCATCAAGCGGACGGAACGTGTGCGGGTGCTCGATGTCCCAGGAGCGCTGGCGGTCGTTGGCGGCACCGGGCGCGAGCCTGTCGCTCTGCCTGATGACGCCATTGAAGCTTTGCGGACCGGGTTGCACCTGCGTCGCGCCGAACCGCATCCCCTGCTCACCGTGGGACAGCGGGCGCGTATCCGTTCCGGCGCTCTGGCGGGAATGGAAGGCGTGGTGCTGCGGATGAAGAACAGCTTTCGTGTTATCCTGACGCTCGAACACATCCAGCGAAGCATCGCCGTGGAAGTGAGCGGGGACGATCTGGAGCCCGTGGGAAGCGCGAATCTTTCCGCCTTAAACCTCGCAAAAGCCTGAGACGGACCGCGCCTGCCGGGTAAGGATTCCTGCCCGAATCCCGCGCGCCGCAAATACGTGCGAGCCCCGGCGATAAAGTGGCGCCGGCATCGGAAATCCGCTCGATCTGTATCAAAATGCGGATCATCGACAGTAACCGCCAGGGCAAATAGGCCATCTAAAGAATAAGAGGAAATCCTTGCTTTCAGGCGGCCTTCCCTGGTTGACAATCTCAAGGCCCTACGGTGATGCTGCGAAGGAGCACCTCCTCAAATGTGTTCAATGCGGAGATCTGAGTGGCTGAATTCGAAGACAAGCCAGTTGGCCAGCCTATCGGCCCTGAGCGGCAGCTAAGCGCGCCCCCCGACAAATCCGGCAACGCGTGGATACTTTGGCTTACATTGCTGGTGATTGTTGCGGTGGTTGCGTTTTACATTCTGCATTCCCGCAACGCCGCCAAATCCGCGGCAGGCAAACCCGTCGCTGGCGCAGGCGGTGGAAGACGTGGCATGACCGGGCCGGTTCCGGTGACTGTCGCCACAGCCAGCAAGGGAAACATCGGCGTTTATCTGGATGCGATCGGGACGGTCACGCCGGTCTACACCGCTACCATTACTCCCCAGGCAAGCGGCGTAATCACGCAGGTGAACTACCGCGAAGGGCAGTTCGTGCACAAAGGGAGCGCGTTGATCGAAATCGATCCGCGGCCCTACCAGGCAACGCTCGAGCAGGCGCAGGGCACGCTGGAACGGGACACCAATGTCCTGGCGCAGGCGCAGATGGACGTGGAACGCTATCGCACAGCATGGGCGCGCAACAGCATCAACAAGCAGTTGCTGGACGACCAGGAGAAAATCGTTCTCCAGGACCAGGGCACGGTGAAGAACGACCAGGGCACCGTGGACTATGACCAGGTGCAGCTGGGGTATTGCCGCATCGGTGCACCGATTTCAGGCCAGACAGGCCTCCGCCTTGTGGATCCCGGCAACGTGGTGCAAGCGGGAAGCACCAATCCCCTGGTGGTGATTACGCAGATGCAGCCGACCACGGTGATCTTCACGCTGGCCGAAGATAACCTGGGCCAGGTTGAGCCGCGCATGCGCAAGATGCACTCATTGCCGGTGGAAGCATGGGATCGCAACTCGACCAACAAGCTGGCCACAGGCAAGCTGCTCACCATCAATAACCAGATCGACACCACCACCGGAACGGTGAAACTGCGCGCAACGTTCGATAACAAAAATGGCGCCCTGTTTCCCAACCAGTTTGTGAACACCCGGCTGCTGGTGAACACCCTGGACGGGGTCACGCTGATTCCCACCGGGGCGGTTCAACACAACGGCCAGGTTGCTTTCGTGTATGTGATTGCGAACGGTGCGGCCAAAGTGCAAAACGTCAAGACGGGCGTTTCCGATGCGGGCGTGATCGCGGTGTCGAATCTCAACCCCGGCGTTCAGGTGGCGACCAGCAGTTTCGAGAAGCTACAGGACGGAAGCAAGATCGTTGTGTCAAAGCAGCCCATCGCCGCCAACCCCTCGGAGGATAATACTCCGTGAGTCCATCCGGGCCTTTCATCCAGCGTCCCGTTGCAACCTCGCTGCTGATGGCCGCAATCCTGCTGGTGGGTATCGTAGCCTACTTCCAGCTGCCGGTTTCTGCCTTGCCGGAGGTCGACTATCCCACCATTCAGGTGGTGACGTTCTATCCCGGCGCAAATCCCGATGTAATGGCCACCACGGTGACGGCTCCGCTGGAGCGCCAGTTTGGCCAGTTGCAGGGCCTGAGCCAGATGACGTCAACCAGTTCCGGCGGTTCGTCGGTCATCGTGCTGCAATTCACGCTCAGCCTGCCCATCGACATCGCCGAAGAAGAAGTGCAATCGGCCATCAACGCCGCGCAGAGTTATCTTCCCTCCGACCTGCCTGCGCCGCCCACTTACAGCAAGACCAACCCTGCCGATGCTCCGGTTCTTACGCTCTCCATTACGTCCTCTTCCATGCCGCTGTCGCAGGTTGAGGATCTGGTGGACACCCGCCTTGCGCCGAAGATTTCGCAGTTGAGCGGCGTGGGATTGGTGAGCATCAGCGGCGGGCAAAAGCCGGCGGTGCGCATCCAGGTGAATCCAACGGCGCTGGCGTCGTACGGGCTCAATCTTGAGAGTCTGAGAACGGCACTCGTGAACACGAGCGTGAATCAGGCCAAGGGCAACTTCGACGGGCCGCACCAGGACTACCAGATCAACGCCAACGACCAGTTGGTGACCAGCGACGATTATCGCAACGTGGTGGTTGCCTACAGCAACGGCGCGCCGGTGATGCTGACGGATGTGGCCAAGGTGACGGACGGCATTGAGAACAAGAGCCAGGCTGCCTGGATGAACCAGACGCCGGCGGTAATTCTCAACATCCAGAGACAGCCGGGCGCCAACACCATCAACGTGGTCAAGGCCATCAAGGCGATTCTTCCTCAGCTCGAGGTGAACCTGCCTGCGTCCATCCAGGTAACCGCGCTCACCGATCTCACCACGGCCATCAACGCCTCTGTCGACGACGTGGAATTTGAGCTGATGCTGACCATCGGCCTGGTGGTCCTGGTCATCTTCCTGTTTTTGCGCAACGTGTATGCCACCATCATTCCCAGCGTGGCCGTGCCGCTTTCGCTGGTGGGCACGTTCGGCGCCATGTATGCGCTGGGCTACAGCCTGGACAATCTTTCGCTGATGGCGCTGACAATTTCGACCGGGTTCGTCGTCGACGACGCGATCGTGATGATCGAAAACATCTCCCGCTATCTCGAAGCGGGAGATACGCCGATGCAGGCGGCCATCAAGGGCGCCGAGCAGATCGGCTTCACCATTATTTCGTTGACGGTGTCGCTGATCGCCGTGCTGATTCCGCTGTTGTTTATGGGAGGGGTGATCGGGCGGCTGTTCCGCGAGTTCGCAGTGACCCTGGCTGTCACCATCATTCTTTCTGCCGTAGTTTCGCTGACGCTCACGCCGATGATGTGTTCGCGAATTCTGCGCCACACGCCGAAGGAGAAACAGGGCCGCTTCTTCATGGCTTCAGAGCGCATGTTCGAGAACATCATTTCGTTTTACGGGCGTACGCTCAAGTTCGTTCTTCGCTTCCAGGGCTTCACGCTGCTGGTGGCCCTGGCCACCCTGGCGCTGACCATCGTTCTCTACATCGTCATCCCCAAGGGATTCTTCCCGACCCAGGACACGGGCGTGATTCAGGGCATCTCGCAGGCGCCGGCGAGCATTTCGTTTGCGGCCATGGAGGAGAAGCAGCAGCAACTGGCGCGCATCGTTTTGCAGGATCCCGCTGTCGAGAGCCTGTCGTCCTTCATCGGCGCGGACGGCACGAATACCACATTGAACAGTGGGCGTATGTCGATCAACCTGAAGCCGATCGGCGATCGGGACCTGAGCGCGGCCGATGTGATTCGCCGTTTGCAGACGAACCTCAAGGACGTTCAGGGCATTCAACTCTTCATGAGCCCGGTGCAGAACATCACCGTGGACGACCGCGTGAGCCGCACCCAGTATCAGTACACGCTGGAAGATCCGGACGTGAACGAGTTGAACCTTTGGACGGGCAAGCTGGTGGACAAGATGAAGCAGTCGCCGCAGCTTGCCGATGTGGCCACCGATCAGCAAACCGGCGGCCTGGCGGTTTCGCTGGTGATCGATCGCGTTACCGCATCCCGACTGGGCATTGCTCCCAACACCATCGACAACACGCTCTACGATGCCTTTGGGCAGCGCCAGATCAGCACCATGTACACGCAGTTGAACCAGTACCACGTAATTCTGGAAGCCGATCCGACGATTCAGGCCAGCCCCGCGCGGTTGCAGGACCTTTATATCCAGACCAACGCATCTTCCGGCACTTCGGGTCCTGGCGCATCCTCGTCTTACGCATCCTCAGGGTCCTCATCCGCCGGTTCAAATGCGACCACCGCCGCCGCGCCCTACACGCCATCTTCAGGCGTGCTCACCTCGCCGGCAAATGCATTAAGTTCCGGCGTGGGCGCTACCAGCAGTTCTTCGTCCTCCGCCAACACCACCGTAACTTCGACTCCGTCCGGTTCAGTGCCCCTGGGTGCATTTACGCATATCGAGAGAACCAACGAGGCTCTCTCCATCAACCACCAGGGCCAGTTTCCGGCTGTGACTGTGTCCTTCAACCTGGCGCCGGATGCCGCACTCGGCGGCGCAATCACGGCCATCAACAAGGCGCAGAAAGATCTCGACATGCCGGCCAGCGTGCAGTACGGATTCCAGGGCACCGCGGCCGCGTTCGAGGGCTCGCTCTCCAATGAAGGTTTGTTGATTCTGGCCGCGCTGGCAGCGGTGTATATCGTGCTCGGCGTGCTGTATGAAAGCTTTATTCACCCCATCACCATTCTTTCCACGCTGCCCTCGGCGGGCGTAGGCGCATTGCTGGCGCTGATTGTTTTCAAGCAGGACCTCAACGTGGTGGCCATCATCGGCATCATCCTGCTCATCGGCATTGTGAAGAAGAACGGCATCATGATGGTGGACTTCGCCCTGGAAGGAGAGCGCGAACGCGGCATGACTTCGACCGAAGCCATTTACGAGGCCTGCCTGCTGCGCTTCCGCCCCATCATGATGACCACCATGGCCGCGCTGCTGGCGGGCATCCCGCTGGCCGTGGGAACAGGGATGGGCTCCGAGTTGCGCCGTCCGCTGGGCATTGCCATGGTCGGCGGACTGCTGTTGAGCCAGGTCCTCACCCTCTACACCACGCCCGTCATCTACATCTTCTTCGACCGCTTCGGCCATGGCGTAAAGAAAGTGCGCAGGCCGATCGAGAATGGCAGCGAGCCGCAGCCGGCGGAGGGCGCATGAACATCTCCGCCTCTTTCATCCGGCGTCCGGTAGCAACCACGCTGCTTACGGCGGGAATTACGCTTGCGGGGGCGATCGCCTTTAATGTCCTGCCGGTATCTCCGTTGCCGCAGGTGGATTTTCCGACTATTTCCGTCTCCGCCGGTTTGCCCGGCGGCAGCCCGGACATCATGGCTTCGTCGATTGCGACGCCGTTGGAACGCCAGTTCGGCCACATTGCGGGCGTGACCGAGATGACCTCGTCCAGTTCGCTCGGCAGTACCTCGGTTACGCTGCAGTTCGACCTGAGCCGCAATATCGATGGCGCGGCGCGCGACGTGGAAGCGGCCATCAACGCCGCCCGCACCTACCTGCCTGCGAACCTGCCGGGCAACCCGACCTATCGCAAGGTGAACCCGGCCGACGCGCCAATCATGATTCTGGGACTCACGTCGGACAAGTACGACAAGCCGACGCTTTACGACTATGCGTCGTCGGTAATTGCGCAGAAGCTCTCACAGTTGCAGGGCGTGGGGCAAGTCGGTGTCGGCGGAGGAGCCGGACCTTCGGTGCGCGTGGAGGCGGACCCGACCAAGTTGAACAGCTATGGGCTCACCATGTCGTCGGTGCAGTCGATCCTGAGCCAGCAAAACGTGCACGAGGCGACGGGCCAGATTGCGGATGGAAACAGGACTGAAGACATCGTCACCAATGACCAGATGCACCAGGCAGACGACTACAAGCCGCTGGTGATCGGCTACAACAAGGGAGCTGCGGTCCATTTGTCCGATGTGGCCGATGTTTCCAACGGCGCGCAGAATATTCGCGCAGCCGGATACCTGGACGGCGTTCCCTCGATCACCGTCATCATCTTTCGCCAGCCCGGCGCCAACATTATCGAGACCAACGATCGAATCAAGGCTGAGTTGCCGTCCATCCAGGCATCCATACCGCAAGGCATTAAGGTCACCCTCGTGCTGGACCGCACCACAACCATTCGCGCGTCTGTCAGCGACGTGGAGCGTTCCCTCATCGGGTCCGTCATTCTGGTGATCCTGGTGGTTTTCGTCTTCCTGCGCAATTGGCGCGCTACGCTCATTCCCACGGTCGCCGTTCCCGCTTCGCTGATCGGGACCTTCGCCGTGATGTACATGTTCGGCTTCAGCCTCGACAATCTCTCCCTCATGGCGCTGACCATTTCGACCGGGTTTGTTGTCGACGATGCGATCGTGGTCATGGAGAACATTACACGCCTGCGTGAAGGGGGCATGGATCCGATGAAAGCCGCCTTCGAGGGCTCGCGGGAGATCGGGTTCACCATTTTCTCCATCAGCATGTCGCTGATTGCCGTCTTCATTCCCATTCTTCTCATGGCTGGGATTGTGGGACGCTTGTTTCGCGAGTTTGCCATCGTGCTTTCGACAGCCATCGTGATGTCGATGCTTGTCTCGCTGACCACCACGCCGATGATGTGCGCCTACATTCTCAAGGATGAGAGGAAGGCGAAGCATGGGCGCTTGTATCTCTGGAGCGAGCGAGGATTCTCGGCGATGCTCTCCGGGTACAGCAGGTCGCTGAGAATGGTGCTGGACCACCCGTGGCCGGTATTCATCGTCCTGCTGCTGACCATTGGGTTGAACTTCTATCTGATGTGGATCATCCCCAAGGGATTTTTCCCGCAGCAGGATACGGGGGCTCTGGTCGGCGGCGTGGTGGGGCCGCAGGACGCATCGTTTGCGGTGATGGACAACTCGGTACGGCAACTGGTGAAGGTGATCAAGGCTGACCCGGCCGTGGCCCACGTGAATGCCTACACGGGTCAGTCAAACGGAGGCTTCATTTACATCGCGCTCAAGCCTCTGGGAAACAACTGCAAGGAGGCGCACCCACCGTGCGCTGTACGCCAGACTTCAGCGCCGGAGATTATCAATCGCCTCCGCCCCAAACTGAACGGGCTCCCGGTTGCTCAGGCATTCCTGCAGGCGGCGCAGGACTTGCGCATAGGGGGACGGGGAAGCGCGGCGCTTTACCAATACACCATCCAGTCGGACAACGTGACTGACCTTGCTAAATGGGGTCCCATTCTGCTTGCCGAGATGAAGAAGCTGCCTGGCTTTCAGGATGTGAACTCAGACGCGCAGAACAACGGGCTTCAGGAACTGCTCAGCTACGACCGCCCCACCGCGGCACGGCTTGGAATCACACCCGCGTCTCTTGACAGCGCCCTCTCCGGCGCCTTCGGACAGTCGGAAGTCTCCCTCATCTATACACAGCTCAACCAGTACTACGTCGTGCTGGAAGTAGCGCCGCAATACTGGCAGAGCCCCGAGGGTCTGAAGAACATCTACCTCAATACCGCGGGGAGCGGCGTGATTCCTCTATCCGCGGTAACCAGCGCGCAGACAAGCACAACGCCGTTGGTGCTCAATCACACCAGTTCGTTTCCATCCGTCACCGTTTCGTTCAACTTGGCAGCCGGTGTGTCGCTCAGCGATGCCACGCGCGAAGTAACCCAGATGCAACAGCGCCTCAACATGCCGGAGACTGTCCGCGGATTCTTCGCCGGCACCGCTGCGGCTTACCAGACTTCGCTGGCCAGCGAGCCCATTCTTATCATCACCGCCGTGTTGGCGGTCTACATCGTGCTGGGCATTCTCTACGAGAGCCTGGTGCATCCCATCACGATCATCTCCACCCTGCCCTCGGCGAGCGTGGGCGCCATGCTGGCGCTGATGGCTTTCAAGATCGATCTGAACGTCATTTCCATCATCGGCATCATATTGCTCATTGGCATTGTGAAGAAGAATGCGATCATGATGATCGACTTTGCCCTGGTTGCCGAGCGCGAGCAGGGCAAGACAACAACCGAAGCCATCTTCCAGGCCTGCCAGTTACGCTTCCGGCCGATCTTGATGACCACCATGGCCGCAATGTTCGGCGCGCTGCCGCTGGCCTTCGGCACTGGAACCGGCTCCGAACTCAGGCGGCCGCTGGGCATCACCATCGTGGGCGGGCTGATCATGAGCCAGATTCTCACTCTCTACACCACCCCGGTTGTCTATATTCTCTTCGACTGGGCGCGCCTGTGGCTTCGCGGCGAGCAGCGAGAGCCTCTTCGCCACCGAACCGCCGAGGCTTCTTAGAAAAGGATCGATTATGGAGTTGGTTATGAAAAACTCGAGGCCGCAATCCAGCAAGGTTCCCGCAGCATTCTGCGCCGCATTTGCCGCGGCGTTTTGTGCGATGCTGGCCGGCTGCAACGTGGGACCCAAATACCTGCCGCCAGCGACGACAGCGCCCGCGGCCTACAAGGAGTCCCCCGAGCAGTTCAAGGAAACCGGCGATGAGGCGAAGGGCGAATGGACCGTCGCGCAGCCTCAGGATGCAACGCTGCGCGGAAAGTGGTGGGAGATCTACAACGAGCCGGATTTGAATGCTCTGGAAGAGCAGCTCGATATCGACAACCAGAATATCCGCGAGGCGTTTGAAAACTTCATGGAAGCGCGCGCCCTGGTGCGCGAGGCTCGGTCGCAGTTTTTTCCCACCGTAAGCGTCGGGCCTTCTTACAGCCGATCCCAGCCTTCATCCAACATCGGCGGCGGGCAAGGTTCATCCGGCGGCGCAGCATCAGGCGGCGGTACAACGACAAGCGGGAAGCAGTCCCAGATCTTTTCCCTCCCCGGCGAAGTTTCCTGGGCGCCCGACCTTTGGGACAAGGTTCGCAACCAAGTGCGATCAGCCCAGTATACGGCGCAGGTGAGCGCGGCTGATCTAGCCAATGAGCGTTTGACGGAGCAAGCCGGCCTGGCCGAGTATTTCTTCGAGATTCGCGGGCAGGATGCACTGCAAAAAATCCTGGACGCGGAAGTCGAGAACGACAAGCAGTCTCTAGCCGCCGAGCAGGGCCGCTACGACACCGGCGTCGACGATCAGATTTCGCTGGTTCAGGCGCAAACCACGCTGGCCGCCGCGCAATCGGCGGCGATCAACAACCACATCGCGCGCGCCCAGTATGAGCACGCAATTGCCACGCTCATTGGCAAGCAGGCGTCGGGATTTTCCATTCCTGTTGTCGCCAAAACAAGCGCGCCTCCACCTATCCCTGTCGGGTTGCCCTCGCAGTTGCTCGAGCGGCGTCCTGATGTGGCTGGCGCGGAGCGCGCCATGGCCTCGGCAAACGCGCAGATCGGCGTTGCTTATGCGGCCTATTACCCGTCGCTTTCAATCTCCGGCAGCGGAGGGTTTGAGAGTACAGCGATCGGGAAACTGCTCGATGCTTCCAGCCGCTTCTGGTCTGTGGGTCCCACGCTGTCTGAGACCATCTACGACGGAGGCTTGCGCCGCGCGACCGTCAATCAGTACATCGCCACGTACAACGCGGACCTCGCTGCTTACCGCCAGTCGGTGTTGACTGCATTTCAGCAGGTGGAGGACTATCTCGCGGCGGTGCGCATTCTTTCCGACCAGATCGTGCGCCAGAAGGAAGCGGTCGCGCACTCGGAAACTTACCTGAAGCTGGAGCAGGCGCGCTACGACACGGGTATCGACCCCTACATCGATTTGGCCGTTGCGCAAACCACCTTGTACGGGAACGAGCAGGGGCTGGCGCAACTGCAGATTCAGCAAATGACGGCTTCAGTGCAGTTGATTGAGGCACTCGGCGGTGGTTGGGATAAGTCGCAACTGCCGGCTCCGGCGCAGATCACCGCAAGGCCGTCGCATGCGGAGACAACCATTCAGCATTAGGTCCGTCTGGCGGTTCTCGCGAATCGTTGGTCGCTGCACAATGAGCGTTGGAAAAGAGAGCGCCGCGCAAACTGCATCTCTCGTAGTGCAGAAACCTCGCGGCGAAATTTCCGCGCGGAGTGTACAGCTGAAATCCTGCGCCAGAATGGGCCGGCGCCGCGCAAATTCCGTCCTCAAAATGCTATCGCGTCCTGCGCGGATCGGGATATACTGCTGTTCCGCGACGACTACGGCCCCGGCGGATGCCCTGCGCCACGGCGAAACCCTGGTCGATGTATCCGGAAACCGCAGCCCCCAAGTCGGCGCAACCGGCAGGGAGCGACGACCCCGCACAATTCTCAACAAGACACGTAACTCTGGTTTCGCTCGAGGAGGGTTCCCCCATGAAGATTACCGACACGATTGGATTGGTGCTGAAAAGCAAAGGCGTCATGAATGTTCTGTCGATTGCGCCCGAGCAACTGGTCTACGAAGCGCTCGAGATGATGGCCGAGTACGATATTGGCGCGTTGCTGGTCCTCTCCGGAACTCGGCTGGCCGGGATCCTGTCGGAACGCGACTACGCACGCAAAGGCGTCCTGATGGGTCACCTTTCCAAAGAGACACAAGTACAGCAGATCATGACCAGCCCGGTGGTTTTTGTAAGTCCCAAACACACCGTGGACGAATGCCTGTCGACGATGACGCAGCACCGCATCCGCCATCTTCCCGTTCTTCAAGATGACATCGTGATCGGAATCGTTTCCATCGGCGACCTGGTGAAGTGGGTGATCTCCGGCCAGGAGAGGACAATTCAAGATTTGCATGGCTACATCGCTGGTGCGTATCCGGGCTAGCGCATTTTAGTTATTACTGTGTCCGATGTCCGCAATGGCGAAACCATGCCTGGGCGTTGTCTGCGGTGATGGTCCGGAGCGCTTCAGTGACGGCCTGGTCGAGAGCTTCGGCGGTGCGGGCTTTGGCC
>Ga0302319_10006686_pt1 | contig 22834 bp, 22 predicted proteins | sample Bog_T0_2_FD_203319 | JGI IMG/M metagenome (GOLD analysis project Ga0302319, IMG submission 203319) | Peat permafrost microbial communities from Stordalen Mire near Abisko, Sweden - Bog_T0_2 | ecosystem: Environmental > Terrestrial > Soil > Wetlands > Peat | place: Sweden: Abisko, Stordalen Mire...
CTGAGTCCATCCAAACGGACCAACGCCCTGAAATATCGAGCCCTCGTTGCCGCTCCTTCGCACCACCACATGTCCGCCGGCGGTCATGATTGCCCGGCTTCCGAAAAGAAATGACGCTATCACGAAGGGAATCCCAAACAGGGACTCGAGTAAGTCGAACTTACCTTTCTGCCACTGGCTGCCGTAGATCCCGCCGAAAGCGAATCCCGACCAAATTAGCATGAAAGGTACCAGAAACCAGGCCTCCGAAGATCCGGTTGTCGCGCGCACCTCAAATCCTCCCGCAAATTCCTGAAATGACGCGCCCTGCGGCGGATGGGCAGGATCAAAGTCAAGATGCGCACCGCTGTCCAGCAGTCCGGAAAAACGGAACGTTGTCCCGCAATGACGGCACAGTGCAGTATCAGCCGCGACGTTGATATCTGCTGCGGGTAAAAGGGTCCCACACCGTGAGCAGGCACAGGTGCTCACCGTTGCGACGCCTTGATTGAATAGTGTCTGCAGCACAGGACATAATCGTGCGAGAGAATCGCATTCGAAAAAATAGTACCAGAAATTTAAAAAGACGGCCCGAGTTTAATCGCAGGTTAATACCAGTTGTCTCGTTCTCGCTCGATGTAGCTCGGAGGATAAATTCCGGGTGCGATTCCCTTCAAGGCCTTTGCAAAAGAGTCTGGCTTCCGAATGAGAAGGGCCTGGCCGTCTTTGGGAACTATGAGGAGCTTGTCGCCGGGTTTGAGGCCCAGAGCCCTTCGGGCTTCACGCGGGATCGTGATTCGGTTTTCTGATGAAAGCACGGCCTCGCTCATAAGTAGTATTGTACTTCCACCACGGGTCACGCTGCGAAGTTCAGAACATCGGGTCGGATTCGATCATTACAGATTCGGAAAAAGGACTCGCCGCGGTCCTGAGGCGAAGCTCATGTCGCCCGCCGGCAAGGCCCGTGAGCTTAGCGTTGATCTGCCAACAACCCGGCTCGGGCCGCTCCACCGACAGCAACGGCCAGGGGTTCCCGTCCATCGACAACTGCACCTTCGACAAATCCAGCGGCCCCTCTTCGCCATGTGTGAAACGAACTGCCAGCATCTCGCTTCGATAGCCGCGAAAAAGCGTCGAATGGTCACGCTTGTTCTCCACCAAAACCAACTGCGGGGCGTCGACTCTCACCACCTCGCGAATGAAAGGCGTTGCTCCGTACCTGCGTTCGGCTCCCGTCGGGAGCATTCGAATTCGGACCGTCTCGCTGAAGCCCCCACGCTTCGTACCGACGCGAACGTCGTGATCGCCCGGCCCCAGTCCTGGAGGGACCTTAACGTTAACCTGCCAATGCCCCGCAGGATGCTTCAGCATCGCGATCGAAGGCACTCCAAGGCGATCGATCTCCACAAACACATCGTCCCGCGTCAAATTCCCATCGTCAAAAAAGGCCAGAACCACGTACTCATCCTTGCGGAGCTGAAAAACAATATCGTCATGCCGGTTATTGAGCGCGGAACAAAGGAACGGCGGCTTCGCCCCGGCAGCCAGCGCGAAACTCTCCCACCTCCGCTGCGCCAGCACGCCTCCGCGCCTCGCTTCCGCGTACATAAAATCCACCCGCGCAAATCCCGCCGCCCGCGCCATCGCCATCAGGCAGGAAAGGGTAGGACCGCACCAGTTATCGATCTGCCCTCCCAGTTCTCCGGTCTCATAAAACTCCATGTAGCAGCGCTCGGGGTCGGGCGCGTCGTCGATTACATACGATTCGATAAATGCCATTCCGCGCGTCACGGCACACACGTTTTCCAGCGCCAGCAGCGGATGCCGCAGATGATAGAACACCCCGAAGAACAGGACATAATCGAAGAAGCCAAAGCGCTCCGGCGTAATCTCCTCAATCTCCGCGATCACGTATTCAACCTTCGAATCGCGCATGCGTTTTACCGCGATGAGCTCCTCGTATTCCACGCAATCGATGGCCACCACTTCGGCCCCGCGGCGCTCGCATTCGAAGCTGTTCCACCCCGAAGCAGCCCCGATATCCAGCACGCGTTTGCCGCGCAGATCGTGCGGCAGCGGCCATGCGTTCAGGCGCGCCCTCAGATTCGCTACAGGGATTAAACCCGCGATCTCGGTGCCGTCGAGCAGTTCCAGGCTGTGGTACGGAGTGCTGTTGGCGAACGCTTCGGTCTGCAGCCGGATGAGACGCTGGAACTCGGGATTGCGGGCGGCGGATTCGATTCCCAACGCGCAATCATAACAGCCGCCGGATTAGTAGTAGACTGCTGGCATGAACGACATTTGCGGACGCAGGCCTTTCCTCACTTCGCTGCTCGCGGGCGCAAGCCTGCAGCTCGCTGCCCAGACTCCCTACCAGCCGAAACAGAGCGATCGCCCGGAGCCCATTGAAGGCGACGAAGCCGGCTTCAAACCAATCTTCAACGGGAAGAATCTCGAAGGCTGGGAAGGCGATCCTAAGTACTGGCGCGCCGCCGACGATTGTCTGGTGGGCGAAGTCACTCCGGACAACCTGCTCAAGAGCAATACGTTCATCATCTGGCGCGGCGGGACCCCGGCGGATTTCGAACTGAAAGTCGATTACCGGCTCACGGCCGGCGCGTGGGGCGGTAATAGCGGCATTAATTACCGCAGCGTGGTTGTGCCCGACCCCGTAACGCCCTCGAACAAATTCGCCATGCGCGGCTACCAGGCCGATATCGATGGCAAAAACAATTACACCGGCCAGAACTACGAAGAGAAGGGGCGGTTATTCCTCGCGACGCGCGGCACCGTAACCCATGTAACAGGGGTCCGAAAACCCATCGTGCTCTCGTCGCTGGGAGGCCCGAAGGATTTGGCCGGTTTCATTAAGCCCGACTGGAATTCTTACCACCTGATCATTCGCGGCAACGTCCTGGCCCACATCCTCAACGGGCATCTAATGAGCATGGTGATCGACGACGATCCGGGCGGGCGTGCCATGAAGGGCCTCATCGGCGTACAGGTTCACGTGGGCGGGCCTATGAAAATCGAATACCGGGGTTTTCGTCTGAAGGACCTGGCGGCCGCTTAATTCGGCAGTTTCAGCTGGCCGATCTGTAACCGAGCCACACCGGTTGCCGAAGGCCGAGCCACAACCGTAAAGCGCTGCGTGGAACTATCCCATGCCGGACTCTTGTGAGAGCCGGTGGTTGAAGTTACCTCGATCGGCTGCGGCGAGAATCCGGAAATGGTTCGTGACGTCTCGCCGGGGGCGAAGCTGACGGTAACGTTCATCGTCCCGTTGTCCGCGGCGGCGGGGATCCGTTGTTTGCCGAGGGTAGCAAAGTGCCCGGCGTCACCCAACAGTGCGATTCCCGAAGCGCCCACCGGCACCAGAACGTAGTAGCTCGCATCGGCGTCCAGAATTGTGTTGTAAGTGCTGCCCGCGGCGATGTAAGTGGCGGAACCGGCCAGATAGTCGTAGAGGTAACTCGCGCCGCCGATTCCGTAAGTCGAGGGATCGATGGTGAGCGCCGTGTTACCCGCTCGCGCGTAAGTGAAGATGTAATTCGCTCTCAGCCCGCCGCCGAAATCGGACCATGTGGACGCCACCATCGGGATATCCACCCCGAGGGCGTCGTTGGCGATGACGCTGTCGACCGGAGTGGCGGCAACGTCGGGCTTCACCAGAACGCCGTCGGCCCGTGCGGCCCTCGACAAATTCGTTTTTGAAAGGCCGCCCAGCTTGTCGCCCACGCCCACGGGTCCGGCAGAGAGCACGGCCGCAATCATATTGGAAGTTTCTCCGCTCATGAAAACATCGGCATAGGGCCACAAGCCCAGAGCCGAAGCAAAGCGCGAACTGTAGAAGAACGCGGTCCACTTATCGGACGAGAAGCGGTCCTGGCTGGTCCGGATGCTGGTCACGTTACTGTAAAGGCTGCTCTGCATGAAGTGCTCAGGCAGCGCCATGCAGTACTGAATATCGATGCCGCGGCTCGCCATTGACGTGGCCATGTTCCCCAGAAACGTGTTCGAATCGTCCAGATTGAAAGCAGTCTGCGCATCGTTACCCAGCCAGTCCTGTTCGTAGATGGCGGCGCCGGACGCTTTCAGGTAAGTGCCGACAGCTTCCCAGTACAGCGGATCGATCGCTACGTCGCCGGACATCACATACTGGCTGCGGTAAGGACTTGCGGAATCGATCCAGCGGGCGTGGGTGACGAGCGGCACTTTAAGTCCGGCGGCGAAAGTCGCCAGATCCGGCTGGAACAGGTCTGGGGCCGCAACGTAAGTCCATATGCCGGAATGGCTCGACCAGCTGTTATCGGGACCCTTGGGATACCACCAGCTGTCGAGTTGCAGGGAGCCGAGCTTCACGCCTTTGGAAGCGAACTCCGCGCGCACGCTGTCGAGCGTGGTCATGTAACCGCCGTCGCCGGGATTGTAGTAGTAAGTCGCGCCGTTATCGGTCCAGTAACTGATATTTTTGAGCAGAACGTCCGCGCCGGTGCCGGGGCGGGTCTTCCCACCCAGATCCGTGATGGCCTGTCCCCAGGAAGCGAATGTGCTGTTGATGCCCTGTCCAAAGACGAGCGCGGTGGAGTGACTGAAGCCCGCGGGCAGCGATGCGATTTTTTCCGAGATGCCCGAAGCGATGGTTTTAGCTGCGGTCAGATTCATTTCGGCGGTCATGAAATTCGACGCCGCAGACAGAACAAATGTGTTCCTCGAGCCATCGAACCAGGCCCAGGGGCTGTCCGAGTTCAGATTGACGAAATCCGGCCCGGCGAACATGCCATTGAAGCTGAGGTGCGACAGAACGGGGTAAGAAGTGAAGACCGGAAACGGGGCGGTGTTGGCAGCGGCGCCGTTATAGCTGACGTTGAAGAGAACCACGGGGCGGCTGGAATACACCCGAATCGATGCGTTCCGGGAGCTGGATGCGGCATTGTAGCTAAATGCGATTTCTTCATAGTTACCCAGGTTGTCGGACCCGGTCAGAATATGGGGCGCCAGAGCGGAAGTACCGAGCGAACCGGCGAAGCGCCATCCGGTCGTCGAAAGGTTGACGGACCAGGTTCCATTGTTGGCGACAGAAGCTGTAACGCTATTAAAACCGCTGGCGACAATCTGCGCGGGCATGCGCCACGAGAGGGCCAAAAACAGCGCGACAATCAGGCAGGGACGACGCGTCATTCCGGTATGTTTCTCAGTATCTCTTTACTTTGGGTATACAACTAAAGGTTCCGTATGTAATCCTACCGTAAATCAGAATTTTTTGTGTTAAATCTAACGGGGTGGGTACTGTTACTCCGAAACTTTTTCCCACTCGTTGACAATAGCGCTGAACACTGTCAGGTCAACCCAATGATCGTAGAGCCACTCTGCCTGGCGCATAACGCCTTCTTCCACGAAGCCTAACCTCTTTGGAATAGCCGCGCTACGGTGGTTCTCGGTCGCACAGCGGATCTCGATCCGGTGGAGGCCGTAATCCTGAAAGCCGGCGTTCACAAGGGCCCGGCAGGCGCGCGTGACTATGCCGTACCGTTCGTACTCCTCGGCAATCCAATACCCTATGCTGGTCGCACGATTGGGGTAGTCAATCGTGTGCAGGCCAACGGCGCCGCAGATCTTTCCCTCGGAACGGATGACCATGGTGAGCGCCGTACCTTCTTCGTTCCGCTGAATGGATTGTTCGAGGAAGCGGAGGGCATCGTGAAAGGCGTAATGGTCGGCAATCCACGGCAGCCATCGGCGAAGCCGGGCGCGATTGCGATCGATGGCGGCGAATAGTTCAGTGGCATCGTCGGCGGAAACCGGATGCAGGGCGAGCGCGTTGCCGAGTTCGATTACGCCGAGGGCGGGTTTACGAGAAGGGCCTGGCTCCATTCCCCCCATCCTAAACGAAGCCGGACAGATCCCTCGGGCGGAAGCGCTTCAGTCAACAGAACATTGGCCTGCCACACACCGGGCTCGGGAGAGCTGACGGTCCCGGGATGCGTGACCGCCCCCACGACGTCGATCGCAACATCCGCGGTTCCCAGCGACTCTGCGGTCGACCGGAAGTAGCATACCAATGCCCCGCCCCGATTCAAAGCGATTCGCAGATCCTGGGACGCCTGGAATTCAACGCTGCAGAGTTCGGGCGCGCCATCGGGAAGCGCCGCTGCTTCTCCGGCAACCTCGTCACCGTTCTCGTCAAGCATGGTAAATTCGACCATGTTGCTGCGCTCGCCCGTCGCAATCCGGAGCCGAACTTTGTGACGGCCGGGGTCAAGGCCGGGCGGCCGCAGGCAGTTGGCCTGCCATGCCCCTGAACCGTTCTCAGTAAGCGAAAGGCAAGGGACGCCGTAGCCATCTACTTCGATGTTGATGTCGCTGTCCAGGGCACTCTCGGGTGATTTGAAATAGCAACAAATGTATTCTTCTTTGGCCGGATGGAAGCGCGCCGACCAGCTTCGGTTGCTGACGGCCGAGACCAGATGCGCGGCGGCATTTCCGCCAGGCGCCGGCTCGGGCCAATGCCTGCGGCAGACCACGGACGCGCGCTGGTTGGTCACGTCTCTCAACTCCGCCTGCGCAAAACCCGCCGATCGGCACATCGCCAGCAGGCATTCCGGCGACGGACCGCACCAGTTGTCGATTTGGCCGCCGAGTTCGCCCCGTTCATAAAACTCCATGACCGCAGGCACGTCGCGGGTTTCCCGCGCGATGACGAACGATTCAATCAGCGCCATTTCAGTGCAAAGTTCAACGACCTTCTCAAGACCCAGCATTGGATGCCGGAGGTGGTAAAGAACGCCGAGAAAGAGAACAATATCGAAGCGGCCCAGGCGTTTTGCTGAAAGCTCCGTCACGTCGAGCGCGAGGTATTCGACCCGTGAATCGAGCAGCGCACGAGCTTCGAGAAAGGTGTCGAGTTCAACGCAATCTACGGCAACCACTTCAGCGCCGCGCCGCTCGCATTCGAAGCTGAACCACCCGTCCCACGCGCCGATATCGAGAACGCGTTTCCCGCGCAGATCTTCGGGCAGGCCGAACAGAGAAAGCCGCCAGCGCAGGTGTTCCACCGATTGCAAACCGGGCAGTACCGTGCCGTCTATGAGCTCGATCGAGTGATAGCGAAACCGTTCGCGCACACTCTGGGCGAACTCTCGCACACGGCGGTCGTAACCGCTGTCGGCCGCGGCGATGCGCAGGGTCTCGGGCATCCTTTTATTGTGCGACAGTAGATCCATGCGTCAAGTCGCTCCGTGGTTTGTCGCCTCGGTTCTATGTCTGCCCGCGTTTGCGCAGGATAAACCGGCGAAGCCTTCGCCTAAGGAAAAGGCCGCGGAGTTACTGCAGACGGCGTTCGATATGGCCCCCGGCGCGCAGCCTGAAGTGGGCGCGACGGCGCTTATGCGCATCGGCGACAACTACCAGGGGCTGGACGATAAAAAGGCTCCCGAGGCATGCAGCGCGCCTTTGCCGTGTCGCTGGGAATTCCGCCTTCCACTTATCCGAAACGCCAACTCGTCCAGATCAGCGTGGTATCCGCTGCGGTAAGAGTGAACCTGCAGGACGCGATAGGAATGATCAAAAAACAGGTGGAGGCATTCGCCGGGATATACGATCCGCGGCAGCAGCCGATCAACATGATCGTGACCCGTCTCATAGAAGAAAAGAAGTTCGACCTTGCCATCGATTTCGTCAACAGCGTGGGCGTGATTGGCCAGTACCCTTACGCCGCCGTCGAAGCCATTTTTCGAAATCTCCCGAAGCAGGATCCCCGCCGCCCGCAGATCTTCGGAACCGCATTCGCCGTCTACGCGCTGCGCCCCGCCCCGCCGTTCACCGACTTCATTGTGAAGCACTGGAAAGAGCTTCCGAAGTCTTCGGCCGAAGCCGCGGTCGAGGCCATCGTGTCCTGCGCGCTCAGCTTTAAGAGCGACGAGTATCTGCTCGAGACCATCGGTTCCACCAAAGGCACGCTGGCGCTCCATACCCGCCAGGACGTTGAGTTGTTCGACATCATGCATCTGCTGCGCAGCTTCGATAAGAAGCGCGCGGAGGAGGTTCTCGGCAGCCATTCCGACCTGAAAGCTGCGCTCGACCGCTTCCCGGAAGGCCGCGCGAGCATGGGCCAGATTGTCAGCATCAACCTAAGCGAGGATTCTACTCCGGAATCGATTCAGGCCGCGATGAAGGACAGCCAGTCCGGCGCTCAGCTGGCCGTTGTAATGGAGCAGATCGGAGCTCTTTTCAAGCTGAGCGATCTCTTCTCTGACGATGAAGCAGGAAAAACGTTCCTGAAGATGCTGGATCTGATTAAAACACTCCCCGATCCCGGCCAGCGAGCGGAGCAGCTTTCCGCAATGGCAAGCGCCGCCACGGACGAGCCGGAGATCGCCAAATCGGTTCTCGCCGACTGCATGGAGTTCCTGAAAGACATTAAAGATCCCGATGCCACCGTCGAACCGTGGAATAACATTGCAGGGGTCGCTCATGAAATCAAAGACGACAAGCTGACCGGCGAAGCAATCGACCGTGCGCTGGACAACGCCGCCGCGCTTCTGAAACGCGACACCGATCCCGATGCGCCGAACATGGCGCTGCGCGACCGGTGGCCTTCTTCCAACGCCTATCGCAAGGCAGCGATCAGCGCTGTTAAGGCCTTCGGCGTGGGTGCGGAGTGGGTTCTAACCCGCATCGAGGATCCGGACATGGCCCTGTATGCCCGCGTCGAAATGGCGCAAGCCCTGCTCGATCGCCCTCATCAGGACTGGTCGAGATCGTACAGCCCACAGAAAAAACAATAAATCAGCCGGGCGGGCCGCTTGACAAGCATCTCCTCAATACAGTAATTTCTGTTTAGACAGAAATGACTGACAAAACGCAGCCCCTTTCCCCGCTCGCCGAGCGCTTCATCCTCCACTGGGGCGAAATGGGCACCCGCTGGGGAATCAACCGAACCGTTGCCCAAATCCACGCCCTGCTGTATCTCTCGCCCGAACCGATGCACGCCGAAACCATCGCCGCCATCCTCTCCGTAGCTCGCTCGAACGTGAGTAACAGCCTGAAAGAACTGCAGGGCTGGGGCCTGGTCCGCGTCACCCATGTCCTCGGCGACCGGCGCGACCACTTCGAATCGCTCAAAGACGTCTGGCAGATGTTCCAGATCGTGGTGGACGAGCGAAAGCGCCGCGAGGTCGACCCAACCCTGGCCATGCTGCGCGAATCGACGGCTGAACCCGGTGGTTCCGAATATGAAGCCGAGCGCCTCAGAGAAATGCAGGCTTTCTTCGAATCGATGAGCGGCGCTTACGACGAGTTCCGCCGCGTCTCGCCCTCGGCCCTGAAACAGCTGTTCCGCGTCCGCACCACCATCCGCCGTTTCTTTAAAGGGAGTGAAAAATGAAGGACCGCAGCAAAGGCCTTGCCCTGCTCATCAGCATAGCCGTCGGGTTCACACTGATTGCGCTCGCCGGCCGCGAAGCGTCCTATGGATGGCCCCTCTTCACCGGAGTGCCGTTCCTGACCGGTTTCATAGCCGTCGAAATTTATACCTGGAGCGAGCGCCGCAAGCTGGGCCGGTGCCTGTGGATCTCGACCTGGCCGTTTCTGGGCGTCGCTGTCCTCATCCTCGTCTGGAAGATCGAAGGTCTGATCTGTATCGCCATGGCCGCCCCGATCGCGGTCCCCCTGGGCTTGCTCGGAGGCTACATCGGGTGGCTCATCCAAAGACATGGGGCAAGCGAACTGATCGGCGCGTGCCTCCTGCTGATCATGCCCTCGGGGATCGTCTTCGGACACCATGGCCCTCACTCGCAAACCCTCTCAGCCACTACATCCATCATTGTTGACGCGCCTCCGGAAACCGTCTGGCGTTACGTGACTGAGTTCCCCGCCATCGTAACGCCGCCGAACACGCTGTTCAAAGCCGGCGTCGCGTATCCGTTAAAGACGGAGATTGACGGTGAGGGCCTCGGTGCTTCCAGAAGATGCGTGCTTTCCACCGGAATCATGAACGAAACGGTCACCGCGTGGCAGCCGCCGTATCTCCTCCGCTTTCGAGTCGATTCCACCCCACCTGCGATGCACGAACTCAGCCCCTGGCAGGATCTCGACCCGCCCCATCTGCACGGTTTTTACACCTCCTTTCAGGGAGAATTTCGACTCACAGAACTCCCCGGTCGCCGCACGCGCATCCAAGGAACCTCATGGTATTCGCACGGCCTCGAACCGGCGCAATACTGGCGCGTCTGGTCCGATTACGTCGTTCATGAAGTCCACAAGCGCGTGCTGGCCCACATTAAAGGGCTGGCCGAGGAAGACAATACGCGCCGCGCCGAAATCGGCATGCTTCGCTGAATGATAGAATCCCCCTTCCATGTTTCCCGAACTGATCGCCGAGTTTCTTGGCACACTGGTGCTGATGCTCTTTGGCACGGGGGTTGTCGCAATGGTTGTGCTTTTCGGATCCGGAGCAACCAATGAGGTGGTAAAGGGCGGCTACACCAACATCACGATTGCCTGGGGCCTGGCGGTCACGATGGGCATCTACATCGCCGGAAAAATATCCGGTGCTCATCTGAATCCGGCTGTCACGATTTCACTCGCCGTGTACCGAGATTTCTCCTGGCGCAAAGTGGCACCTTACATCCTGGCGCAGACCCTCGGCGCATTCCTCGCCGCTGCCATCGTCTACTGGAATTACCTGCCGGCGTTCCAGGCTTTCGATCCGGGCCTCGAGAAAACGGCCTCGATATTCACTACCTTCCCGGCGTTTCCCGGAGTGCCGTTTGCCGGTCTGCTCGATCAAACCATTGGCACCGCGCTGCTGTTGATGATGATTCTCGCGATTACCGATGAGCGCAATCAGCCGCCGGGCTCCAATATGGGAGCTCTGATGGTCGGCTTGGTAGTGGTGGCAATCGGAATGGCATTCGGCGGGATGCACGGATATGCCATCAACCCCGCCCGCGATTTCGGTCCGCGGCTGTTTACTGTCGTCGCCGGCTTTAAGAACAACGGACTCACCAATGGACCGCTGGTTTTCTGGGTCCCGATCGTGGGTCCGATCCTGGGAGGTATCCTGGGATCGGCGGCTTACGATTACGGCATCCGAAGATTCCTGCCGCACGATTAATAGGTCGAGACCGTCAGCCTCTCTGATCCGGGGCGTGCTTTTGAACAAGGCGAAGTGCGGCCCAGATTTACCGACGCCGGCGAGATCGGCGTGTTTCGATTCGAGCGGCGTAGATTCGGCACCGGCGCGGCCGAAGCAATTTCCTGAACCGGAATAAGCTTTCAATGGTGCCACCATTTATTTTCAATGGCTTACGGGTGGTGTTCGGAATGCCTGGCTAAGGCGTTTCCAGGTGATTTCGAGTTCTTCAGGGAGGACTCGGGTTTCGGCGATGGTGGTCATGAAGTTGGCGTCGCCGTGCCAGCGGGGAAGGACGTGCATGTGGATGTGGCCGGCGATTCCGGCTCCGGCGCTTTCTCCTATGTTCATGCCTATATTGAGGCCGGAGGGTTGGTAGATTTCTTTGAGGTGGCGTTCGGCCTGGCGGGTGAGTTCCATCAGTTCGGCGGCGGTTGGCTCGTCGACGGCAGAGAGGTCGGCGGCGTGCTTGAACGGGACCACCATGAGGTGCCCGTTGGTGTAAGGGAACTTGTTTAGAACTATGAAGTTATATTGGCCCCTGTGAACAATCAAATTAAGCTCATCATGACGATCCTCTGACATGGCGCAGAAGATGCAGCTGACGATTTTTCGGGGCTCGGCAAGGTACCGGTAGCGCCACGGACTCCAGAGATAGTCCAAGGCCGGGACTCAGGAGGCGGGTTCGGCGGCGGGCGTATCGGGGTGTTCCGGGTGTTCGGCGGCGCCGGGTCCGTTGACGACATCCTTCAGTTCTTTGCTGGGCTTGAAGTAGGGGATCTTTTTGGCAGGGACTTCGACGCGGGTTCCCGTCTTCGGATTGCGGCCGACGCGGGACTGGCGCTGGCGTGTGCGGAAGCTGCCGAAGCCGCGGATTTCGATTTTGTCGCCCCCGCGGAGTGACCTGACGATACTGTCAAAGATGGCCTCGACGATAACCTCGGATTCCTTCCGGGTCATTTCTACTACTCGTGAGACCTCTTCAATCAGATCGGCTTTAGTCATCGCAGGTTCCTTGGTTCAGTTTCCCTGAATCTTACTGAAAGACAGCAGTTTGAATCAATTAGGGGAAATCTCAGTATCGCCCCATTGGGCATTTTTTGCAATCTCCGCGCGGCTGATTCATCCTCGGTCACGCCGCCCCATGCTACCCTCTAGGCCGGAACTGGCGGCGGCGGCGCGCTTCTGATAAGCGTCCAGGCGAGATCGCTCTTCTTCGTCGGCCTGAGCTTTGAGACTGAGGCCGATTTTTCGCTCGGCCTCGTTCATCCGGATGATCTTGAAATCGAATTCTTCGCCGGGAGTGAGCGGCGGAGGGTCGGACTTGCGCCCGCTCCAGCCGGGCACTTCGGAGAAATGGCAGAGTCCTTCGACGCCGTCGGCCAGTTCGATGAAAGCGCCGAAACCTGCCAGCCTCAATACTTTACCGTGGGCGGAATCGTTGACATTGTGGCTCTGAAACCAGGTCTCCCAGGCGTCCGGCTGGAGTTGCTTGATGCCGAGCGAGAGGCGTTTGTGCTGGGCGTCGATGGCGAGAATGACGGCCTGGACGACGGAGCCTTTGCGCAGGATTTCGCTGGGATGTTTGACGCGTTTGGTCCAGGAGAGGTCGGAAATATGGACGAGGCCGTCGATACCTTCTTCGATTTCGATGAAGGCGCCGAATTCGGTCATATTGCGGACGCGGCCTTCTACGACGGAGCCGACGCTGTAGCGCTGCTCGACGGTCGTCCAGGGATTGGCTTCGAGTTGTTTGAGACCGAGCGAAATGCGGCGGTCCTTGAGATTGACTTCGAGGACGACGGATTCGACGGAATCGCCGGGTTTGACGACCTTGGAGGGGTGCTTCATGCGGCGCGACCAGGTCATCTCAGAGATGTGGATGAGGCCTTCGACACCGGGTTCGAGTTCGACAAAAGCGCCGTAGTCGGTGACGCTGACGACGCGGCCGACTACTTTCGTGGAAACAGAGTAGCGCTCCGGCGCGCCCTCCCAGGGGTCGGTCTGAAGCTGCTTCATGCCGAGGGAGACGCGTTCTTTAGTGGGATCGTACTTGAGGACCTGGACCGGGATCTCGTCACCGACGTTCAGGACTTCGGCGGGGTGGGTGACGCGGCCGTAGGAGATGTCCGTGACGTGGAGAAGGCCGTCGATGCCGCCAAGATCGATGAAGGCGCCGTATTCGGTGAGGTTTTTGACGGTACCGGTGATAACGGAGCCTTCCTTCAGATTTTCGAGGGTGACGTGTTTGCGGGCATCGACCTCTTCCTGAATGGCGAGCTTGCGTGACACAACGACGTTGCCGCGCTTACGGTTGACCTTGACGATTTTGACCGGGATGTCCTGGCCGACGAACTGTTCGACATTGCGGATGGGCCGGACATCGACCTGGGAGCCGGGCATGAAGGCGCGGACGCCGACATCGATGGAGAGTCCGCCTTTGACGCGGCCGAGAACATGGCCGGAGATGGTGAGTTGCTCATCAAGGGCCTTTTCGATGGTGTCCCAGACTTTGAGGCGAGCGGCTTTTTCGTGGGAAAGGACGACGTAGCCTTCGGAGCTGTGGCCGGTAGTGTCGACCATGACCTCGACGGTGTCGCCAGCCCGCACGGAAACGTTGCCGGAGGCGTCAGTAAAATGCGCCAGTGGCGCCACGCCATCCGATTTGTATCCGACATCGATGAAAACATCCGCGCCGGAGATTTTGAGTACGCGGCCTTCGAGAACCTCGTGCCGCGACGGAGGGGCAAGATGGCTGTAGTCCTCAAGAAGGTGTTGATACTCCTCGGGATCTACCCCATTGACCGGCACATCCAACTCCCCGGTCATGCTGTTGTCTGACAAGACTTTATGCTCCCCTAATACCCTGCAACCCACGGAACTTTCGGCGCGCCACGGCGGCGAGCCGAAAGGCCCAGGATTCTATCAACTATAGAGAGACTTCAGGGGGCTTGTCAAACCGCCTGGCGGCGTTTACTCGGCGGTTTCGACCTGCGCGTTCGGGGCGATCTGGCGCATGACGCCGGTGACCATGGACCGGTAATCGGGCCGCTTGTTATAGGTCATCAGCTTACCGTCAAGGTCTTTACCCCGGTACGGCTTTCCGATTTCGAGGAAAGTGGCCACATGATGGATGGCGGCGCTCACGCTGTCGAACGACGTCTTGCCGTTGGCCCAGCCGAAGAGGTTATTGCCGGCGGCATGCTTGCCGCCGCCCGTTTCGATGATGGAAAGGCTGGGAAGGAGGCGCCAGTCGAGACCGTGCGCGTCGGCTTCCTGTACAAAAATACTCGCGTAATTCTCTGCCGGGCAGTTATTTTCTCTGAAGAACTTGCGGAGGATGGCCTCCCGCAGATCGAACTTTTTGCGCATCTTCGTTACGTCCTGGTCCGCGTTCATGGTTGCGGAAGCGATACCGAGGACACCTGCACAGATGACAATACCGGAATGCAAAAAGCGCTTCATTTTGATGTCGTGCTCCTTTTGAAGAAAATTTCTAAGGGGTCGACGGCTCTCTATGGAGCGGCCGAATCGGATTCGGGGGAAATGGAGTTACAAGGCGAACATATGAAAAATTGTAGCAGACGGGTGGAGGCGGTTCCGGGAGTGGTAGGGTGGATGGAAACAGGCGCCGACTGAGAGTCGTTGCGGCTCATTGAGAGTGTGCGCCACCTTTGGAGTCGGACGCGGCTTTCGCCGCGTGTCCCGGTTATGCTGGATGGGATGCACCACAAAGAGCATCATCTGAAGTCGACCGAGGCCGTTCGGGACGTTGTGATCGGGATGTCGGACGGGTTGACGGTGCCGTTCGCGCTGGCGGCGGGGCTTTCGGGAGCGGATGTTTCGACGCGGGTGGTGGTACTGGCGGGACTGGCGGAGATCGCGGCCGGGTGTATTGCAATGGGACTGGGCGGCTATCTGGCGGCCCGGACCGATGCGGAACACTACCAGAACGAGCTGCGGCGTGAGATTGAGGAGACGCGCGAGCTGCCGGATGAGGAAGCGGCTGAGGTGCGGCGGGTTTTCGAGGGGTGGGGACTGGCGGAGGATCAGATTGAGCCGCTGGTGGCGACGATTGTCTCAGATGAGGACCGCTGGATCCGGTTCATGATGAAGTTCGAGTTGGGGTTGGAGGAACCGAACCCGCGGCGGGCTGTGGTGAGCGCCGCGACGATCGGGGTGTCGTATATTGCGGGGGGCATGATTCCGCTGGCACCCTACTTCATTGCCGGGAATCTACACGACGCGTTCAATGCTTCGGTATGGGTAACGCTGATCGCGCTGGCGGTGTTCGGGTGCGTGAAGGCGCGGTTCACGGGGATTCCGATGTGGAAGGGTGGGTTTCAGACGGTGTCGATCGGGGGACTGGCGGCGGCGGCGGCGTTTCTGATTGCGCGGTCGTTCCGCTAAGGACGTGCAACGCAAATTGAATCGCATTGCGCCCTCGCGAATTCTCCAGCTAGACTGAGAACGAGCAGTACGCAGTCCTAATCCCGCAGTACCTTTATTATTGGGAGGCCGCCACAACCGTGAGCATGTGGAATAAGAAAGAAGAAACACCGGCGCCGCGACCGGCCAGCGCACCGCCGCCGGGCTCGGCAGCGTCATTCGCGACCGCCGCGCCCGCCACGCCCGTCGCACCCGCAGCAGAAATCAGGAAGGAGCCTGTTCCCGTGTCAACTACACCGTACAGAACACCCGATTCGGATCCGCGCAATACCGCGACCATCGGAAAAGCCGTGAAAGTGAATGGCCAGATCTTCGCCAAGGAAGATCTTTACGTCGATGGCGACGTAGAAGGGACCATCGAATCGCAGGACAACAAAGTGACCGTGGGGCCGAACGGCCGGGTTCAGGCCAGTATCCGGGCTCGGGAAGTCGTTATCCTGGGGCAGGTGCAGGGGAACGTGGAAGCGGCCGACAAGGTGGATATTCGGAAGGACGCCAAGCTGGTGGGCGATATTATTTCGGCGCGCATCAGTATAGAGGATGGCGCTTTGTTTAAGGGCAGCATCGACATCCGGAAGCCGGAAGTGAAGGGTTCGGGGGGAGGCTCGGCGGTAATCTCGACTCCGGCAGGAGCAGCGTCAACGCCGTCCCCGATGAGTTTTTCGGCTGTGCCTTCCGCAGCGGTCCCAGCGGCGCCGCCTTCGACGATGGCTGCCGGCGGCGGAATCAAGCGCTAGCCGGAGTTTTCGATTAAGGAGCCCCTTCTGTTATCCGAGAGACTACGTTCCTTGTTCCGCCGGGACGTTGGACCCGTGTCTCTGGCGGGAGGGGCTTCACCTTCGTTCCCGGCTCAATCCTCTGCCCCGCGGCGTGGTACGGGAAAGCCGAATCCTTCTTTCACACGAGTGAGTCGGGGGCTGGAGCAGTTTTTTTTCGATATCCGGGACGTGGTAGGGCTATCGATACTGGATCTGGCGGGGGCGAATCAGGACAATATCAATTTCCTGACGAATCTGGGTCACAAGATCTATTCGCAGGATATTGTACGGAGCATCGACGAGGCGTTTGGGCAGGTTCCGGCGGAGCAGACCAACGCCGCGCGCATTGAGGCCTTTCTCAAGAACAATTTCGATTACCCGCCCGATACGTTCGATGGAGTTTTGTTGTGGGATTCGCTGCAGTTCATGGGTCCTGCGCTGCTTTCCGCTACTGTGGAGCGACTCTCGGAGGTGATGCGGCCGAAGTCCTATCTGTTGGCGTTTTTTACGGCAAATGACAAGGTTTCGGAGGTGCAGTCGTATGCGTTCCGGCTGGTGGATCATAAGACGATTCTGCTGACGGAGCGCGGGATGCGGCCTTCGGGTCAGGTATTTAATAACCGGAACCTGGAGAGGCTTTTTGGGAAATTCGAGTCGGTGAAGTTCTTTTTGACTCGGGAGAGCTTGCGGGAAGTGATCGTTCGGCGCTAGCGCCGGACGGTAGCCCCATAGCTGGGTCCATCGCCGGCATTCGACTAAGCGGTGAGAGAATGTTCCGAGGCATGATCCGCTTCGATCGTAACCCGTGGGCGAACCTTAGGTGGCTGGACGGTTTGGCGCTGGTTTTGTATGCGGGGGTCGCGGGGGCGACCATGCTGCATCACGAGCCGTGGGCGGATGAGGCGGAAGCGTGGCTGCTGGCGCGGGATCTGGGCTGGTTTAAGCTCGTTTTCTCCGAGCTTAGGTATGAGGGGCATCCTGGCCTTTGGTATACGATTCTCTGGATCGCGATTCACTGGTTTAATGCCGGCTACGCGGCTCTGGGCTGGATTGGCCTGAGTTGCGCCGTTGCGGGAGCGGCGGTTCTGATATTTCTTGCGCCCTTTCCCCGGCCGCTGAGATATTTGATCGCGTTTTCGTTCTATTTTTTGTATCAGTATGCGGTGCTGGCCCGGTCATACAATATGCTGCCATTTTTCGCCTTCCTGGCAGCGTATTTCTATCGGCGAGGATCAGGCGCCGTAGTGCCGTTGACTCTGACTCTCGGGTTTCTTGCCAGTGTGAGTGTCCACGGTATGGTAATCGCGCTCGCGCTGGCGCTTAGCTTTGGCCGGCGTGCGGTTCTGGAGGGCTCGCTCAAAGACGCGGGGCTGAAAAAACAGTTTTTCGTTTCAGCCTCATTTCTTTCCGCGGCGTTCGTACTCCTGACTATTTTGTTGCTCCCGGCCTCCGGAACAACAGCCGAATACGATGCGCGGGCGATTACCTTCTCCCGGCATCTGGGTCTGTCTGCCGCCGGAATCGGTTATGCGTTCAGCACTTTTATCCCCGTTTCATTTGGTATTGCAGGACTTCTCTACATTTGGGCCAAGAAGCGGCACGTGCGTTTGGTGTTCGCTGTCTCATTGATCGGGAATGCTCTGGTCTTCGGTTTTGTGCGGGGCCGGGTTCATCATCTGGGGATCCAGGTAGTTGGGTCGGTCGTTGCCCTGTGGTGCGGGTGGCCGGCGAAGAGCGAGGCGGCTGGATTCGATCGCGCCGGAACGCGGTGGAACCGTGCCGCTTACTCGACTTTGTGCCTTCTGTTCGCTTACCAGTCATTCTGGTCAATATCCGCGGTTCAATGGGACTGGCTGTTGCCCTACTCCGGAGCACGCGAAGCGGCTGAGTTTCTGCAGTCCATGGGAGCACACCGTCAATCTGTGGAAGCTTTCGATCATATCTCAGTTGCGATCCAGCCCTATTTTTCGCACAACATCTTCGCCAACTTTCGAGCACCGGGCGGGGCAGCTTTCTACCGCGACACGATGGATTTTCGTCGCCGAACCACTCTCACAAACGAGAGCGAATTGACAGCCGACTGGGTGGTCGCCGGCGTCCTGGCTCCCAGTTTAATGCCGGCCACAACACAGCTGGTTGAACGGTCGGGATACAGCCTGATGCACGTCGCCTACGGTTCGGGGTTCTTCCCACGGGCCGATCTGGTGGACGAGCAAACCTATTTGATTTTCAGGCGAAAGGAATCTGTCACTTCCGGAAGACGATGATGTGCTGCCACGGCAGGACTTCTATGGACTGCTCGAAACGGTAGCTTTCGGGCTCCACTTCGGCTCTGACCTGCTTCACGGTCATCTTGTGTTCGGGTTTGATGGGGACGGCGGGGTCTTCTCCGCGATATTCGAGGAGCACGAGGCGGCCTCCGGTTTTGAGGGATTCGCGGATGCGGTCGAGCATTTTTTCCGGCTCTGAGAATTCGTGGTAGACGTCGACCAGGAGCACGAGATCGAGGGCGTTCTTCGGGAGTTTGGGATCGTCGATGGTGCCGAGCACCGGTTTGACGTTAGCGATGTGGCGCTCGTCCATATTGTGTTTGAGCTGGTCGAGCATGCCCTGCTGGATATCTTCCCCGTAAACGGTGCCGGTAGAGCCGACGCGCTCGGCTAGACGCCAGTCATAATAGCCGACTCCGGCTCCGACGTCTGCTACTGCTACGCCTTTGGGAATTTTGAGGGCATCGAGGGCCTGGTCGGGGTGCTCTTCGGATTCGCGCTCAGGGCGAACGAGCCAGTCGGCCCCGCCCACGCCCATCACCTGGGCGATTTTGCGGTGGGTGATGGGATGGACGTCTTCTCCCGAGCAGGCGAACGAGAACGCGAGCAGCGCGAGGGCCGCTATAAACCGGCTTTTTTCCATAAATCGTCCACTTTCTTTTTGACGTCGGGAGACATGCGGATAACTTCGGGCCATTCGCGGGTGAAGCCTTCGCCGGGCCATTTGCGTGTCGCGTCGACACCCATTTTGCTGCCGTAGTTCACGAGCCGGCTGGCGTGGTCGAGGGAATCGATGGGCCCCATGGTGAACTGGATGTCGCGTTCGGGATCGATGTTATTGAGTGCGCGCCAGGCGACTTCGCTGACATTCTGGACGTCCACATCTTCATCGACCACGACGATGCATTTGGTGAACATGGCCTGGCCGAGTCCCCAGATGGCGCTCATGACTTTGCGGGCGTGGCCGGGGTAGGATTTGCGGATCGAGACCAGCATGATGTTGTGGAAGATGCCTTCGGCGGGCATGCACATATCGCGCACTTCTGGAAGCTGCATGCGCATCAGGGGCAGGAATATGCGCTCGATGGCTTTGCCCATGTAGAAGTCTTCCATGGGCGGGGGGCCGACGATGGTGGTGGCGTAGATGGGTTCCTTGCGCTGGGTGACGCAGGTAACGTGGAAGACGGGGTATTGGTCGGCGAGCGAGTAGTAGCCGGTGTGGTCGCCGAAAGGGCCCTCGGTGCGCATTTCGCCGAGTTCGACGTAGCCTTCGAGAACGATCTCGGCGTTAGCGGGAACTTCAAGGTCATTAGTCTGGCACTTGACCATTTCGACGGGGCTGCCGCGGAGGAAGCCGGCGATCATCATTTCGTCGAGATCGGGCGGGAGGGGCAGGATAGCGGAATACATGGTGGCGGGGTCGGAACCGATTGCGACGGAAACGTCCATGCGGGTCTGGCCGGCGGCTGCACGGCGGCGATGGTGTTCGGCGCCCTGTTTGTGGGTCTGCCAGTGCATGCCGGTGGTGCGCTCGTCATAGACCTGCATGCGATACATGCCGCAGTTGCGCTTGCCGGTATCTGGGTTCCGAGTAAAGACCATTGGGAGGGTGATGAAGGGTCCGCCATCGTCGGGCCAGCAGGTGAGGACGGGGTAGTCGGCGAGGGAGAAGTCGTGTTTGACGATTTCCTGGCAGGCGCCTTTGGAGACGATCTTCGGGAAGAAGGCTCCCATCTCGGCGAGCTTCGGAAGCATTTTGAGTTTGCCGAGGAGTCCTTCGGGCATGCGCATTTCGAGGTATTCGGAGATGCGTTTGGCGACTTCGTCGACGGAATCGACCTGGAGGGCGATTTCCATACGGCGGGGGGACGCGAAGGCGTTGATGAGGACAGGGACCTTCGAGCCTTTGGGATTTTCGAAGAGGAGCGCGGGGCCGCAGGTTTTTACGGAACGGTCGGCGAACTCGGTGATTTCAAGGCGCGGATCGACTTCGAACGGGATGCGCTTGAGTTCTTTGTTTTTTTCGAGAGCTTTGATGAAGTCTCTCAGATCGTCGTATGCCATTGAGTTGTGAATCTACTATGATTGCAGGTTCAGCCTATGAATCGAATTGCATTGGTAACCGGTGCGAGCCGGGGGATCGGAAGGGCCTGCGCGCTTGAGTTAGCGAAGGCGGGCGCGAAGGTGGCGCTGGCGGCGCGGCAGACGGAGAAGCTGGAGGAGGTGGCCGGGGAGATTCGCGCGGCCGGCGGCGAGGTGTTCGTGGTGTCGATGGATCTGGCTTCGCAGGGGTCGATTAAGGAGGCCGTGGGGAAGGTGGCGAAGGAGTTCGGGAGGATCGACATTCTGGTGAATAATGCCGGGATGACGAAAGACGGTCTGGCTTTGCGGATGAAGGCCGACGACTGGAATCTGGTGCTGCAGACGAATTTGACGGGAGCGTTCTTTTGCATCCAGCAGGTCATCAGTCCTATGATGCGGGAGCGATGGGGGCGGATCGTGAACATTTCGTCGGTGGTGGGGGAGGCCGGGAATGCGGGCCAGGCGAATTATGTCGCTTCGAAGGCGGGTCTGATTGGGCTGACAAAATCGCTGGCGCAGGAACTGGGGTCGCGGAATATCACGGTGAATGCGGTGGCGCCGGGGTTCATTGAGACGGATATGACGGCGGTGCTGAAGGACGAGCACAAGGTGAAGATTGTGGAGTCGATTCCTTTGCGGCGGATTGGGAGCGCGGTTGAGGTGGCGGCGGCGGTGCGGTTTTTGTGTGATGAAGAGGCGAGTTACATCACAGGGAACGTGATCGATGTGAATGGCGGGATGTATATGCGGTAGGGGGTCACGCGAAGAGATCTTCGAGGGTCGGCGCGTCGAGCAAACGTGGTTCGACGCTTTCGAGTTCGGCGCCGGAGAGTGATTCAATCCGCTGCTTTGCCCAATCCGGAAGCGGCGCAAAGCGTTTTCCGACCAGCCGAAGGATTACTTTGCGTTCTCCCTCGACTTTACCTTCAGCTCTACCCATCTCGATGCCGCGTTTGCGTTCGCGGCCGAGAACTTCATGATCCATGATGTCGTCCAGAATCGGCATTTGCTCAATCTCCTGTTCTATAACCGTTCCCAGGTTCCGCAATCCCGCCAGAACCATCAACTCGCCAAGGGCCGCTGCTCGCTCACTCGGCGGGCTCACGATTCGCGCGAGGATCTGATGCACTGCTTCGCGCTCGTCACCCAGCGCCGCAAGCACTCCAATAACATGGTCCTCCAGATGGTCCTCCAGAGCGGGGCTTGTCAGCAATGGCTGTGCATCGAGTTCGCGAATATCGACGAATCGACAGAGATATCTGAGCCCGGGACCTTCGAGCAGGGGTTTCATCCGCAAGCGGGCGTTGCCGACATACAAGACGATCTGCTCGGGAAATCGTTTGAACCTGCGGCGGATGGCGACTGAGTATTCGAGCATCCGCACAGCCATGTCGGCGTGGTTTGTGCTCTACAGTTCGATGTGGAGCAGAGTTCCTTCGGCGGTCACGCCGAGCAGGTCGGCGCGCCGGTGACTGACTGCCGGGAGTTCGGCGTTAAGCCAGCGCGTGACGGTGAAGCCGGTGAGTGCGGTGAGGGCGCTTCCGCCGGTTCCGGTCAGGATTCGCTTCAACGCCGCGTCGTATTCCTGCATTACTTGTATGTAAGTGCGGTTCGCGTGAAGAATTTCTCAGGGAAAACCTCGGCAGCGGATGCTATTCTCCTGATAGGTCGGCCACATTGAGACGCAAGTCGGCGGTGCGAAGAACGCTTTGGTGGTTGGGGGGCTGCATGGCGCTGCTGAGCGCGCTTTACGCCGCGACCGAGCCGCAAAACCAGAACCCGCGCCCGTTCCGCGTCTACCGCAGTCTGGAAGCCTACGACGACATCGAGTTACCTGCCGATTACGAAGAAAAGACCGAGTGGGTGCAGGCGCGGCTGATGTATCCGCCGCATCCGTTTGGACGGTTTTCGAAACCTCGCGGATTTGGCGGATATCGCGACTGGCGCGAGGGCGGGACGAGCTGGTCGCAGGATTATCCTCGCGCGGACCGGCATTTTGCGGCAGCTCTGCGGCGGCTCACGCGCGTTCATGCGCGGTCTGTGGAGCAGCCTGTGAATCCCGACGATGGCGACGATATTTACAACTGGCCGTGGCTGGTGGCGGGCGAGATGGGCGACTGGAAGCTGACCGATTCGGAGGTCGCGCGAGTTCGCGAGTATCT
>Ga0302319_10006687_pt1 | contig 22833 bp, 16 predicted proteins | sample Bog_T0_2_FD_203319 | JGI IMG/M metagenome (GOLD analysis project Ga0302319, IMG submission 203319) | Peat permafrost microbial communities from Stordalen Mire near Abisko, Sweden - Bog_T0_2 | ecosystem: Environmental > Terrestrial > Soil > Wetlands > Peat | place: Sweden: Abisko, Stordalen Mire...
CGATTGGATACAGGAGGCTTGACCGCCGCAGTGCAGTTGCCAGCGACCGAGATTTCGCTTCGAGTTGCCTATCACATTCGACAGCTTGGAAAGGGGCGAATTTCAAAAGTCGTGGCGAGATTAAACGGCAGGGTTCTGCAAAGTAAGGACGGAAGCCAGGCTCCCCTGAAAATGGACGATGTCATGGAGTTGCCGCTGAAGTCGGATTTGGATGGCAAGTTATCGGTATTTGCGGAGATGACCACCGATGTTTCGGATGATCGCGGAAATCCACTTCGGGTCACTAGCGATCCCGCCACCCTCCGATTGATTCGCGATCCTTCGGTCCCAAAGGAAGCGCCTCGGCTCCATGTGCTCTCCATCGGAGTCGGAGACCATCCGCCGCACAGCGGTTTTGAGAAGTACGACCATTTGACGCATTGCGGCGCCGATGCCAACGAAATCGCGGATATCTTTTGGAGCCAAAGAGGAAAAGATGGCGTGTTCCGCTCCGATGATCAGTTGAAAAAGGTCGTGCTTGCGGAGAAAGAGGCGACGACCGGGAATATCCGGAGGGAATTGCGGGCACTGGCTGACAAAGCGAATGCTAATGACGTGGCCATTATTTTCTTTGCAGGACATGGAATCATTGACGATCAATTCGGATATTATTTAGGCACTTACGATGCCCAAACTCAGGACCCTTCGCATACCGCTCTCGGCGGCGTAGAGTTGGGAGAATTGCTCGACGGAATCAAAGCGAGAACATTGCTGATTTTGGAGACGTGCCAGGCAGGCGGCGCATTCGGTTCTAATAAAAGAGTGAATAGCCCGAGCGACCTTACCGGCTTGATCAATCACCTTTCCAGCGCCGAACAAGGCACGATCATCATCGCGGCGTCCGGGGACGAAGAAAAATCCTTTGAAGACCCCAAGAGCGGAGGATTTTTGAAAACGGCCATCGTAGAACACCTGAAATCGGGAGGAGGGGAACTGGTTTCTTGCGGTGACCTGCAGAGGCAAGTGATGAAGGACGTTCCAAAAATTCTAGCCGGGACGGGGACAAAATCGGCCGGGGTCCTTCCTTTTGCAAAGGAGGGCACTAAAGATCAACATCCGTACTGTGTGATGCCGGAGGCGGTCGAGGATTTTCCCATTGCAAAACGGCGCACTGAAACGGGCCGATAAGATCTCACCGGGGAGAACGAAGATGACCCGGGGCATTTGGAAGTGGGCTGCCTGCCATTGCCCCCGCCAACGGGAAAAGATGGAGTCCCCCATCGACGGGGCGCCAGCGCCAGTGGGCTACGCCGCAGCGAGGTCCTTGCACGCCTTCAGATCGAGCTTGCCAGTGGCAAGATGGGGGATGGTTTCCACGCGTTTGACGATCTTTGGAATCCAGAGGTTTGGCAGGCCGGCGGCGGAAAGCTTTTTGCGGAGATCCGCGGCATCGATGTCGATGGTGGACAGCAAGACGAGCGCCTCGCCCTTGGCTTCGTCAGGGATGGCGGTCAGCGCGCAGGAGCGCTCGTGTTCACCGGCGAGTCCGAGGGCTTCCACGATACGGGTTTCCACGGTTTCGTGCGGGACCATTTCACCGCCGATTTTCGAAAAGCGGGAGAGGCGGCCTTCGATATAGCAGAAGCCGTCTTCGTCAAAGCGCGCGAGATCGCCCGTCTTGAACCAGCCATCCTTGAGGACTTCCGCAGTGCGCTCGGGGTCGCCCAGGTAGCCCTCGAAGATGTTGGCGCCGCGGAGCCAGAGCATGCCCGTTTCGTGAAGCGACAGCGGCCGGTCGGTTTCGGGATCGCGAATCTGGGCGGCGACACCGGGGGCCAGCTTGCCGATCGAGCCATCGCGATTGGAAGGCTGAAAGGTGTCGCTGAGGCGGCTGTTTGGCACATCGGGGAGATTGAAGCTGACGACGGGCGAGGTCTCGGTGAGGCCGTAGCCCTGCAGGACCTTCATTTTGAATTGCTCCTCAAAGGTCTTCTGGAGATCGGGCGGCAGTTTCTCCGCGCCAGTGACGAGCAGCTTGAGGCTGGAAAGCTGATGCGGCTCGGCTTTCCGCAGGTAGCCGCGGAGGAAGGTGGGAGTGGTGACGGTGAGCGAAATCCGGTAGCGCTCGATGAGGCTGGCGAGTTTCGCGATATCGAGCGGGTTCGGGTAGGTCACGACGCGGATCGGCTCCATCATCGGGAAAAGAATGGTGACCGTGGCGCCGAAGCTGTGGAAAAACGGGAGGGAACCCAGGACGCTTTCGCCGCGCTCGAAGCCGAGCAAAAACGAGAACTGCTGGACATTGGCGATGAGATTGCGATGGGTGAGCGCCACGCCCTTGGGCGCGCCGCTGCTCCCGCTGGTGAAGAGGAGCAGCGCTTCGCGGCGGTCGCCTTCGCGGGGCAGGCCGATGAGGAGGGCCAGGAGGCGCGCGGGAAGGAGGGCGACGGCGACGCGCCAGGCGACGATCCGGGCTTTCATCGGAGGCAGCACGTCGTCGAGATACAAGGTGTGCCCGGGCCAGGGAAAATCGGCGAGGCGCTTCGTGAGGGCGTGCGCGGTGAGGCAATCCTCGAGGCCGGCGGCGGAGATCGAAGATTCGATCGCGACGCGCCCGGCAGTGAAGTTCAGATTGACCGGCACTTTGTCCGCGAGGAGCACGGCGAGATTCGCGATGAGCGCGACTTTGCCGGGAGGAAGAACGATGGCCACGCGCCGGCGGGGGCATTCCCGGCGAATGAAGCGGCTCAGGACGATGGCGGCGGCGAGCAACGAGCCACGAGAGATCACGCTATGATCCATGCCATCGATCACGGCGATATCGGAGGCGTGCTTCTTCAGGCCTTTCACGCATTCGTATCCAAGATGCCCCCGCAGTTGCGGCCGCTTTTGGTAACAGAAATCGCCCAGTTCCAGAAAGCGCTCCCGCAGCCCGGCGATGCCCGCGTTGTCCGGCGCCAGGGGTTTGCCAAATGCCACCGTGACCGGGTAGGGAATCTGGCGCGGGAGCTTGAAGAAATACTTGCCGCCCTTGAAGGAAAAGATGGAGCCCCAGAGCCGATCCATCCACACGGGGACCACCGGACAATCCGCCACGCGGGCGATCAATTCATAGCCGCGCTTGAGCCGCAGGAGCGTGCCATTGCGGGAGAGTTCGCCTTCGGGAAAGATGCAGATGATTTCGCCGGATCGAATGGCCTCGGCCGCGATGCGCACGGTATCCTTGGACCTGCGGGGAGAGATGGGGAGGGCGCCCACCGCGTGAAAAATGGGGCGCAACACTCGCGAATAATAGATCTCCTCCCAGACGATGAAGCGGATGGGCCGAGGGCATCCAAGCTGGAGAATAATGGCATCGACCCACGTCAAATGATTGGGCAGGAGCAGGAAGCCGCCTTCCGGCAAATTCTCCACGCCAAAGGCATCTTCCCGGTAAAAACAACGGGCGATCAGACAACCAAGGCCGCGGATGAGCCGTTCTGCGATGAGGGGGTTTTTAGCGGAGGCCACGGCGGGAGTATTGAGAATCGGCTTTCCATTGAAAGGCGAAACACTTGGGATGGCGCGCCTTTTTGTATGCAGGCTCCATCTTCATCCAGCGCCTCTTCCTCCGCCGCGCGCCGCGCCCTGGCGCTGCTCCTCGGGATCAATCTCTTTTGTTACCTGGATCGTTACATCCTGGCGGCGATCATCCCGAAGATTAAGGCCGAGTTCCTTTCGGGGGATCCGGATGCCAACGGCAAGGCAGGGCTGCTGACGACGGCGTTTCTCGTCAGCTATATGATTATGGCCCCGATTTTTGGGTGGATGGCGGATCGATTTCCCCGGTGGCGGATCATTGCCGCGAGCGTGGCCGTCTGGAGTATCGCCAGCGGGGCCTCCGGGCTCGCCGGCGGATTCATGGCGCTGCTGCTCACGCGCGTATTTCTCGGCGTGGGCGAGGCGGGATACGGGCCCTCGGCGCCCACCATCATCAGCGATCTTTATCCGCTGGAGAGGCGGGGGTTGGTGCTCTCCTGGTTTTTCATGGCGATCCCAGTCGGGAGCGCTCTTGGGTATGCCTTCGGCGGCGTCATCGATCACCATTTCGGCTGGCGCTGGGCGTTTTATCTCGTGACGCCCCCCGGGCTCGCGCTGGCTGCGCTCTGCATGCTCATGCCCGAGCCCAGCCGGGCCGCGACGCACCAAAAGCCAAACTTCGCCGACTACCGGAAGCTGCTCAAGATCCCGTCGCTCATCACCAACATCCTGGCGCAGACAGCCATGACATTCGCCATTGGCGGACTTTCCGTCTGGGCTCCCACTTACATCCACGAAGCGCGCGGTCTGCCGCTGGAGCACGTCGATCTCGTCTTTGGCGGCATTCTTGTGGCTGCCGGCCTCATTTCCACGCTGCTGGGCGGATGGCTTGGCGACAAACTGCGCCCCCGCTATCCCGGCGCGTATTTCCTCGTTTCCGGCGTGGGAATGCTGCTCGGTTTCCCCGCCACCGTGGCCATGCTCTACGTGCCGTTTCCCTACGCGTGGATCTGCATCTTCCTGGCGATGGCATTTCTCTTTCTCAACATGGGCCCCTCGAATACGGCGATCGCCAACGTGACGCCGTCCGCGATGCGAGCCACGGCTTTTGCCCTGAATATTCTCGTCATCCACGCATTGGGCGACGCTCTCTCCCCCTGGCTCATCGGGTGGATCAAGGATCACGGATCCTGGAATCTCAGCTTTTTCACGGTGTCCACCGTCATGCTTCTCGCCGGCGTTATTTGGCTCTGCAGCATGAAGGCGTTGGTGCGCGATACGGAGGCGGTGGAACGGGTAGAACACTGAAGAATCACCGATTGGGAATTTGTCGGCCTCTGGAGATCACAACATCGCGTTCAGAGAGCGCCCTCCGGATTGTTCCCGCGACTGCGGGATCATTCTGATTTCGTCATTCCCACCCATGGCCACGACCCGCCGCACCTTCGTCCAGCAAATCACCGCTGCCGCCGGAGCATCGCTCCTGGGTCGCCGAGTTGCAGACGGAATTGCCTCGAGCGTCAGGCAGCTCCCCGCCATCCACATGGAGCGGCTGTGCACAGCCATTGCTCGGATTCGCCGAGCGGATATTGAGGCTGCTGAGTTTGAAGTCCGGCCCGAGGACAACTTCGATCGCCACGAGCACGTCCGGGCGATCGATGGCTTCCTCGAAGACCTGGCCTTTGTCCACCGCATTGGCGATGCGGCGGGCGCCGGGCTCGGTCTTGAATTCGCTGCCGGCGCTCTCGCCTTCGAGAGCGAAGAGTTCTTCGATCCGCGCGTTCAGCCGGGCGATTTGATCGGGCGGCAGGAGTGCCGGCAGGACCAGGTAGCCCCGGTCTTGAAGCTCTCGTCGGGCGGAAAGGGCAATCATGGCTCGTTTCATATGGCAACGAGCGATATCAATCCATCAAACTGGGCATCGACGCGCACGCCCGGTGGCGCCACTCTCTGATCGAGCCGGCAATCGGGTTCGAACCGATGACCTGCTGATTACAAATCAGCTCTTCTACCAACTGAGCTATGCCGGCGTTGGGCGCTGGCCGGGACGCGATGGTCGCCGGCGTCGACTGATTCTTCGCGCGCTTCTTCTTCCGGGGAAAGTTTCCGTTGAGGGAAGAACGCATTGCGGGTCGAGCCTTTGGGGATCATTGATGGGCGCAGGTGATTTTCTGAATCTTTCCGCATGCCTCCGAGAATGCTGCTCCTTCGCGTCTTCAGCCTGGCATGGGCCATTGCGGTCTGTCCGATTTCGGCGTTGCTGTTGCTGACTGGCGCCACGGGGCGGGGAATGCTGTTTGCCATCGGCGCGTTGCTGCTCGGCGCCGCCCCAGCCCTGGCCTGGCTGCGACCGGGGAGGCAAGAGCTCCGGAGCGCGACTGCGGGGGTGGTCGCGTTCGGATTGTGGCTCCTGATCACGCTGGGGCTGATCCTGGTTTCGCCCAACGGCGCGCCACGAAAAGACGCACGCGTGCAGAACCGCTACTCCGACGGGGGCTGGCACTATCCGCGTTTCGCACTCGGAGCATTGCTGCCGGAAATCGATCAACTCCTCCTCGGCTTCAAGCTGGTTCCGATGGCGGATTCGCTTTTCACCATGAAACAGACGCGGGAGGTCTCCGGCCTGACGCGAAGCATTTACGGCGAGTTGGAAGCAGACGAGGACTTCCGCGCGCTGGGTTCCGTCCTGCCGGAGGCCTACGCCGAGATCTGGGGCCAACGTTTCGATCACGGCCATTACTTCCTCTACATCCCTCCGCGGCTGGATCGGAAGATCCCCGCGCCCGCGCTCGTCTTCCTCCACGGGAGCGGGGGCAATTTCAAGGCCTACACGTGGCTGCTATCGAAGGTGGCGGACGAGCGCGGGATGGTGCTCGTCGCGCCCACTTTCGGCATGGGAAACTGGGGCGCGCAACGCAGCGGGCCGGTGGTGATGGCGGCGCTCGAGGATGCGTCCAGGGCCATACCGCTGGACCTGAGTCAGGTGCACCTGGCGGGCCTGTCGAATGGCGGGCTCGGGGTCGGTTACGTGGCGGCTTCGGAAGCAGGCCGCCGATTCCGCTCCCTCATTTTCCTGTCGCCAGTGTGTGACAAAGACGCGCTGAGGTCGAAGGAATTCTCGATCCAGGGGCGGGACAAACCGGTGCTGATCATCACCGGCCAGGATGACGACCGCGTACCGCTGCCGTATGTGGTGAGCTGCGCCGAGCTGATGAAAAGTGCGGGCGCGCGGGTCGAGATGAGCGCCTATGCGGGCGCCGATCACTTTCTAGTGTTCAGCCATCGCGAACGCCTCCTGAAACAACTGTCCGACTGGCTTGGGCGGCAGTCGGCGCCTTGATGCGGCTTACACCTTGGAGGCGGAAAGCTTATGAGAAGCGAATCTGTCAAGCGTCACGAGTTGCCCCGGTCAGAGTTGACACCGCCGCCGTCGCTTCCATCCGCTCACGTCTTTGCGCTGTCGGAATCCGTTTTCTGTATCTGACCCAGTATCTGACCCCACCTGCTGACCCTTTTGACGCGAGGCGGCAAGCATCTGAACGCTGGGCGCCGGTTGCCTGCATTTCCATTCCGGTCAGTCCACGTTTTTACACTTTCGACATTCGGAAGCGGCCCGCGTGCGAGGACCGCGGCCCAGACAGCCGGACAACAGGACGGAGAAATCCGCTCCGACGCCATGCTTTTAAAAGCATGGGGCAAGGCGCCAGCATTTCGCCTGAATGCCGTCACGCATTGCGACCGCATGCCGATTTTCGTGGCGGATGGATCAAAAATCACGCTCGGCGGGATCCGTCCTCGGTTCGGCCAAGCGCCCGGTTTCTAGCCCAACAAATCCTCAAAGTTTGTTCTCGACATATAAATCCGTTTCGGCATGGGACCGCGACGATGAACTCAAATTACGAACCAAAGCCCCGGCAGCTAAAAATCATCCCGGAGACTACGACATCGCGTCCAGAGATCGCCCTCCAGATCGTTCCCGCGACTGCGGGATCATTCTGGTTTCGTCATTCCCGATCGCCCCGCAACAAACTTCCCCGGATTCAAAATCCCCTGCGGATCCAGCGCTCCCTTCAGTGCCGCATGCACCTCCCGGCTGATCCGTGAGGTCGCCTGGGGCCACCAGCGCTTTTTCGCCAGGCCGATGCCGTGTTCACCCGTGATCACCCCGCCCCACGCCAGCACCTGCGCAAATAGTTCATCGAGCGCCGCGCCCACTTTCTTCGCCACCGCCGCGTCCTCGTGATAACCCGCGGCCATGATATTAACGTGGATATTCCCATCCCCGGCGTGGCCAAAGCACGCGATCGGATAGCCGTATTTCTTGCGCAGCGTTTCCGCGAACTCGGCCAGATCCGTGAGCCGCCCTCGCGGCACCACGATATCCTCATTGAGCTTCGTCAAGCCCGTCGCCTTGAGGGATTGCGAGAATGCCCGGCGCAGGCTCCAGAGCTCTTCGCAAGCCGCTTCTCCGATGGCGGTCTTCGCGCCGATGGCTTTCAGCTTGCCGAGCAATGCGCCGAGCGACGCCACCTCCGACGCCACCGACTCCGGCTGCCCGTCGAGATCCACCAGAAGATGCGCGCTGCCCTTCGGCGCGAGCTTGTGGCCCAGATGTTCACCCGCCGCTTCGAGCGTGAATGGGTCGGCGATCTCCAGCGCCGATGGCAGGAATCCCGCCGCGAAGATCTTCTGCACCGCGTTGGCCGCCTGGCGAAACGTGCGAAAACTCGCGGAGAGCGTCGCGCGGGCCGGCGGCAGCGGCAGCAGGCGCAGCGTCGCCTCGGTGACGACGCCGAGCAACCCCTCGGAACCGACGAACATGCCGATCAAATCGAAGCCCGTTTTGTTCTTATGCGTGCGGCTGCCGGTGCGCAGGATCTCGCCGCTGGCCAGCACCACTTCCAGCCCGAGCACGTAGTGGCGCGTGACGCCATATTTCAGGCACCGAGGGCCGCCCGCGTTGGTGGCGATATTGCCGCCGATGCTGCAATCCTTCCTGCTCGCCGGGTCGGGAGGATAGAAGAGATGGCGGCGGCGCGCTTCCTCCTGCAGAACCGCCGTGATCACCCCTGGCTGGACGACAGCCACCGCGTCCGCAAAATGAATTTCCTTAATCCGGTTCATCCGCGCCACGGACAGCGCGATGCCCCCATGCACCGGCACGCACCCGCCCACGTAGCCGAACCCCGCGCCGCGCGGCGTCACCGGGATGCCGTGCCGGCTGGCAAATCTCAAGACCTTCGCCACATCCTCCGTCGATTCCGCGAAGACCACGATCTCGGGCGGCCTGCGCGCAAACCACCGGTCCGCCGCATGCTCGGCGAGCACCGAGGCTTCCGAACTGACACGATCTTTTCCGAGCAGCCGGGTGAGCTGACGGGCCAGCGCCTCCGTCAATGGTTTCCCCCCCCGAAAAAATTCCGCAAGCTCCCGCCCATGCGCGAGAAAATGTCCGGCTTCTTGGTCGGCTCCGGGGTGGCCCCGACCGGGATGGCTTTCGCGATTTTCGGTTGCGGCTTCTTCGCCTCCGCGCGGGCGCGCGCGGCAATTTCAGAGGGGCTCTTCAGCTTCTCCGTGGCGATGCCTTGAGGCTCGGCGGTAAAGCCATCGTGCGAGACGACGGTGCCCTTATTCGCGGTCACATAGACCCGGCCCATCTCCTTCCCCGCCTCGTCCAGGCAAGTCACATTCCACAGCAAAGCGGCGCCAGTCCCATCCTTCTTCAATTCGTAATTCATCGAACTGATCGCCACGTTGTTCGCGGCCGCGTACTCGCGCGCGATACTGGCCACGCGATCGGAATCGATCCGGAGCGGTTCTCCTCCAAAGATGTCGCCGGGCTTCAGGATTTCCGCAAATTGGGATACATTCCGGGAGGCCACGACGGCTCCCGCGGCCACCACGTACTCGTGCAATCCGTTTTCATCCTTGGGATCATTCACGAGGATATACCAGCGCTCCGGTATCGGCGTGCCCTCCCGCGCTTCGATCCGCGCCACCCTTTTTTCCTCGCCTCTCGGGATGAGTTTCAGGGCGCTGAAGGCGGAACCCTCCGCCCGAGTCTCGGCAAAAAGACTCGAACCGGTCACGAAAAGAACGATCGGAAGAAGAAGCGAAACGCGCATGGATCAGGAGTTCTAATGGCAAATTAACGCCCCAGGTTCATTTTTCAAAGCGAATGTCTGCAAGGCAGTGCGAGGAAATCCTTTACCTGCCCCCGGCGCACGCCCAAAGATTTAAAGATGATTATCAAGCCCAAGATTCGCGGATTCATTTGCACCACCGCGCACCCCGAAGGCTGCGCCGCCCACGTCGCGGAGCAGATCGAATATGTGCGCGGGAAAGGCGCCATCGCCGGCGCGCCCAAACGCGTCCTCGTCATCGGCTCGTCCACGGGTTACGGCCTGGCCTCACGGATCGTCCCGGCCTTCGCGGGCGGGGCCGCGACCATCGGCGTCTTTTATGAACGGGCCGGGGAGGAAGGCCGCACGGCCACCGCGGGCTGGTACAACTCGGCCGCCTTCGAGAAAGCGGCGCACGCCGCCGGGCTCTACGCGAAAAGCATCAATGGCGACGCCTTCTCCGATGCGATCAAGGAACAGACGATCGCGATGATCAAAGCCGATCTCGGCCAGGTGGACGCGGTCATCTACAGCCTGGCTTCTCCCCGCCGCACCCACCCCAGGACCGGCGTGACTTTCAGTTCCGTGCTCAAGCCCCTCGATGTCCCCTTCACCGCAAAGACCGTCAACACGGACAAGGGCACAGTGTCGGATATCACCATCGAACCCGCGTCCGCCCAGGAAGTCGAGGACACGGTCGCGGTGATGGGCGGTGAGGATTGGGAGATGTGGATCGATGCCCTCGCGTCCTCCGGGGTCCTCGCCGACGGCGCGCTCGCCGTGGCCTACAGCTACATCGGCCCGGACGTCACGTGGGCCATTTATCGCAATGGCACGATCGGACGCGCGAAAGAAGATCTCGAGGCCACGGGAAAGCGATTGCACGCCAAACTCCAGGAAAAAGGCGGCCGCGCGTTCGTCTCCATTAACAAGGCGCTCGTCACCCAGGCAAGTTCCGCCATCCCGGTGGTGCCGCTTTACATCTCGATGCTCTACAAGGTGATGAAGGCCGAGGGGTTGCACGAAGGGTGCATCGAACAAATCCAGCGCCTCTTCGCGGATCGCCTCGCCGCCGGGGCCTCGCCGCAGTTGGACGCCGAGGGCCGCATCCGCATCGATGACTGGGAAATGCGCCCGGACATCCAGAAGCGCGTCGCCGAAACCTGGCCCCAGGCCACCACCGAAAATCTCGATGCGCTCACCGATATCGCCGGTTATCGCGCCGAGTTCCTGAAGCTCTTCGGCTTCGGCCTCCCGGGCGTCGATTACGAAGCGGAGACAAACCCGGTCGTCCCGCTGCCATCGGCCGGCTGAGTATAATCCTCCACCCGTGAAATCCCGCTTCCTTCTCGCCGTCTGCGTCTGCCTGTGTCTCCTGCCCCCGGCCGACGGGGGACAGCGATTGAGCGCCCTGGCGGAGCCTCCCGACTGGAGCCAGCTCGAGGCGTTTCAGGAGACGATCACGCGGGATGAGTTTGAGAAACTGCTCAATCAAGTCTACGCGCCGAACGGGGCCGCGAAGGGAGTGATTGACGTCGAGCCGGACGCCGCGGTGATCAAAATCGCGCTCACCCCTCCCGCGACGTGGCGGTTGCGATTTGCGAAAGATGCGGCTTCCGCGAAGGCGCCGCCGCGATTCTGGCGGCCCGCGGCGAGCCTCCCGGCGCCTTCTCCGGATCAGCCCCTCGCGGGGGTGAAGATTGCCCTCGACCCCGGGCATCTGGGCGGCGCCTGGGCGAAAATGGAGGAGCGCTTCTTTCAAATCGGGGAATCCCGTCCCGTCACGGAGGGCGACATGACGCTGCGGGTGGCGGCCATGCTGGCGCCGAAACTGCGCGCGCTTGGAGCGGAGGTCTCTTCCGTGCGCGATGCCGCCGAGCCGGCGACCGACGCCCGGCCGGAAAAGCTGCGCGAGGCCGCGCGCTCAGAACTGGCGGAGCGGGGAATCACCGCGCCCCGCGAGCTTTACAATGGCCCGGACGATCCCCTGCGCGGTTCCACGGTGCAGGCAGAGAGCGAGCTGCTCTTTTACCGGATCAGCGAAATCCGGCGGCGCGCCGATCTCGTGAACAAAAAGCTCCGCCCTGATCTTGTCGTGTGCCTCCACTTCAACGCCGAAGCCTGGGGCGACCCGTTGCGTCCGGAATTCGTGCCGCGCAATCATCTCCACGTCCTGGTAAACGGGTGCTATTCCGCCGGCGAATTGCGCCTGGACGATCAGCGCTTCGAGATGCTCCTGCAGCTTCTCAGCCGCGCCTCTCCCGAGGAAACGGCGATCGCGGACGACGTAGCCTCGGCTCTGGCCAGCGCGACCAAATTGCCGCCTTATCAATACACCACGGGAAACGCCATCCACGTGGGATCGAACCCCTACGTCTGGGCGCGCAATCTTCTCGCCAACCGGCTCTATCACGCGCCAGTCGTCTTCCTGGAGCCATACGTCATGAACAGCGAAGTCGTCTGGGAGCGCGTGCAGGCCGGCGATTACGAAGGCGAACAAATGATCGGCGGCGAAATGCGGCGGAGCATTTTTCGCGAGTACGCCGACGCCGTCGTGGAAGGCCTGCGCATCTACTACTCGAAAGCCCGCCCCCCCGCGAAATGAAACGGCCTTCACAGCACACACGCTCCTCATTCCAGCCCGAAGATTCAACCGCGCGGCTGTCAGATTCCTATCGTCCTCGTCCCTCGTTCTCGTCCTCGTCCTTTGGGGGCGAGAGGCGGTGCGTCTGCATTCCGTGCCCCTCTCTCCCGCGACTACGGGATCATTCTGGTTTCGTCATTCTTCTGCCGCCGCCCCCCGCGAAGTGAAAGATAAGTCCGCCGGGTCTGCGCTCTGCGATATTGCGGGCGAAAACCACTCACTGCCATGCGCCACTATCCATGTGTCTGCGGAAACATCCTGTTTTTCGATAACTCCACGTGCCTCCAATGCGGCAGCGAAGTGGGCTACAATCCCGATGCCGACAAAATGGAGACGCTCGACGCGGAATCGCTCTTTCAGCGCTGCCAGAACGGCGTGTCCTACGCCACGTGCAACTGGGTGCTCCCCAAGAACGGCCCCGCCACGCTCTGCGCTTCCTGCGCCCTCAATCGCACCATCCCGGACGTCTCCAAACCGCTAAATCTCGACGCCTGGCACAAGATCGAGATCGCGAAGCGCCGCGTCCTTTACACGCTCATCCGCCTCGGCATCACGCCCGTCACCAAGAACGTGGACGCCGTCAACGGACTGGCCTTTGTCTTCCTCCGCCCGGACCCGGGAATGGTGGTGCTCACGGGGCACGAGGACGGCGTCATCACGCTCAATATCGAGGAAGCCGAAGACATCGAGCGTGAGAAACGCCGGGAGCTTTTCGGAGAATCCTACCGGACTTTGATCGGCCATTTCCGCCACGAGAGCGGCCACTACTACTGGGACCGCTTTTTCCAGGGAAAGCCCGACGATGCGCGTGAAATCCAAGGCTTCCGCGAGCTCTTTGGCGACGAGCGCCAGGACTATGACCAGGCGCTCGCCCGCTACTACGGCCAGGGCCCGGCGCAGGCGCTTCCCGGGGCGTTTATCACGGTCTACGCCTCCTCCCACCCTTGGGAAGACTGGGCGGAAACGTGGGCGCACTATCTCCACATGGTCGACGGCATGGAGACCGCCGAAAGCTTCGGGCTGAACAGCCAATCGGCGCCGATTCCCTTTACCCCGTTTCCCAAAGAAGCCGTATCCCTGCCCGCCTCCCTGGTTTGGGGGAACGGCAACGGCGCCCAGTTTCTCGATCTTCTCCACGGTTGGGCCAGGCTCGCGCCCGCGATCAATGAAATCGCCGCCAGCCTCGGGCATCCCACGTTTTATCCCTTCATCCTGTCGGAGCCGATCATCCGAAAACTTTCCTTCGTTCACTACATGGTGAAGCGCCACTCCCAATCCGCTCCTGTGCCGGCACAGTCTCCCGCGCCCACCACTTAAGCGCTTCGCGGCACGCCCCTGGCCTCACTCCGGCGCGCGAGCCACATCGATTCCCACCGAGAGGGCGTGCCGGCCGCCCCCGACCACCACTCCGCGGACCGGGCTGACATCGCTGAAGTCCCGGCCCCACGCGACGGTAATGTGCCGCTCCCCCGCGAGCACATTGTTCGTGGGATCGGCGTCGATCCATCCACGTCCCGGGCACCATACGGAAAACCATGCGTGCGAAGCGTCGGCGCCGACGAGTCGCGCCTTGCCCGGCGGCGGCAGGGTTTCCAGATAGCCGCTGACATAGCGCGCCGGCAGGCCGAGCGAACGCAGGCAGGCAATCGCCAGGTGCGCGAAGTCCTGGCAGACGCCGCGCCGCGTTTGAAAAACCTCATCCAGGGGGGTGGCCACCGTCGTGGCGCGCGGATCGAATTTGAAATCGCGGAATATCCGCCCCATGAAATCGATCACCCCTTCGAGCAGCGGAGCGCCCGGCGGAAACGAGGGCGCCGCGTAATCCCCGAAAACGGACGACCGGACGATGTGCGGCGAATTGAAGCAGAATTCGCCCTCCGCGCTGTCCGCGGTCAGCGTATCGCTCGCGCAGTTCTTCCGAACTTCCTCCCAGGCCGGCGTGGCCGATGCTTCAGGCAATTCCGGCGGCTGCACCCGCACTCGGCTCTGCACGGTAATCGCCAGCTTCCGGTGCGGCGCGCCGAGCGTAAAAAAGGCGGAGTGGTTTCCATGGTAGTCCAGCCTCTCGATGAGAAACGCCGGCTCCGGATCGATCCGCAGTGCATATTCGAGCACATCCTGCCGAGGCAACGGACGCGGGCGGACGTGGGCCAGGTGGTAGGAGTGCGACACATCGGACCCGTAGGTATATACCGTGCGATGAACGATGGAATAAAGCATGGTCCTGGAGGCTGGGAAGACGTCTTAGCTGACCTGCGCCGGCACGTGGCTGAAATACGAGGCGCTGAGAAGATCGGAAAGATTCCAGCAGCCGTCCTTGATCTGCTTGAGCAGGGCCAGGATCTGCTGCCTTCCAGCCGCTCCAAAGCTGCCTTCCAGCAATCCGCCGGCGTTGGCCGCAATCATGGACATTTCGCCAAAACGCGTTCGCTCCAGCCGCTTTTCAACGCCGCCGGAGAGTTCGGAAAGGTGGCGCCCGAGCGCCCGGAATTGAAAGGCCAGCGAGCGCGGATTCGATTCATCGGAAACCAGCAGCCGCAACACCGCCGGCCACTCCGGCGATGAGAGATAAATGCGGCGGTAAGTCATCGTGCTGTCCGTGTACTCCAGGAGCGGCGGCAGGGCGTCCGTGGATTCGGGGCTCGTGATGAGCACCGCGCGCAAGCTCGCCAGCAGATTATTCGAGCGCTCCAGGCGGCGCCCGATATCGAGGAAACGCCAGGTGTCCCCGCGCGTCATGTTCTCCATTTCCATTCCGCTAAATGCCGCGAGACAGGAAATCAACCGGTGCAGCATGCTGCCAATGACCGCGGCGGGAGCGCGGAGCGGCACGTTCGGAAACTCGGTGGTAAGCTGGTTGAGAATGCGCCACGTATCGCCGGAGAGCCGGTCCCGCACTCTCGCGGTCAGGGAGCCCACCCGCCCGATCAGTTCGGACAGCGATCCCGGGTGGGTCCGCGAAAAGACCACTTCACGCACCATGGCGGCCAGTTCGTCGTCGGAACAGGCGGCGGCGTTTTTCGGCAGCACCTCGATTTGACTCAGCCAGCGGCAAAGCGCCGCCAGCTCCGCCTCCTCGGCGTGGCCGCCCTCGCCCGTCAACCGGCTCAGGACGGTGCGGACCAGGCGCGTGGTATCCTCCAGCCGCTCCACATAGCGGCCCAGCCAGAAAAGATTCTCGACCGCCCGGCTGGGCACCGCGGCGGAGGCGAATTCGAGCCGCGCCGGGTGCCCCGCGGAGTCCAACAGCGTCGCTCTGTCAATCGGACCGTTCGAAAGCACCCAGGTGTCCTTGCTTCCTCCGCCATAGCGCGACGAAACCACCGGCGAATCCGCGGACGCCGAGACCCGGGTCAGCCCGCCGGGCATCACGGCAAAGCCGCCCGGCGTGGCGCAGACATAGCAGCGAATGATGAGCGGGCGCGGTTCGAGCGCCTCTCCATTCCAAACCGGCGCCGTCGAAAGCGGCACCCTTTCCTGCCCCACGAAAGCATGGGGGCTGGCCTTGATCCGCGCGGCGATTTGCTCGCGCTCCGCGGCATCCAGGGATTCGCCAAAACGCGGTTCCGCATGGCCTCCGACAAAAGCGCGCTTGATGACCAGCGATTCTAGAGCCCCGACCGCGTAGTTGCGCTCGCTCTGCTGCCCGCACCACCACGTCGCTACGTTCGAGATGCGCAATTCCTCCCCCAGCAGACGCTTCGCCAGCGCCGGCAAAAACGCCAGCAGCGCCGGCGCCTCGACCGCCCCGGAGCCGAGCGCATTCGAGATCACCACCCGGCCCGCGCGCGCCGCCTCCACGAGGCCCGGGACGCCGAGAATCGAGTCCCCGCGCAGTTCCAGCGGATCGCAGTAGGTGTCGTCCACCCGCCGCACGATCACGTCGACCGGCTGAAGCCCCTGGAGCGTCTTCATAAAAACGCGCCGGTCTCGCACCGTGAGATCGCTGCCTTCCACCAGCGGGTAGCCCAGGTAGCGGGCAAGGTAGGCGTGCTCGAAATAAGTCTCCGCGTAGGGTCCGGGCGTGAGCAGCACCACGCTCGGCGAATCCGCCCATGGCGCCAGCCACCGCAGGCCGGCCTTGCGCGCCACGAAAAAGGAACCCAGGCGCTGCGCGCCGCATTCCCGGAATTCCTCGCCGAGCATCCGTGAAAGGATGATCCGATTCTCCAACGCGTAGCCGACGCCGCTGGGGGCCTGCGTGCGATCGCTCAGAACCCACCAACGCCCGTTGGGCGCGCGCATCATATCCACGGCATGCAGTGAAAGATGGATATCGTGCGGCGGCCGGATCCCATGACAGGCTCTCAAAAAACCAGGGTTCGCGTGGAGCAGCGCCGGAGGCAGAACGCCCTCCCGAAAGAGCCGCTGCGGCCCGTAGATATCCGCCAGGACGAGATTGAGAAGCCGCGCCCGCTGGATGAGTCCCGTTTCGATCTCCGCCCATTCGTCCGCGGCAATGACCAGCGGCAGCATATCCAGTTCCCAGGTCCTCTCCGCGCTCGCGCCGTCGGCATGGACGTTGTAGGTCACGCCATGCTCTTTCAGGAGTTGCCGCGCATTGTTCCGCCGCTCGTGCAACCCTTCCTTCCCCAGGCGCTCGATGCCTTCGACCAGTTTTTTCCAATGCCCCCGGAAGACGCCGGGCACGGACTGCATCTCGTCGAAGACACCGCCCGGCGCCCGATACTCCGCGAAGAGGCCGGAACCGGAAAAGCCGGGCGAGGACCCATTGGGCGCGGTCATGCGTTCCTGAAGCAAGGGACGGCGGGGCGCTGGGTTGAAGGATCGGGAAAGGTCATCAATGGCAATGCATCTGAATTTTATAAAATGTCGGTAACGAAGCTGTTCCACCCTGGCGTTCTTCGCCCGGTTTTCAGCCTCTCCGGATCATTCCGGTGTGCGCGTTACGTGCGCAGATCCAGGGTGAATGGAAACTCGCGATTCGTCTTCGCAGGCGAGGCGTCCATCTTCCCGGGCGTGTGGCCGTGCGGGAAGAATCGATTGAGCCGGCGGCTTTCCGCTTCGTAGGCGTTGACGGGGAATGTGGCGTAGCTGCGCCCGCCGGGATGGGCCACGTGGTAGGTGCAGCCGGCGACGCTCCGTCCGTTCCACGTGTCCAGCAGATCGAAAACCAGCGGCGCGTGCGGGCCGATGGTCGGCTGCAGGCAGGTGGGCGGCTGCCAGGCGCGGTAGCGCACTCCGGCCACGAATTCCCCGGCGGTCCCGGTCGGGTGCAGGGGCACGCGCCGGCCATTGCACGTGACGACGTGCCGCCTATCCGCCAGCCCGCGCACCTTCACCTGGACGCGCTCGAGAGAGCTGTCCACGTAGCGCACCGTGCCGCCGCCCGCGGGTTCTTCCCCCAGCACGTGCCAGGGTTCCAGCGCGGTCCGGAGCTCCACCTGCACACCCCGATTCGTAATGGCGCCGATGCTCGGAAACTTGAATTCAAAATGCGGGGCAAACCAGGCGGGATCGAACTCATACCCGGCTTCGCCCATTTCAGCCAGAACGTCCTCCATATCCTGCCAGATGAAATGCGGCAGCATGAAACGGTCGTGCAGTTCCGTGCCCCACCGCGCCAGTCCGCGCGGAGAGTAAGGCTCCTTCCAGAAGCGGGAAATCGCGCCGCGGAGCAGGAGATGCTGGGCGAGGCTCATTTCGGCGTGCGGCGGCATTTCAAACGAGCGCAGTTCCACGAGCCCGAGCCGCCCGGTGGCGCTGTCGGGTGAATACAGCTTATCGATGCTGAATTCCGCGCGATGCGTGTTGCCGGTGACGTCGATGAGCAGATTCCGGAAAATGCGATCGACCAGCCACGGCGGGACATCGCCTTTGTCCGGGATCTGCTGAAAAGCGAGTTCCAATTCATAGAGCGAGTCGTTGCGCGCTTCATCCACGCGTGGCGCCTGGCTCGTGGGTCCGATGAAGAGCCCCGTAAACAGGTAGCTGAGCGCGGGGTGATTGTGCCAGTAGCCGAGCAGCGACCGCAGCAGATCCGGACGCCGCAGGATGGGCGAATCCGCGGGCGACGAGCCTCCGATGACGATGTGATTTCCGCCACCCGTGCCCGTATGCCGCCCATCGAGCATGAATTTCTCGGCGCGGAGCCGGGTCTGCCGGGCCTCGCTGTAGAGCGTTTGCGTATTGTGAACGAGTTCATCCCAGTTGTGCGCGGGGTGCATGTTCACCTCGATGACGCCGGGGTCCGGCGTGACCTTGATGGCGTTGATTCTCGGATCCCGCGGAGGCGTCTCACCTTCCACGATGATCGGCAGTCCCAGCGTCCGCGACGTGTCTTCCAGCGCCGCCACGAGATCCAGGTAATCCTCGGCTTTTTTGACTGGAGGCATGAACACGTGCAGCCGGCCATGCCGCGGTTCCACGCACAGGGCGGTCCGGGTGATCCACGCCGCGGATTCCTGCGGACCGGGCCGGCGCGTCGGGTCCGATTCGGGCAATTCTTCCGGAAGCAGTTCGCCAAGGCGCTGCGCTCTCTGTCCCCGGCCAAAACCCGGCTGGGTCGGCGCCGGTCCGCCGGCGACAAAGCGCTGGCCGGCGCGGTCCGGCCGCGGCGGCAACGGCGGCCGCTCCAGCATCGGATCGGGCGGATAAATCCAGGGATAATCTCCCGGCGCCACCCATGGCAGCGAGTCGAGGGGAAGGCGCAGCCCCATCGGTGAATCCCCGGGGATCAGCCAAAGCTTTTCATTTCTCAGGAACCACGGCCCCGTCTGCCAGTGCCCGTCCTCCCCCTTGATCGGCAGCGCATAACCTTTGACCGCTCCCAACCCCTGCTCGAAGATTTGCGCCAGCCGGTCGCGCTCCTCCTTTCGTTGCAGGTTCGATTTCAGCGGATCGACGTTCTCCGGCAGCCGCCGCTCCTTCCACAAATGGTAGTAGATGTCCTCGTAACCCGGCATCATCCAGCGGCCATCGACGCCCATCAATTCGACCAGCCGCTCCAGGTAGGCGCGAGCTTCCTTCTCGCCGTGACCGTAATTCTTCGACTCATCCGCGATCAGGGAATCGTCCGTCCAGATCGGCGAGCCATCCCGCCGCCAGTAACATCCCAGCGCCCAGCGCGGCAAGGACTCGCCCGGATACCATTTCCCCTGCCCATAGTGGAGCAACCCACCCGGCCCGAACTGCGCGCGCAGGCGCTTGATCAATTCGCTGGAAAGAAGCCGCTTGCGAGGACCGACCGCGGCATTGTTCCACTCCTCGCCGTCGGGATCGTCGATGCTGACGAAGGTGGGCTCCCCGCCCATCGTCAACCGCACGTCCCCCGCCGTGAGATCGCGGTCGATGCGTTTCCCGAGGGATGCGATGCCCGCCCATTGCTCGGTGGTGTAGGGCTTCGTCACCCGCGGCGTTTCATGGATGCGCGTCACGGACATTTCGAAATGGAATGTCGTTTCGCTCGTGTCCAGGGCTCCGGAGATCGGCGCGGCCGACTGCGGATCGGGTGTCGCGGCCAGCGGGATGTGGCCTTCGCCCGCCAGCATTCCGGAGGTCGCGTCGAAGCCGATCCAGCCGCCGCCGGGGAGATACACCTCGCACCACGCGTGGAGATCGGTGGAGTCTTCTTTCACCCCGCTGGGGCCATCCAGCGACTCCTGATCCGGCTTGAGCTGAATCGAGTAACCGCTCACGAAACGCGCCGCCAAACCGCAATGCCGTAGAAGCTGGCAGAGCAGCCAGGCCGAATCGCGGCAGGATCCGCTCTTCTTTTCCAGCGTTTCCTCCAGGGTCTGCACCCCGGGCTCCATGCGGATCAGGTACTGGATGTCGGCGGCGACCATCTGGTTCAATTCCACGAGAAAATCCAGGGTGCGCATCCGTGGATCTTTCTCCGGATCGGGGAGCGGGACCCCGGGCTCCGGCGCCGCCACTTCGTCCAGTTTGAATTTCTCGCGGACTTTTTTCAGATATTGATCGAATGCCAGGGTCAGCGGTCCTTTTCGATGAAATGGCTCCAGCTCATTCGCCAGCGTTGCATCGTAGCGGAAGGGAAAGCGCTCGGCCGACGATTCCAGAAAGAAATCGAACGGATTGTAGACCGCAAGCTCGGCCACCAGATCCACTTCCACCCGCAGCTCACGGGTCTTTTCCGGAAAAACCAGCCGGGCCAGGTAGTTGGACTGCGGGTCCTGCTGCCAATTGGTGAAGTTCTCCGTGGGCTCGACCTTCAGGGAGTAGCTCAAAATCGGCGTCCGGCAATAGGGGGTGGGCTTGAGCCGAATGACCTGTGGCCCAAGTGAGATGGGACGATCGTAGGTGTAGCGTGTGACGTGGCGGAGCGCGACGTGAATAGACATTGGCGTTTTTTTGAGAAACCGGGTACGCCAGCCAAGCAAGCGCGCAAACCCTTGGCAACGCGCTAAGCCCTCTGCGAGGCATCCCCAGTTTTGCCATCGTTTAGCAGGCCCCCCGCCCGCCCGCATCTCAATTCGTCGCACAATCGCGTAAAATCTGCCGCCGGCCCAGGAAACCGCGGATCTTCCGCCCCGGATTTCCCACCACGAATGCCATTCCCACGCGCTTCGCTTGCCGTTTCGACCGGCTCAGGGTCCCGAGCCCGCCGTGGGAATCAAGGCCACGAGTGGTTCATGGCTGCGCTCCCCACTCTGAGCCCGTCGAACGGCTTGTCGAACGGAACGCCAGGACACGCCCTCTTGACACGATGCGCACTCTCACTCAATTCATCGGCTCATGAGCGCCGCTAAAATCGTCTCGAATTTGTGGTATGCAGTGTGGTTTTTTATCGAGGCTTCCGTCGTGGTCGTAGCGTTTTTTTGCCTGGCATTGATGCCAGATTGGTCAGGCGCCTCGTGAGCAGACGGCACACCGCGCTTACACAGCGTGAAATCGGGGAACGTTGCGGCGGGTCGGACTGCGCTGCCGTTGCTCAAGCTCAACACCGCATGGAAACGAAACTCCGCAATAACTCTCCCCTCGCAGCGATAGCCAAACGCATCAAAAAACATCTCCCAATGTAATATGTTGAGACTTGACCACACACGCTTTCCCGGATCGTGCCGCAACCCCGAGTAAAAAGCGAGTTTACCATTATGTTCTACATTCGCTGGCTACTGACGTTCCCGCTAATCATCGTATATTTCTTTTACAGATCTTCCGGGGAAGACCGCCCGTTAGAATCACACGACAATCATGGCGCCATGAAAACACAATACGTAGAAACGCGCATCGCACTGGCCGACGCGCCGTCGCCAGGCAATTGCCCACTCACGGTCACGGTTCACAATATCGGAACCGAGACCCTAAAAATGATTGATTTCAAGACTGGCACTTATCGTTGTGAAGTCTCTATTAGATCACCAGATGGCAAGCCATGCCCGTACACGACTTTAGGAAAGAGGGGATTCGCTGGTCCACGGGACGAAATCGGCTCAACATGGATCGAAGTAATTGATCCTGGCGCGGAATTCACTTTTACTATTCCCCTAGAAAAGTTATTTCAATTGGCGCCAGGGGAATTTATCCTCACCTGCAAAGTCAAGGTTATGAGTGATAGCGCGAGCCGCGACGTTGAGTTGCCGGAAATAAAGTTTATTGTGCAAGCAGCGAAATAGAACGGGTCAGGAAACTAGGGTCACGCAGGAATGGGCTACTTAAGACGGGTGTCGAAGGCGGAAGCATTTTGGAAAGCGCCCCCGCAAACTGCATGCGTGCCGTCCAAAAAGCTCTGTCACCCTGCGAGCCTCACAGGGGAGGTGCTGGCGGCGGTCTTGGAAAGGGGCGATAAAATATCATCTGTTCTTCTAACGCGAGTTTGGCCCACATCAATCCCAAACCGGTCTTAAGTAAGCAGCGGCATTCGGGTCAGACAGCGTTATTTGACAGAAGGATTGGAATGAGTCGGAAAAAACGCCATGCGGCCCTCCCCCGCGCCACGGCCACTTTTCGAAGTTCGCCGCCGTGCAAGATTTTGCTCGACACACCAATCCGTTTCGGCATGGGCGTGCCCGTGAATCAAAAGAATGCTCATCCGTCCCTTCCGGCCAACGCCATTGCGAACGAAGGAACCCCATCGCCCGCGTCAGCGGAAGCTATGAAGCGGGCTTTTGCGATGGAGTTGGCGCCGCATTTCGCCCCGATGAAAGAGAAGAATGACTCGCTCAAAAACCGTCCGAATCGGTTTGATCGCCTTGATTCGCGCCCCCTTCGCGCCACTCCTCTCTTTCCGGTCCCCGCCCGCGGCGCTACGCGAAGCGTTGCGGGCGGGTCCGGTCTCCGGTCTTCGCTTTCGCAGGATCGCCTTGATCGCCTTGATCGCCTTGATCGCCTTGATCGCCTTGATCGGTTTGATCGCCTTGATCGGTTTGATTTCGGGAGTCTCGCTCCGATCCGCTCCTTCACCTTTCCGGTCTCCGCAGATTCACCCACTCACCTTGTCGCCCCATCACTCCATCACTCCATCACTCCATCACTCCATCACTCCATCACTCCAACACTCCCTCACTCCCCGCTCGCTTTCCCTCAAAACCACCCGGATCGCTTTGATTTACTTTGATTCGGCCGGACCCCATCTGGCCTCTTGGT
>Ga0302319_10006690_pt1 | contig 22827 bp, 22 predicted proteins | sample Bog_T0_2_FD_203319 | JGI IMG/M metagenome (GOLD analysis project Ga0302319, IMG submission 203319) | Peat permafrost microbial communities from Stordalen Mire near Abisko, Sweden - Bog_T0_2 | ecosystem: Environmental > Terrestrial > Soil > Wetlands > Peat | place: Sweden: Abisko, Stordalen Mire...
AGGACACGGACACGCGGGCCATCGATAATTTCATCGTGCGGCTCCGGCGTTATATCGAAGACGATCCTGCGTCGCCGAAGTATTTACAGACTGTGCGCGGGATTGGCTATCGTTTCATACCGAATCCCGAATAGCATGCCCTTGAGTCCGCGGCATCGCTGTCGCATCTACCAATTACGGGAGTCAATATGCGGGAAGTGACGCTTCGTATTGAAAACATGCACTGCGGAGCCTGTGTCCGCCGCGTGACGCAGGCGCTCGAGAATATCGAGGGCGTGCGGGTCGGCGAGGTTCGTATCGGAGGGGCTCGGCTCGAGGCAGCGGACGATGTTCGGGAAGGCGTACTCGTCAGCGCAGTGGAAAAGGCCGGGTACGCGGCGACGGTGGAGCAATAATGCCGGCTGCAGATGTAGAAAAAACGGAGAAACCGGCGGTTTTCGCAGCAGGGGAAACCCGCACCGTGACCCTGCCCGTGACCGGCATGACCTGCGCAGCTTGCCAATCCCATGTGGAACGGGCGCTGCGCTCCAGCCCGGGAGTCAGCGAAGCCTCAGTCAACCTGCTCACGAATACCGCCCGCATCCGCTTCGATCCGGCCGTATCCACACCCGAAAATCTGATCGCGTCGGTGCGGGAAGCGGGCTACGATGCGGCGCTTCCCTCCGATTCGACCGCCATGAGCGATGAGAAGAGTGCCGACGAGAGCAGCCTGCGGGCCAAAGCGCTGTTTACGCTGGCGGGCGGGATTGTCGTGATGGTCCTGATGAACGCCCAGCGCTGGTTCGCGCCGGCCGCCCCGGTTCTGTTCGGAATATCGCCGCGCACTCTGGAATACGCGATGCTGGCGATTACCTTTGCGGGGATGGTCTGGGGAGGCGGCTCGATCTATCGCCAGGCGTGGACGGCCGCGATCCATCGCAGCACCAACATGAACACGCTGGTGGCGCTGGGGACGGGAGCGGCGCTCGCTTATTCTATAGCCGCCACCACCATGCCCGGGGTGTTTCGCCGCCACGGGCTGCATGCCGACGTCTACTACGACGCGGTGCTTTTGATCCTCGGCTTTCTTCTGTTGGGCCGCTGGCTGGAAGCGCGCGCCAAACGCCGCACCCTCGACGCCCTGCATGAATTCATGAAGCTGCAACCGCAGTGGGCGCGGCTGCTGCGCGACGGCCGCGAAACCGAGGTGCCGCTCGGGCAGGTCGTTCCCGGCGACATCGTCGTGTTGCGACCCGGAGAGCGGGTTCCCGTCGATGGCCTGATTCTGAATGGCGCCACCTCGATCGACGAAGCGCTGATCACGGGCGAGTCGCTGCCGGTTGCCAGAAAGCCGGGGGACCGCATCATCGGGGGCTCGCTGAATTTCGACGGAGCCATTGAATACCGGGCAACGTCGATCGGCGCCGACAGCGTGCTGGGGCAGATGTTGCGGCTCGTCGAAGAAGCACAGTCATCCCGCGCGCCCATGCAGCAGCTTGCCGATCGCGTGAGCGCCGTTTTTGTCCCCGTTGTGCTGGCAATTACCGCGGTTACGTTTCTGGTTTGGATCCTCGCGGGCGGCGGGTCGGGACGAGCCTTCGCCGTGGCCGTCACGGTGCTGGTCATCGCCTGTCCATGCGCCATGGGCCTCGCCGTTCCGGCTGCGCTGACGGTCGCCATCGGGCGGGCCGCGCAGCTCGGCGTCCTGTTCAAGGGCGGCGAAAGCCTGGAGCGGATGGCGCGGATCGACATGCTGGTGCTGGACAAGACCGGCACGCTGACCGAAGGCAGACCGGAGGTTACGGCGATCCAGCCGGCTGCGGGATCGACAGAGGACGATGTGCTCGCGCTGGCTGCGGCGCTGGAGCGACGGTCGGAGCACCCGCTGGCTCGCGCGATCCTGCATGCCGCTGAAAAGCGTGGACTCAACACGCCCGCGGCGGAGGAAATCCGCGCCGCTCCGGGAAAAGGCATTCAGGGCATGGTGAACGGCCACAGCATCGCCGCGGGCAATGCGGCGCTCATGCAGGAGATTGGCGTGCGGTTGCCGGTGAGCACCGAGGCAGCCTCCGGAGCCACCATCATGTATGTCGCCGAGGACGGCAGGATGCTGGGATCCATCGAGGCGCGGGATACGCTCAGGGCGTCCTCAGCGGACACCATCGCAGGACTGCGGCGCCTCGGGATCCGCACCGCGATGCTAACGGGCGACACCGCCGCCACGGCGGAGGCCATCGCGAAGGCTGCGGGGATCGACGAGGTTTGGGCTGGTCTGCTGCCTGCTCAGAAACTCGAAAAGATTCGCCAGCTGCAGGCACAGGGACATCTCGTGGGAATGGCCGGCGATGGCATCAACGATGCTGCAGCCATTTCTCAGGCGGATGCGGGGATGGCGATGGGGACCGGAGCCGATCTGGCGCGCGAAGCCGGCGACGCGATCCTGCTGCACGGTGAACCTCGTCAGATTCTCGACGCTGTTCTGCTGGCCCGCCAAACGCTGCGCGTGATGAGGCAGAATCTGGGCTGGGCTTTCGGCTATAACCTGCTGGGGATTCCGATCGCTGCCGGCGTTCTGTATCCGGCCTTCGGGATCCTGCTCAGCCCCGCCATCGCCAGTGCGGCGATGGCGCTCAGTTCGGTCAGCGTGCTCTCCAACAGCCTCCGTCTGCGAGGGTTTACTCCACGGTAGACTGGGAGCGGACGCTCCAGGTGCGGATACTTACTCGATACATCCTGAAGGAAGTGCTGTCGCACGCGGCGATCGGCGGAGGAATTTTCACGTTTGTCCTCTTCATCCGCTATCTGCCCCATCTGCTGGAGATGATTGTTCGCAACAGCGCGTCGCTGGGTTCGATCCTCGCGATCGTCCTGTTCACCCTGCCTGACATGTTCACGGTGACGATTCCCATGGCCGTGCTCGTGGGCATTTTGCTGGGGCTGAGCCGCCTGGCTGCCGACAGCGAAGTGACCGCCATGCGCGCGTCGGGCTTCGGCGTGTGGGGTTTCGTGCGCGTCGTGAGTGTGGTGGCGGTGGCGGGATGGGGAGCCAGCCTGGTGAACACCTTATACCTGGCCCCAAAATCGGCCGCGGCCATGATTCGTCTGGAAAACTCGCTGGCGAACGCACAGGCTTCCTACGAAGTGCAGCCGCGGGTCTTCTATGAGGATTTCAGGAACTACGTGCTGTACGTCCAGGACGTGCGCGCGAGCTCGGGAGCAGCCAACTGGCGCGGCATTTTTCTGGCCGACGTTAGCGATCCTCACGCGCCGAAGATCACCACGGCCGATCGCGCCACGGTGGTCAACAGTCCGAATCAAACGATCACCATGCGGCTGCGCGATGGCACGGAGATCGGGACCGTTCCGGATAAGCCCGACGAAGACACGCTGACGACGTTTTCACAAACGGACCTGCCTCTGCAGGCTGGTTCGCAGGAGGATGTTCGCCTCGGCCGCAGCGATACACCCATCCTCGCGATGACCAGCCACGAGTTGCTGGAGCGCAGGCACGGGAAGAACGGCAGCGTGTATGAAATCGAGTTTGAGAAACGGCTCGCGTATCCGGCGGCGTGTCTTGTTCTCATGCTGGTGGGGGTTCCGCTGGGCATCTCGTCACGGCGCGGCGGCAAGGGCGCCGGCTTCGTGCTGACCATCGCCCTCGTCTTCCTCTACTACTTTCTGTCTTCGACGGGAACGGCTCTCGCGCGCCAGCACAAAATTCCCGCTTTCCTCGGGGTTTGGCAGGCCAACCTGCTGTTCGCCTTGTGCGGTGTGGTGCTGCTGCGGCAGATGGCCACTGGCGGCGCGGCTTTGTCGGCGCTGGCGTCCGCCGGCAACTGGTTTCGTCTCCTCGCGGATCACTTTGCTCTGAGGAAGGATCCCGTCCGGCGGCCGGTGCGCACGCGGGCTACACGCGGCCGCTTTCCGCTCATCCTCGACGAATATGTGTTGCGCGAGTTTCTCCTGACGTTTGTCATGGTGCTGGTCAGCTTTGTCGTGCTCATGCTCGTCTTTACTTTTTTTGAGCTGCTGAGCGACATCATTCGCAACAGGACTCCGCTCGTCACGGTGGGCGAGTACCTCATCAATCTCACCCCAAGCATGATTTACCTCATCACGCCGCTCAGTGTGCTCATTGGCGTACTCGTGGTCTTCGGCATCATGAACCGCAACAGCGAGCTGACGGCGATGAAGGCCACGGGCATCAGCCTCTACCGGATTACGGTGCCTGTGCTGGCTATTGCCGCCGTGCTTTCGGTCTCGCTCTTTATGTTCGACGAGCTCTACCTGCCGCAGGCCAACCGGAAACAGGAGGCGCTGCGCAACGTCATCAAGGGCAAGCCGGCGGAGACCTTCGAGCATCCCGGCCGCAAGTGGATCTTCGGTCAGCAACGGCCCGGGCAGCCCAACCGCATCTTTTACTACGAGTACTTTGACCCCGACATCGACACATTTGGGAATGTTTCGATCTTCGAGCTAAGTCCCGGCTCGTTTACGATCGGCAAAAGAATTTTCGCCTCCACCGCCCATTGGGAACCGTCTCTGCATGCCTGGGTCTTCGAAGATGGCTGGGATCGGACTTTTGACGGCTCCGGCAACAGCAGCTATGAGGCATTTCCCGTTCGGACATTTCCCGAGATCTCCGAGCAGCCAGCGTACTTCAAAAAAGAAGTTCGTCAATCTTCAGAGATGAATTTTGGCGAGCTCGCCAGGTATATTCACGATCTGCGCCAGAGCGGCTTCAATACGGTGCCTCTCCGCGTACAACTGAATCACAAGATCGCGTATCCGCTCATCACGCTGGTCATGGCGGTGCTGGCGATTCCGTTTGCCGTTTCGATGGGCAAGCGTGGGTCGCTGTCGAGCATCGCGGTGGCTATCGGCGTCGCGGTCACTTATTTCGTCGTCTCCGGTTTTTTCGAGGCGATGGGCAACGTCAGCTGGCTGCCGGCATTCCTGGCTGCCTGGTCGCCGGACTTCCTTTTTGGTCTGGCCGGCGCCTGGCTGCTGCTGCGCACGTCAACATAGGCCGAATATGTTTGCGAACCTCAAACCGTTGTTCCCCTACATGCGCCGCTACTGGCGCGGCTATTTGTGGGGTTGCGTGTGCACCGTGCTGGCCAACGCGATCTGGGTGCAGTTCCCGCGGGTCATCGGAGCGGCCGTCGACGACCTGACCATCCGCGTGACCTGGAACAAGATCTTCGCGTATGCCGGGTTGCTGATGGCGGTCACCGTCGCTCACGGCATCCTGCTTTTTCTCATGCGCTGGATCATCATCGGTATCTCGCGCGATATCGAATTCGATCTCCGCAACGATCTGTTCCGCCAGCTGGAGAAGCAATCGGCGTCTTATTACCAGGAACACCGCACCGGCGACATCATGGCGCGGATGACCAACGACCTGAACGCCGTGCGCATGCTGCTGGGTCCGGCCATCATGTATACCGCCAACACGGTACTGTTCTCCGCCGGAGCTCTGTATTTCCTTTTGCGCATCAGTCCTTTCCTTACGCTGACCGCGCTGGCGCCCATGCCGCTGGCCAGCATCCTGATTCAGTTCATGGGGCGCCGGATACACGAGCGCTTCGAACGCATCCAGGCGATGTTTTCCGATATTTCGGCGCAGGCGCAGGAGAATTTCTCCGGAGCCCGGCTGGTGCGCGCATTCGCACAGGAAGATGCCCAGATCAGGGCCTTCGAACGCTCCAACCAGGAGTACATCCGCCGCGCCCTCCGGCTGGTCCGCCTGATGGGCATGCTGTGGCCCACGCTGGAGTTCATGCTCGGCCTCGCCATGGTCATCTCCCTGCTGGTGGGCGGCCATCAGGTGATCGCGCACCGCATTCCTGTCGGCCAGTTCGTCGCCTTCACGACTTACATGCTGATGCTCACCTGGCCCATCATCGCACTGGGCTGGGTTGTCAATCTCTTCGAGCGCGGTACCGCGTCGGTGCTGCGCATTCACGAGATCCTCACCGCTCCGCCCAGCATCGACGATCGCAACGCGGCAACTGTGCCGGAGCCGATTCTCGGCGAGGTCGAATTTCAGGATTTACATTTTTCCTATCCCGTGGAGAGCGGCGCCGCCGCTGAAGTGCTGCATGGCATTTCGCTCAGAATTCCCGCGGGCAGCAGCCTGGCGATCGTGGGGCCTACGGGCTCCGGCAAATCCACGCTGGTCAGCCTCATCCCCCGGCTCTACGACGCACCGCCCGGCAGCGTCCTGATCGACGGCCGTCCCATACGGGAGTACCCGCTCGATGCGCTGCGTGCGGTTGTCGGTTTTGTTCCCCAGGAGACCTTCCTCTTCAGCACAACGATCCGCGAAAACATCGCGTTTGGCGTGCCGGGGGCTCCCGTTGGCGACGTCAGACGCGCCGCCGAAGTCGCGCACGTTCGGGAGGAGTTCGATCTCTTTCCCAACGGACTGGAGACCGCGGTCGGCGAGCGCGGGCTTACGCTCTCCGGGGGTCAGAAGCAACGGACCGCGCTGGCTCGGGCTATTCTGCGCAATCCACGGATCCTCATTCTTGACGATGCGCTGGCCAGTGTAGACACGTATACGGAAGAGTGCATTCTTGAGGATCTGCGGGGTGTGATGGCCGGACGTACAACCATCCTGATTTCGCATCGCATCTCGACCGTGCGCCACGCCGACCGCATTGCGGTGCTGGTGCGGGGGCGTATCGCCGAACTGGGCACCCACGAAGAGCTGCTGGAGCGAAACGGCTATTACGCGGGGCTCTTCCAGAAGCAGCTTCTCGAAGAAGAGCTGGCCGTCACGGGGTGAAAAGCGGGGCTAAGCGCTCCAGTTCGAACGGACGGGTTCCGCCTCCGGCGTGCGCTGCGTCGCAGACAACATCATTTGTGCCGGAGGAGTATCGGCCTCCCCCAATGATCGCAAAACATCCGGATCGCGGGCAGCGACGCTCCATGCATCCCGCACATCGCGAATGCAGCCGATCGCCTCCCTGAACCGGTCCGCGGATTCCAGCCTCGATCCCTCCAGACACAACGCAAAGATGGCGGCATAAAACTCGGCCAACGCCTTAGCCGAATTGCCGCCGATGTCCATGCGAAGCCGCGACTGCAGGTGCATCAGGATGTCCAATACGCGCCCGATCGCCACCCGCCGCCCCACCGTATCGCGGTTTTCCGTCGCGCTGATCGCGTTGTAGAGAAAGCGCACCATCCCGTCATAGAGAGCGACAATCAGCTCTACTGGGTTCATGCCCGCCACTGCCTGCTGCTGATAATTCATGTTTCTCTGCCCGCCTCATTCCGCCGCAGCTGCTAGTGTTGCTGGTTGTAACCAGTAATCGCGCTGTAGAGTTCATTGACCGCCTGCAACTGCTGCGGAATCTCCTCGAGCGTGTAATTGGCCTCGTTCAGCTCCGTGGTCAGCTGCGTTTTTTCGGTGCTGATGGTGTTCTCCTGATTCGTGACGTTTGTATTCAGAGCCGTTTCCTGCGACGAGTTCTGCTGGAGCGCGAGATAGATCTCTCCGCTCGGGCCGCTGTTGCCCGCGTTATTGAGAACCGTCGTCAGATTGCCCCCGAAGGAGGTAAAAGAAGTGCTCGTCTGGAAGAAGTTCATCGCATCCTGATAATTGCTATTTAGCGCGCTGTCGAGCGTGCTCGTATCGAGCGTGAGCGTGCCGTCGTCGCTCTTGCTGGCGGTAACCCCCAGCTGCGCCAGCGATGTGATGGTTCCGGAGGATTGCGTGAAGTTCGCCGCCCCCTGCAGCTGTTGCTGCAGCATGGCAACCATCGCATTGCCGTAGAGCGGCTCGGCGGTTCCTGACGATGACTGCCCTTCCTGGGTGTTCAGATCGCCGACCACCTTGTTGTAGGCGGTGACAAAAGTGCTCACCGCGGACTCCACATTGCTGTTGTTATTCGTGATCTCCACCTGTACCGGCGCAGACGACTGATCCAGCAATTGCATGGTGACGCCCGGAATCGCCGTCGTCACCGTATTAGAGGCGCTGGTCATCGAGATACCGTCGACGGACAACTGCGCATTCTGGCCCTTCTGCGCCTGGGTAATCGCGACCGCCTTGCTGGCCGTCGTATCGGTGAGGCCGGTGGAATCGATGGTCACGGCGCCGGCCCCGCCGCTCGTGTCACTCACCAGCGAGAGCCGCGACCCTGACGCGTCGGTGACGACGTTCGCCTGCACCCCATAATCGCCGTTGTTGATGTATGTCGCCAGCTTCGAAAGGGTATTGTTGGCCGGAATCCTGTTACCGCTGCTGTCGGTTGCCGTGCCGTCGGAGATCGTGATCGCCTGCCCCCCAATCGTCAGCGATCCGCTGAGGATGTCGCTGGCCCCGAGATCCCCGCTGGCATAAGAGAAAGTCTGTGCCAGCTGCCCTACCTGCACCGTGTGACTGCCGGCTGCAGCCGCGGAGGTCGCGTTGACCAGCGCCAGAACAGATGTATCGGAGCTCGATCCTTCCTTCCCCGCGAAGACGCCCTGAAAATCACTCAGGGCGTTCAGCGCCGTGGAGAGCGCGCTCAGATCGGTGCCGATACTCGTGAGCGCAGTATCCTGCGACTGCAGCGAAGTAACTTGGTTTTTCCAGGGCGTCTCCACGGCCTGCAGGTTGGTGACAATCTGGCTCACCGTGGTCGACACATCAAAGCCCTGACCGCTGGTCGGAGATCCAAAGGAGATGCCGACGTTTCCCATAGGAGTGTTATCGTCTGTTTCGGCGAAAGAATTACGCCATTTGTGCTAGGTGCAGCCCCAGGACCACGCCATCGGGCCAGGGGTTAGAAGGGTCTAAGCAAAGAAAGCGGGGAACCTCATCCCGGCGGGCCGGTTATGCGCGCCGAAGGTGGAAGCTCCCCGTTTGTTCAAGCTGCCGATGGGCCTACTGCAACAGCTTGGTCACCATCTGCTGCGTGCTGTTGGCCTGGGCCAGAGCGCTGATGCCGGTCTGGGTCAGGATTTCAAACTTCGACATGTTCGAAGTGGTTGAAGCGTAGTCGGTTGCGGTGATCGCATTCTGGGCAGAGGTGATGTTGGTCTGCTCGGAACTGGCGATATTTGACGCCGCACTCAGCGTATTGATGTTGGCGCCCACCTGGCCGCGCTGGTAGGCGACGGCGCTGATGGCGTTGGTTACGGTTTGCAGTGCCGCTTCGGCGTTTGCCTGTGTGGTCAGAACGGTACCGGTCAGGCTGGTGCCCGCGCCGGCTCCCGCCGAAGTGCCACCGGTACCGGCCTGGCCGGCCACCGTCACGTTGTACGCTGTGCTGCTCCCGGCCGCGGAACTGCCGGAAGAGGTGCCGACCGAACTCTGGCTCAGCGAACCCACGGTGACGGAGTAGTTCTTGCTGCCGGACGACGTGCCGTCGCTGGTGTAGACATTCATCCCTCCGCTGATCTGTGTCGATTCCTGGGCCGCTGTGGGCGTGATCGCCATTGCGTCCGACCCGTTCGTGGAAATGGTCAGCACATTGGAGTTCACAGCTACGGTGTAGGCCGATCCGGAAGCCGCCAGACCGCTGCCCGTGTTGAGGGCCGTTTGCAGGGCGCTGATGGCGGCGTTCTGCGTGGCTGCCACGCTGCTGGTCAATCCCTGGTAAGAAGCGAGGTTGATGGTCTGTGAGCTGCTGCCCACGGAACCGCCGGTTGAGTTAATCAGAATCGAGCCGCTTAGAGTGTCGTTCGATCCCAGAGTCACGCTGACCGGGGTGGAGGCCTCGAGCGTCGAGCCGGTGGTCGTCAGTGTCTCCTGGCTGCCGGTCGAAATCGACAGCGCTCCCGCGGTATCCGACACGGTGTAGGTAGCGCCGGTCGTCGCCTTCAACCCTGTGACCGCATTGTTTAACAGGTTTTGCAGGATGGTGGCCGCGGCGGTCTCTGTCCCCTGGGTAGCGCTGCTCAGACCGGTCAGACCTGCGGTGACGACATTGATGCTCTGCGACGCGCCATCGCCCGTGTCATTGATTACCAGATTTCCGGTCAGGTTCGTGCCCAGTGTTAACGTCGTGGTCAGCGGCGCCGACTGCTTCGCGGTATTCGCCGAGATGGTGATTGCCTCAGCGTTCGTGTTACCCACGTCGTTGGAGGAAATCTTCAGCGCCCCGGCAAAGTCCGAAACCGTGTAGGTGGATCCGGAGCTGCCCAAATCCGACTGGATCTGCGCCTGCAATGAGGCTGCGGCTGCGGTCGCTGTGGCCTGGTTCGAGCTGGCCAGCCCCTGGTAGTTAGCGAGGCTGAGGACAGAGTTGAGAGGCGTCACGGTGCCGCCGGTGGAATGGACGGTAATCGATCCGCTGAGAGTGTCACCCGCGGTAATCGCCCACTGGTAGGGCGATGCTGTGGTTCCCGCCCCGGATGCAGCGCCCAAAGCCACCGGCGCGCCGCCGCCGGAAATGGGAACCGAGGGATTCGTCCCGCCAGTGAATGTCAGTGAAGAGGTTGCCGCATTGCTGGCCGCGCTGAAAACGGTCAGGCCGTTGTATTCAGTAGTACTGCCGATGGTTCCGATCTGGGTCAGAATGTCCTGGTACTCCTGATCGGCCGCGCTCATCTGCGAGCTCGACAGCGTTCCGCCGCCGGCTTCCGTTGCCAGGGTGACCGCCCGGTTCAGCAGGTTGGTCACCTGCGAGAGCGCGCCGTCGGCCACCTGCAGGAAGCCGACGCCGGAAGTGGCGTTGGCCGAAGACTGCGTCAGCGCCGACGAGTTGGCCTGCAGGCCGTTGGCAATCGCGAGCCCGGCGGAATCGTCGGCGCCGGAATTAATGCGCGAGCCAGAGGACAGCTGGGTAAGGGTGTTTTGCAGAGCAGCCTGCGTCTGGTTGAGATTGTTTTCCGCGTAAATCGCCGAAATATTGTTCAGGACTCCTAGTGGCATGATCTTCTCCGTTGATGAAATTGGTTCCTGAACAGAGCGCGTGGCCCGCTGGCCCTTCGTGACTCCCTGGAACCTTGACTCAGAGTCTTCATCGGCCCCCGCCTTTCCCTCTTTATAGGCTCCTCCCTCTTTGGCACCCCACGTGCGCAAACGTCTGGCTCTTGTTTCCCGCATCCCCCGGTTCATCCCTTCCCCATTCCCGCCGATAAAAACAACAGGCGTGGGAGACGCCTCCCATGATTCATCTCACACGACTCAACGGAAGTCCGCTGGTCGTGAACAGCGATCTGATCAAGTACGCCGAATCCTCGCCGGATACGATGCTGACACTGATCAACGGCGAGAAAATTGTGGTACTCGAGACTTGCGAGGACGTTGTCAGCCGCACACTAACCTACAGGGCGCGCGTTTTCGCGTCGACGGTGGGACGCTTGCAGGCGCAGGGGTGGTCGCCGCAGCCGCACGGTGCGAGCGTCCCGGAACAGACCAGCCTCCCTTCCAAACCCAGGTTCGATCCGCAGGATTAACGTCATGGACCTGGGCAGCATGGGTGGCATACTCCTGGCGCTGGCCGGCATCCTTGCCGGCCTGATGCTTGAAGGCGGGCACCTCGGACAAGTCCTGCAGCCGACCGCCGCCATGATCGTCTTTGGTGGAACGCTGGGCGCGGTAATGCTTCAGTTTCCCCTCAAAACAGTGTTGACCGCAGCGCTCCGCCTGGTTCGGGTCTTTCTGCACAAAGACGATGATGGCGAAAATCTCCTGCGCCAGATCGTGATCTTCGCCAATAAGGCGCGTCGCCGGGGCATCGTCTCACTTGACCAGGATCTCCCGGAGGTCGCTGACCCATTTCTCCGCCAGGCCCTCATGCTGGCCGTCGATGGCACAGAACCCACCGAGCTGCGCCGCATCATGGAGGTTCAGATCGACAACGTGAGTGAAATTGAAGCCCGGATCCCCTCGGTCTTCGAGTCTGCGGGGGGATTCTCGCCCACCATCGGCATTATTGGCGCGGTGATCGGGCTCATCCAGGTCATGCAGCATCTCGACCACATGGATCAGGTGGGTCGCGGCATCGCCGTCGCGTTCGTCGCCACGATCTATGGCGTGGGGTCCGCCAACCTCTTCTTTCTTCCCGCCGCGGGGAAACTGAAACAGCGGGCCCGCGAAGAGCAGCGGCTCAAAGAGATGGCGCTCGAAGGCGTGATCTCCATACTCGAGGGCATGAACCCGCGCATGATTGAGATCAAGCTGGCGAGCTTTCAGGCAAACGCCCACGGTCCTGCGGAAAAGCCTGAAAGCGGGAGGCAGGGGTGAGAAACGGCTCGCGGAGATTGCGCAGAGCCGCGGACCATCCGCGCCAGGATCGCTGGCTGGTCTCCTATGCCGACTTCATCACGCTGCTGTTTGCTTTTTTCGTTGTGCTCTACGCTGGCTCGCGCTCGGACGAACGCAGGCAGACACAGATCGCGCATTCCATCCAGTCTGCGTTCCAGGCGCTGGGCATCTTTCCCGCCCCCGATCGCAGGGATCTTACCCTCCCCACCGCCAATTCGCAGCCTCCGGCTCCCCCGGTCAGTATCGTTCCTGGGGACGATCTTTCCACGTCTCCCGAAGTGCAGCAGGATCTGCGGCGCCTGGAGGCACAGCTCAACGGCCTGCTTTCGAGGCAGGTCGCCGATGGGATCGTCGCTCTCAAACTGGGGCGGGATGGCCTGGTCATATCCCTGCGCGAGGCCGGCTTCTACGACAGCGGCTCCGCACTGCCTCAGCCGCAGTCGAAGGGCGTCCTCGACGGCATCGCCACGAAAATCGGCGCCACCCCGTACGACATCCGTATCGAAGGGCACACCGACAACATTCCGATCCACACCGCTCAGTTCGACTCGAACTGGGAACTGTCGACTGCACGCGCCACCGGACTCGCCCGGATGTTTATCGTCGATTACCATTTCGTTCCGGCGCGCCTCTCGGCCGCCGGTTTTGCCGAGTATCATCCCGTCGCCGAGAACGACACGGCCGAAGGGCGCAGCCGGAATCGGCGCATCGACATTATCGTGCTGCCGCGCATCAGCGTTGTCCCTGCACAGTAGGCGCTGGGCCGCCGCTCGCGAAAAATCCCCCGAATTCTAAGATTGAAAGATGGCGGTACGGAAGACTGCTCCCGAAGTCCGGCGGGCCAGGCAAGGCGATGTCGCGGAAAGCCGCACGGCGGCGCGGCGTTTGCGCGGAATGTATCAGCGACTCGTCCAGCGCTTCGGTCCTCAGCAATGGTGGCCTGCAAAAACTGCCTTTGAGGTCGTCGTCGGCGCGTACCTGACGCAGAACACCGCCTGGAAATCCGTCGAGCGGTCCATTGCCAATCTTGAAGCGCACGGCATCCTCTCGATCCCGGGCCTGCGCGAGGTCTCTGAAGTCGAACTGCGCGGCTTGATCCGCCCCTCCGGATTCATGCTGCGAAAAGCGGCGGCCCTCCAGGCCTTCGTCGCTTTTCTCGATGTGCACTATGGTGGCCGAATCGAGAGCCTCCGTGACGCGGCTCTTGCATCGCCGCCGGCCGTCCGCGAACACCTGCTCGCTCTCCCAGGCGTCGGTCCCGAAACCGCCGATGCGATTCTGCTCTACGCGCTCGATGCGCCCGCGATGGTGGTCGATGAGTATCTGCGGCGCATTATGATCCGTCACGGCATGGCTCCGGAAAAAGCGAAGTATGCCGAAATCCAGGCTCTTGCCGAGCAGGCCTTCGCTCCGGAACGCGCCTTGGAAAACCGCGAAGACCTTGCCGGCCACTACAACGAATTCCACGCGCTTGTGGTCCAGATCGGCAAGAGCCACTGCCGCCGTGTCGCCCTTTGCGAGGGCTGTCCGCTTCAGTTCGATCTGAAAAAGGCGGGGACCAGCGCGGAAACGTCTGCATAAACTGGTCTGTGATCACCCTCCACGCGGCAACCACCAATCCCGGCAAGCTGCGCGACTTTTCCGTTGCAGCAGCTGAAAGCGGGATTGTCGTCGAGCCGCTCCCTGGCCTCGTAAACATTCCCGCTCCCGAAGAGGACGAGCCAACGTTTGCCGGCAACGCCCGGCTCAAGGCTGCGTATTACAGCCGCTTCACCGCGGGCGTGGTACTGGCCGACGACTCGGGCCTCGAAGTCGACGCTTTAGGCGGTGAGCCCGGCGTTCGCTCTGCGCGTTTTTCCCAGGACGCTGGATTCAACGCTGGCCCAGCGCTCACTATCGACGAGCGCAACAACCTGTATCTGCTCGAGCGGATGCGTGGCATCGCGAACCGCAGCGCCCGCTACCACTGCGTTCTGGCGCTGGCTCGAGGCGGAAGCGTGTTGCTCACCGCCGATGGCAGCGTCGAGGGCGAGCTTCTCTCGGCGCCACGCGGAACCGGCGGGTTTGGCTACGATCCCTTATTTTGGCTTCCGGATCTGGGCCGCACGATGGCGGAGATTTCCCTCGATGAGAAACACCGGCTCAGCCACCGAGGACGCGCCTTCCGAAACCTGCTCGCTCTCGGCGGCGATGCGGCCTTCCGCGCCGGGTGATCCGGTCCGGAGCTGCCAGCCTTAATGCACGGCGACCGAAGCGCTGTGGTCTTCCCAGGCCAGGGTAATTTGCCCTTTGCCTCCGCCGAGGTCGGTGATCGTCCATTGCAGGTTCTCGACCATGGTGGGCGGCTTGCTCATGGTCATCGGTGTGTGGCCCAGATCCTGGGAGCCGTCGTAGCGCAATCCCCATTCGCCGGTCTGCTTGTTGACGATCAGCACCCAGTTGTCAGATTCGGAGATGTCGACGAACAAGGTGTAATCGCCCTTCGGCACAGAAAGATTGCCGATCGTCAAATCGGCGTCGGTGTGCAGCGCGGTGGCGGAATTGGCTCCGGCGCGCCAAACCGGGTAATGCGGATCATGGCTGATGCGGCCGTCTTTGCCAAAGAGCTGACCCTCGCGGCCCTTCACGCCGGGCGATGAGTATTTGATTGTGATGCTCTTGCCGCCGATGGAACCGGTGGCGGTCTGCGGTGGGCTGGCTTGCGGCTTTTGTTGGGCAAAGGCGACGGAGGCAAGGGCGAGAAAGCCCGTGCAAATCAGGAAATTCTTCATGCTGCTGTGCTCCTCGGGATACCAAAATCGACGGGGATATCCTGCGCCACGATTGTCGCACCGAAGGCGGATCGCCTGCATTCCGAAGAGCGTAACCTGCATTTTGCTCATTGACTTGGCACCATTCACCCGCTCCAGTTACCGCTGGGGTTCGGTTTTTCCCCTTTTAACCGACGCGGGTTTCTCCGGTGCACCCCGTGGCCTATGCTGGACGCTGGTAAAGTCCTGGCAGTGCAACGACTTATCTCCCCTCCAGGCGACTCAGGCAAACCCACCCTGCAACACCAGGAGATTCTGAAAAAATGTCAAAGACCGTGAAGTATGCCGAGAGAGCGGTGACCATCGCAGCCCAGGGCGCCTGGTCTGTTTTCGAGCGGCTGAACAGCATTCGCCCAAATCCGTCGTTCACGCCGAAGTGGTCCGATAAGCCGCTGCTGAAGTCGTGGCAGAAGGAAAAGCCCCCGCTCGGCTGGCCGCGCACTACGGACTCGCTCTGTCCAAAGTGCGTCCCCGAGATTCGCCAGCAGATCATCGACGGCAAGCTGCCGCATGAAATCCTGCTCAACGAAAAAGTCGGCGAGATCAAAGCGCAGATCATCGAGCGCGACGGCAAGATCCTCATGGTGAAGGATTGCCCAAAGCACGGTCACTTTGAAGATGTGATGTCGATTGACACGGCATTTTTCCGTCACCTCGAAGAGGTTTTCCCGGGCCGCGATATTCGCGCCCACAATGATGACAAGCTGCACAACCACGGCACCTCGACGGTGACGCACGGCCGCGGATCGGTGCTGACCATCGATCTGACCAACCGCTGCAACATGATGTGCGATCCCTGCTTCATGGACGCCAATCAGGTGGGGTTCGTCCACGAACTGACGTGGGACGAGATCAAGACCATGCTGGACAATGCCATCACCATCAAGCCGAAGCGGCAGATGTCGGTCCAGTTCTCGGGCGGCGAGCCGACGCTTTCGCCGTACTTCCTCGACGCTGTCGCGTATGCCCGCAAGGTTGGTTACAACTCTGTGCAGGCGGCGACCAACGGCATCGAGTTTGCGAAGTCGAAGGAGCTTTGCCGCGCGGCCGCGGAAGCGGGTCTGCGCTATGCGTACCTGCAGTTTGACGGCATCGGCAACGCGGCCAACTCACACCGCAAAGTCGGAAACCTGTTCGATGTGAAGCTTCAGGCCATTCACAACCTGCACGAAGCCGGTGTGGACATCGTTCCGGTCACGACGATCATCAACGGCATCAACAACGAGCAGGTCGGGCACATCATTCAGTTCGCGCTCGACAATCCGAAGAAGATCAACTTCCTCAGCTTCCAGCCGGTTTCGTTCACCGGACGCGACGAAGCGGTCACCGACGAGCGCCGCGCCGCCCAGCGCTACACGCTGAGCCACATGGCGCACGACGTGAAGAACCAGACTGGCCTCGGCGAGCCGACGCGCGACTGGTTCCCCATCAGCTTTATGAGCACCTTCTCCGACTGGGCCGACCTGGTCCACGGGCCGAACCACGAGTGGGGGCAGCTCTCCTGCGGATGCCACCCGAACTGCGGGATCGGCATGGCGCTGATGATCGACAAGGAAACCAGAGAAGCTGTTCCGGTCACCGCGTTTCTGAACGCCGATCGCCTGGCTAAGGATATGGCCAAGATCAACGATGCCGCTCGCGGCAGGACCCTGTCGGTGGTGGGAGCGGCGCTGTCGCTGCTGCGCAATTACGATCCGCGCAAGTCGCCAACGCATTTCCGTATCGTCGACCTGCTGCAGAAATTCGACAAATGCTTTGGGGCGACGGGCCGCAACTACGGCAAGGTTACGGGCGACCGCACTATGGCGGACATCGAGAAGCGGCGCGCCGATCGGTGGAACTTCCTGTTCATCGCCGGCATGTGGTTCCAGGACCTTTTCAATTACGACTTCCGGCGCACCGAACAATGCATCATCCCCTACGCGACGCAGGAAGGCGAGATCAGCTTCTGCGCGTACAACACGGGCATCGGCTGGCGGAACATCATCGAGAAGATGCACATGACGGCCACGCTCACCAAGTGGTATGAGGAGCATGGGCGGCATGAGATCTTCGCCGGCGGCAAGAAGGTCGGCATGGATCAGGCGCAGCACACCCTGGTGCTGAACCAGGATCACGTGACGGCCGCGGCCAACGATACCTTCGAGAAGAGCGGCATCGCCAAGAATGCGCGCGAAGAGAAGATGCGCGCAAGAGAGACGAAGCTGAAACAGGATGCCGAGAATGCGCGGATGGCGAAGTTGTATCGCGAACAGATCCTCGGCGAGAAGCCGGTCGAGGGTTTGGTCTCGATCGACTCGATTGCTCCTGCTCCGAAGGCGGCGAAGACCCAGCCTGCAAGCGAACCGGTGATGGGGGACTAACGCAGAGCACAGAGCTCAGGGCGCAGAGCTCAGGGCACAGCCAATCTGCCTTGATCAAAGCAGAGGCCACTCGGAAACGGGTGGCCTTTTCATTTGCATGCGGGGACGGCTTCCGCCTTCATGAGTACGGGTAGCATTAGTCTTGCTCGAGCACGCAAGGCAGATGCCTCATCGTGGCGCGCGGCTTCGAGCATTTCCATCGCCTCCTCGCGCAGGTCGGGTTCGTTGGCGGCGAGGATGGTAAAAGCTTCGAGAGCCATGGCGCGGACGGCGATGCGATCCTCGGCGAGCCGGGCGCGGACGAGTGGCAACAATCGCATGCGCTGCGGGCGCGTGGTGGCGTTGAGTGCGGCGGCGACGAGGACGTAGCCGCGCGCTTGCCATTCCTCCATCGGCAACTCGGAAGCGACCTCGGCCAGCAGATCGCTATAGGCCGAGAGTATGCCGGGTTCGCGGCGGCTGACGAGACGGGCCAGTTCGGCAGCACAGCGATGGTCGAAGGGGTCGTCCGAGCAAAGCTCGCGAATCAGCTCCCGAATGGCCTGCTTGCATGGTTTGGTGAGAAAGTCCTTCGCTGCCGCGGCGGCGTCGGTCGATTTCCAGGCGCGTGGCTTGACCGTGGGACCTTTCATCGGGGTCAGTATAGGCCGGCTGGCGGCTACAATAAGTCCAATTGCTATGGATCGTTTTGGACGCGCTTTCATCTCAGCTTTTCTATTTCCGGCGGCGATGCTCGCGCCGTTCGTTGTTCCCGCCGCCGCTCAGTTTTCCAATCCCGAGTCGCCGACGACCGCGGTGCACAATGCGGTGCCGCTGCGTCCTCCTGCCGGAGCGCGAGTGGCAATCGTCGAATTCGAGGATCTCGAGTGTCCGGACTGCGCGCGCGCCAACCCGGTGATCAAGGAAGCGGTCGAAAAGTACCACATCCCCTGGGTTCGCCACGATTTTCCCCTGCCCTTCCACACCTGGAGCTTTGAGGCCGCGGTCGATGCGCGCTGGTTCGACACCAAATCGAAGCGGCTTGGCGACGACTTCCGCGACGCCACGTTTGCGGCGCAACCGACGATTCATTCGCATGAGGACCTGCTTGCCTTTGCGCAGAAATTCGCGCAGGATCACAAGCTGTCGTTCCCGTTTGCTGTCGATCCGCAGGGCCGGCTGGCACAGCTGGTCAAGGCGGACGATGACCTCGGGCAAAGCGTAGGCATCCAGCACACGCCGACCATCTGGGTGGTGACGAATCGGAAGAGCGGGTCGCCGTTTGTCGAGGTGGTCGACCGGTCGCGGTTATACACGCTGATCGAAGAGGCGCAGGCGGAAACGGCTCCAAAAGGGCGTTAAGGGGCCGACCCTCGCTGCCGCTCAGCGCGACACAGCTCGCTCCACCGCGGCGCGGGCCAACAGGCGCGTGGAGTCGAGCGTCGGGAGCGGCGAGTTGTCGTCGTTCATGATGAGGGGAATCTCGGTGCAGCCAAGGACGACGGCGTCGCAGCCGTCGTTTTTCATGCGCGCGATCACGTGCTGGTGGCAGGCAATCGCTTCGGGCGAGAAGATGCCGTTGACCAGCTCATTCATAATGAAGTGGTTGATGTCTTCGCGCTCCTCGTCTGCGGGGCGAAGGTAGCCTAGGCCCCGGGCGGTAAGCTGCTCTGGGTAAACGTCGCTCGTGACCAGCCACTTTGTTCCGAGGAGGCCGATGCGGTGGAAGCCGCGGGCGCGGGCTTCCTCGGCGACGACGGCGGCAATGTGGAGCCAGGGCAGGGGGGAGCGCGATTCGATCAATGGCAGGCCCTGGTGCATGGTGTTGTCCGGGCAGATGAGGAAGTCCGCACCGGCTTTCGCCAGAGTCCGGGCAGACTGGAGCATCAGCTCGCCGACGCCCTGCCAGTCGTCGCGATCGATGCACTCCTGATATTGAGAAAGCGGGATGGAGTCCAGAGTGACAGGCGGGTGGGCGTAGGGACCGAGTCTGTTCGCTCCTTCGTGGGCGATGGTGCGGTAGCAGAGGGCGGCTCCTTCGGCAGAGCCGGCGACGATGCCGATGTGCATAAAGACAGCGTACAGCGATCAGCGTTCAGGGTTGGCCGGCTGCCTTGCGGAGCGCGGCGCGGGCCAAGAGGCGTGTGGAATCGAGCGTGGGGAGTACGGAGTTTTCATCACTGATGATGAGGGGAATCTCGGTGCAGCCCAGGACGACGGCGTCGCAGCCCTCTTCTTTGAGATGGGCGATGACCTGCTGGTGGAAGTCAGTGGCAGCCGGCGAGCAGATGCCGCGTACGAGCTCGTCGTAGATGAAGCGGTTGATGGTGGCGCGTTGCGCCGAAGTGGGACGCTGTGCCTCGAGGCCGCGGGCCTCAAGGCGCTCCGGATAGAGTTCGCTGTCCATGACGAAGCGGGTGCCGAGAATGCCGATGCGGTGGAATCCGCGGCGAGCGGCTTCTTCGGCAACGACGTCGACGATGTGCAACCAGGGGAGCGGGGAGCTCGGTTCGAGCCAGGGGAAGGCCAGATGCGGGGTATTCGCGGGGCAGATGAGGAAGCTGGCGCCGATGGAGGCAAGCTTGTTGGCGGAATTGAGCATCAGGGCGGCCATCGCCGGCCAGTCCTCGCGTTCGGAGAGTTGCTGGTACTCCGCGAAGGACGACGTGTGCGTGGAGACCTCAGGGTGGGCCCAGGGGCCGAGGTACTGCGCACCTTCGACGCAGATGGTGCGGTAACAGAGGGCTGCGCCCTCCGCGGAGACGCCGACGATGCCGATGTGCATAAAAGCAGGGTACAGGGCTCAGGGAACAGGGAGCAGGGAAGCAGGGAAGCAGGGAACAGAAAGGCTATGGCGTCCATAGCGCCCGTTGGGATTGAGTCCGCAATTTGTGGCAGTGAGCCAACCCCAGGGCGAGCACGGAGTTCCTATCAGGGGAGATGGCGCGCCCGCGACGGCCGGTTGTGCGTATTTGCGCGGTTTCCCTACGCGAAGGTCAATCCAACAGCGATTTGAAATTGAGAGGAGCATCACGATGAAGAAATCAGTAGCAATCCTGGGTTTGGGTCTTCTGGCGGCAGCGGCTTCGGCCGCCATGGCGCAGGACAGCAAAGTGGACAACGAGTTGAACGATGCAACGCAGGTCATGCATGAACTATCGGGGCCGCAGTCGACGGCGGGAATTCCGGACGAGGTTCTGAAAAACGCTAAGTGCGTGGCGGTGATTCCGAAGATGCTGAAGGGCGGCTTTGTCGTAGGCGCGCAGCATGGTAACGGCGTGGCGACGTGCCGCACGACCGAGGGACGGTGGAGCCCGCCGGCTCCGTTTGCCCTGAGTGGGGCTACCTTCGGAGCCCAGATCGGCGGCGAAGAGCAGGGCTACGTGATGATGATTATGAACGACCACGGGCTGCAGGCGCTGGAGTCGGGGCATTTCAAGGTGGGCGCGGGTGTGGATGCGGCAGCGGGGCCAGTGGGACGTGAGGCCTCGGGCGGCGTGGCGGTCAATGCGTCGATTCTGACGTATTCGCGGGCGAAGGGCGCCTACATTGGCGCGACGCTGAACGGCGCGGAGTTCAACGAGGACCACGACATCACGCGGGACCTGTATGGAAGCCTGGTTCCGTTCAATTCGATCCTGAATGGCGGCGTGCAGATGCCGGAGCAGGGCCCGGCTCGGCGGTTCGTACACGAGATCAACCGCGCCGTGCAGACGGCCAGCCGGTAAGGACAGGCAAGAGGGAATAGGCAACAGGGAACAGGAAATTCGGGCTTCGCGGTGTGGTCTTGCCGCGAAGCCCTTTTTCGCTGGACCCGGACCCGAGGCCCGCCAAATGCGGGGGCATTGGACTGCGCTCAGGCCACCTCTTCGACGGATTATCGGCCAACGCGAATAAGTCTCCGTTAATGACAGGCTTTTGGCGGAACAAAATGTCGACGAGAGAGGCGGGAGCGGGAGTTGATAGATGGGGCCACTCAGATGAGGCGCGATGATGGTGGGATCAGTAGCGCGAGAAGCACCTGGAACCGGCGCCGAGTAGACCTCCGATGCCGCCAAGCGCGACGCCGGGGAGGATCAGAATGGCCGGCAAAGAGAAAGCTTCATCCAGCCCGCCGCTCGCGGCGACGGCGCTCATGACGCGCGGATCGTGCCAGAGGGCCAGCCGCACGACGTTTCCGCCGATGGTCAAAACGGAGGCGATGGCGGTAATCGCACAGCCCGCGGCTGCGCCAGCGAGAAATGAACCGGACCGTCGCGCGATCGAAAACCCGGCCGACAAGAGAAGGCCGACGCCGATGCCGGTGGATAACTCGGCGCGGGTATGGAAGTCTGTCGTCGGACGAAGCACGTCCAGCGCGCCTCGTGCCAGAAAAGAGCCGGCGAATAAGGCCGCCCATGGCAGGGTCTTCCGCGCGATGAATTCCAGCACTTGTGTCACATACCAGCGATCGGCACGCCCGAGGCCACGAGCAGGAAGAATGCTGTCCCGATAATGTTCCAGCAGGTCGCCGGAAAGGCTGGGAAAGACATGCGGTGGAAGAAAAAGCCGAAGGAGCGATTCGGCCCATGAGGGCGGTGTGGTTCTCATGCGGGTCCTCTCAGCGGCCAGCGGAGGCCGCGCCAGAGAATCTCGGCGGTGGTACGCGCATCGTTGAGCGCCGCAATTCCCGAGGGGGCGACTCGATAAAACCGGCGTGGACGGCCCGCGCGAATCGGGGTTCCGGAACCAGGCAACGAGCTGATCAGGCGTTTGTTCTCCAGGCGTTCGAGCGTTGCCTGAACGGCGCCGAAAGCGACTTCGCGCCCGAGGCGTGTTGCGACCTCTTTCGAGATTGCACGCCCATAGGCGTCATCCGCCAGCCGGAAGATCGCGAGCAAAACGGCTTGTTCGAATGTGCCCAGGGTCTCTGCCATATAACTACATTGTAGTATATGCCGAGCCCGGATCGAACGCAAATCGCGAATCCCCCGGGGCAGACTGGCTTTGCGGGAACAAACTGCCGGGGAGACTCGTATTCCCTCTTTCCCTCTTCCCATAGAAGGTCGAGTGGTGTAGGGTAGTCTCCCATAGAGGTTCTACCGGGACGTTCTACTGGAGGCCATCGGGTGGGTTCGAAAAAAGGGCATGAGTTGTTGCTGGGGACGCTGGACATGCTGATCCTGCAGACGCTGGTTATGGGTCCGGCACATGGGCACACGATCGCGCACGTGATTGAGCATTCGTCGGAGGACGTGCTGCAGATCGAGCAGGGCTCGCTCTATCCGGCGTTGCATCGCCTCGAGGATCGGGAGTGGGTTTCGTCGTACTGGGGCGCGAGTCAGAACAATCGCAAGGCGCGGTTCTACAAGCTGACGGCAGCGGGGCGGAAGCAGTTGCGTGCACAGACACATCGGTGGGAATCGATGGTGGAAGCGATTGGACGGGTGTTAAGCAATGCGGGCCGTGTAGTGGAATGAGCTGAAAGTGGAATGCAGGGAGGACG
>Ga0302319_10006692_pt1 | contig 22825 bp, 13 predicted proteins | sample Bog_T0_2_FD_203319 | JGI IMG/M metagenome (GOLD analysis project Ga0302319, IMG submission 203319) | Peat permafrost microbial communities from Stordalen Mire near Abisko, Sweden - Bog_T0_2 | ecosystem: Environmental > Terrestrial > Soil > Wetlands > Peat | place: Sweden: Abisko, Stordalen Mire...
AAACTTCGCCGATGTAGACCCAGATCACCGCTCCCTGCGACACCGCAAAGAAGGCAATATATGCCACCAGAATCCACACCAGCGCCCCCGGATGGGAATGCGTCTTGAACAGCCACGCCACGCCCGCCAGGCAGCTTGCCGTGCCCGCCGCGCCCACCAGTAGCAGCGTCTTGCGCCCCAGCTTGTCGATCGCGCTCATGCCCACCATGGTAAAAATCAGATTCGTAAACCCAATGGCAATGGCCTGCTGATCGCCTGAAATCTGGCTAAATCCCGCTGCGGCAAAGATGTTGGGCAGATAGTAGAGAATCGCGTTGATGCCCGCCAATTGGTTGAACGCGCCAATCGAAATGGCCAGAAACAACGGATAGCGGTACTTCCAGCGAAAAACCGGCTCGTGCGCCGTAGCGTGTTCCTGCTGGAGAGCGGCGAGAATGTCGTCCAGTTCGGCCTGCGGATCCGGATCGCCCATCTGCTTGAGCACGGCCAGCGCCTCCTCGATCCGGTTGTGCGAAGTACTCCAGCGCGGGCTGCGCGGAATCCCGAATAGAAGCGCCAGGAAGCCGATTGCAGGCAGCACCGCCACGCCTACCTGGCAGCGCCACTCCACCGCGCCTAGGTGCAGGGTGCGAATGGCGTAATTGGAGACGTACGCCGCCAGAATGCCGAACACCACATTGAACTGGAACGTACCCACCAGCCGCCCGCGCCACTTGGCCGGCGCAAGCTCGGCAATGTAGACCGGTCCCAGTACACTCGACGCGCCAATGCCCAACCCGCCTACAAACCGGAAGACCATAAACGCGGGCCAATTCCACGCCAAACCGCATCCGATGGCCGAAACAACGTAAAGAACGGCGGTCAAGCGCAGGGCCTCGCGTCCGCCCAGTTTCTGCCCGGCTACTCCAGCGCCCAGCGATCCCACCACCGTGCCCACCAGCCCGATGGCCACCGTGAGTCCCATCTGACGCGGGCTCAAGCCATACAGCCGCACCAGGGTATCGATAACCCCGGAGATGACGATGGTATCGAATCCAAACAGCAGCCCGCCCAATGCTCCGGTCAGGGTTGCCTTCATCAAAGGAATGTTGGGCCGCATGGTGTCCGGTCTCCCGAGTTCCAAATCATCCTACAGACTGGCACTGCTACCGGCAAACCCCATCGTTTCTGCTCCGGCTCTTCAAATATCCTGCCCGCTCAGCCTTCCGCGCACGCCTCCCCCGGCATCACCGCCAGCACCCGGCAGCGATGCTTGCCCGCGGCGCTCCAGGCCAGCGCCATTTCGCTCTCCATGTACGCGCAATCGCCCGCCTCCAGCACCTCCTCCATGCCGCCCGAGTTCAACTGTAGCCGCCCTTCCAGCACATACACCAGACCGCTGGTCTCATTGAAAGCCTCCGCGCCGATCGATACTCCGCCAGCGGAAAACTCGATCATCCTCGCCACCAGGCGGGGGTTTTCTCCCACCGCATTCAAGGGGGTAATTTTGATAGCGTCAGGACCGCGCCCGTCGCCCTGCAGGTGGGCCTTGCGCGTGATCGAGAGCGTATGCTGCGCAGGCTCGGCAAAAAAGTGACTCATGCCCACGCCATACACCCTGCTGATGGTGGCCAGCGTCGGCAGGGTGGGCGTCATCCGGTCCGTCTCCAGCTTTGAAAGCAGCGCCGTCGAAAGGCCGGTCTCGGCAGCCAGCCGGGAAAGCGTGAGCCGCTTCTGTGTTCGTAACGAGCGCAGTTTCAAGCCGATACAATAAGGTTCCAAAGACCATTTGGCATACGAGACAGTCTTGGTCATCCATCGCTCCTTGGGGCGAACTTAAGGCCCACTCCTCCAATGTGCCAGCCGCCAGGCTTCCAGTTCTGGAAGATTCTCTGAACTTTTTTTCCAATGTCTCTATTCCTCTTGCCGACTGGCCCACCGTGAACGATTCTTTTTTCGAGGAGACCGCAACTTAACCGCGAAAATGCGGTCTCAATAAGTGACAGCCGGTTGGGAAGAAAAACCCTGAAGCCGGCGGGTGCTGAGAACGGTGAATCCCAGGTCCGGATCGAAAAGGACGGGGCAGCACAAGGAGATTGTCATGAAAAAGCTTAGCCTCGTTCTGTTCGCAATGCTGTTGGCTCTGCCGTTCGCGGCAACGGCAAAGGCCCAAGTGGCTGTGGGTATCGGAGTTGGCCCCGCGGTCGTTGAAGCCCCCGATGACTACGGTCCTCCCGTCTGCGAATGGGGCTACTACTCTTACTACCCCTACGCTTGCGCCCCTTACGGATACTACGGGCCGCAGTGGTTTGACGGCGGCTTCTTCATCGGCGTCGGCCCATGGTACGGCTGGGGCTGGAGACACGGTTGGGGCCATGGCTGGGGCGGCTACGGGTATCGCGGCGGCTATGGATACGGGCGCGGTGGATATGTTGCTCGCGGCGGCTATCGCGGCGGCTATGCTGGCGGAGATCGTGGTTACCGCGGCGGAGCACGTGGTTATGCTGGCGGCGCGCCAGCCGGCCATGGCGGGTTTAGCGGCGGTGGCGGAGCCCGCGGTGGCTTTAGCGGCGGCGGTGGCCGCGGTGGATTCAGCGGCGGCGGCCATGCCGGTGGCGGATTCAGCGGCGGCCACGGGGGCGGCGGCGGCCATGGTGGCGGCGGACACCGGTAATTCCTGAAAGTCCTGGTTCTTTCCCCAGAGAGGCCCGTTTGCTTCGGCAGGCGGGCCTCGCGTTTTATTCGAGGCTTTTGAACGCGCCTGCCGCTTGCCCTGATTCTTACAACTAGAGAGGTTTCTCCCCCGCCAATACGGCCAGCCGGTCGGCGATGCGCTCGGCAGCGGCAGGATGAGCCTGCGTGCGCGCGGCTTCGCCCATGGCCGCCAGTTGCTTCGGCGAAGTCAGCAGATCGGTGAGCGTATTCAACAGCTTGCCGGTAATCTTTAACTCCTGCTCGACAAGGAATACGGCAGCCCCGGCATCCACCATGGCCTCGGCATTGCGCTTCTGGTGCTCATCGGCGGAGGCGGCAAAGGGCACCAGCAGGCTGGGCTTGCCGGCAGCAGCCAATTCGGCCACCGTGGATGCGCCGCTGCGCGCCATCACCAGATGCGCCGCCGCAAAACGAGACGGCATATCATCGAAAAACGGCCGCACCTCCCACCTGTTGGGGTCCGCGCCGCTCGCGGCATAGGCCGCCTGGGTCGATTCGATGTGGCGAACCCCACTCTGGTGCAAGACCGTAAGGCCGGGAACCGCATCGAGGAGCGCGCCAATGATTTGAGGCAGATGGGTATTGAAGAGTTGCGCGCCCTGCGATCCACCAAAGATCAGCAGGTGGGGCGCAGCGCCCAAGGGCGGATGGAGGTTGAAGAACTCCGGGCGCACCGGAATGCCGGTGACCTCGCAGTTGTGAAACCACTTCACCGCCGCGGGAAAATTGACCGCCGCAGCCTGCACCTTCATGCCCACCAGCCGGTTGGCCAGCCCCGGCATGGCGTTGGGCTCAAAGGCCATGGTGGGCGTCTTGAGCCGGAGCGCAGCCGCCATGGCCGGGCCGGAGGCGTACCCGCCCACGCCGAAGACGACCGAAGGCTTGAACTCGCGAATCAGCTTCTGGCAGTCGGTGATGCTCTTGGGCAGGCGCAGCAAAGTGCGCAGCCGCGTCATCAGCGAAACGTTCTTGAGCGGGCCCACATCGATGAGGCGCAGGTTAAAACCCGCCTCGGGCACCAGGCGAATCTCCATGCCCCGCGCCGTGCCCACAAACAGCACCTCGGCCGCGTAGCGATCGACCAGCTCGTGAGCCACCGCCAGCGCCGGGATGATGTGGCCGCCAGTGCCGCCACCGGCAATGAGAACGCGCAATTCGGCCAATCAAGTTCCTTTCAGGTTGGGTTGTCTTCTAATTCGGATTTATCTGTCACAGTCTCGACTTTGTCACGCCACAGGAACGCAATCAATCCAACAGTACCCAGAATCAGTCCAAAACCCTGGCAACTCAAGATCGGATACGAGCGAAAGATGATCATCCAGAGGGACAGCAGAATGTGTATCGAGCTTGCCGCCACTCCCCAGCCTTTCGCTGAAGGTCTTTGTTTCCAGATGTTCCACCAAGCAACCCCAAAGATAATTGCCATAGCTGGGAAGATCGCACTAAAAAGCAGGCTGTTGAGGGAAAAGAGGGCGTAGAAATCTCCGTGAATTATTTGCAGGAAGAAAAAAGGTGCTATCAAGAAACAGACTACGGACGCGATCGCGAAGGTCCAACCCATGAATATTCTAAGAACGCGCATATTGATCCCAAGCATAGTTTGATGTCGCCTTTCCGTGCCTAGTCCCTAGTCCCTAATCCCTAGTCCCTGTTTTCACTCCGCCTTGCTCGTAATGTTCAGAAGCACGCCAATGCTGGCCAGGGTGAAGAAGACCGAAGTTCCTCCGGAGGAGATCAGAGGCAACGGAATCCCTTTGGTGGGCACCAACGACAGCACCACGCTGATATTGAAAAATGCCTGCAACAGAATCGTGGTGGTGATGCCGAAGGCAACCAGCCGCCCAAAGGGATCCTGGCAACGAAACGCCGCGCGCAACCCTCGCCAGCCGAAAAAAGCGAAGAGCAAAACAATTGCGATGGCCCCGATCAGTCCCAGTTCCTCCGCGATATTGGCAAAGATGAAATCCGTAGACGCCTCGGGCAGAAAGAAGAGCTTCTGCATCCCCTCCATGTAACCGCGGCCCGTCAGTCCGCCTGTGCCCACGGCGATCAGCGACTGGTTAATGTGGAATCCCGCGCCCTGCGGATCGGCATCGGGGTTCATAAAGACCAGCATGCGCTGCCGCCGGAACGGAACCATGAACAGCAATGCAACCAGGCCGGGCAACGTAGCCAGCAGGCCTCCCAGCAGGTATCTCCACTCCATGCCGGCCAGCACCAGCATCATGGCCGTCACACCCAACAGCACCAGCGCCGTGCCCAGGTCAGGCTGCTTGACGATCAGCAAGATGAAAACCACCGGCATCACGACCGCGCGCAGCAGTGTGTGTTTCCAGTCCCGCATTTCGCCGAGCCGTGTATGCAGAAACCATGCCAGAAACAGCACCATCACCGGCTTGGCGATCTCCGATGGCTGAAAGGTGAAATGGCCGCCAAAGCGTATCCAGCGATGGACGTTGTGCGAACCGGGAATAAAAAAGACCAGCACAAGCAGCAGCGTGGTCACGCACAGCGCCGAATAGATGAAGCGCGGAGACTTGTAGACTCTGTAGTCCACATGCATCAAAGCCAGCATGGCCGCCACGCCGCCCAGCGCCCAGCCCGCCTGCCTGCCCACGTCGGCAAACTCAGAGTGAAAGCGCTCCTGCGCCACCACCGCCGAGGCGGAAAAGACCATGGCCAGCCCTACCACGGTGAGCGACAGCGTGGTGTAGAACAGCCATTTGTCCACCCCTACTCTTGCTGACATGTCTTCCATCCCCGCCGTGCGCCGACAAGTTCCTTGAAGACGCGGCCGCGGTGTTCGTAGTTTTCAAACTGGTCAAAGCTGGAGCAGGCAGGCGCCAGCAGCACCACTTCGCCCGGCCGCGCCGCCGAGGCCGCCGCGCTCACTGCAATTTCCAGCGTTTCGCAGGACTGGATCGAGATGACTCCGCGCAGTTGCGATTCGATTTTGGCCGCCGCCGAGCCGATCGTGTAAACCGCGCGCACACGCGCGCGCAGCAGGGACGCCAGTTGGGTATAGTCCGACCCCTTGTCTTTGCCGCCCATGATGAGATGAATGCCCGAGTCGAATGCGGCCACGGCCTTGGCTGTCGCATCCACGTTGGTGGCCTTTGAGTCGTTGTAATACTCGACGCCGTTGACCGCGGCCACAAACTCCAGCCGGTGCTCGACCGCCTGAAAACCCTCGACCGCGCGGCGAATTGCTTCCGCCGGCGCGCCAGCCAGCCGCGCCGCCACCACCGCGGCCAGAACATTCTCCACATTGTGCGTGCCCTTCAGCGGAATTCCTCTCAGAGGCATCACATGTTCCGTCGCCGCATCCTTGGCGGCGCGATAGACAACGGCCCCCTGCTCCAGCCATGCGCCGCGCGACACCGGATGCTCGACGGAAAACCAGTAGACTGTGGCGGCTGAGCGGGATGCGGATTCAGCCGCGCGCGCATTGTCGGCGTTCAGCACCACAAAGTCGTGCTCGTCCTGCGCGGCAAAAATGCGCTCCTTGGCCAGCGCATAGTTCTCGAAGCTGCCGTGCCGGTCAAGATGATCGGGCGTAATGTTCAGGATTACAGCAATGCTGGGATGAAAGGTATCGGTGCTTTCAAGCTGGAAGCTGGAGACTTCGAGCACCGACCAGGTTGCATCGGTGCTTTGGTTGATAAGCTCCACCACCGGCACACCGATATTGCCGCCGACCAGGGTAGGAATGCCGGCCTCTTTCAATATTTCTCCCAGCAGCGCGGTCGTGGTGGTCTTGCCGTTGGAGCCGGTAATGGCCAGGGTTTTGCCCTTGAGAAAGCGCGCGGCCAGTTCCAGTTCGCCGATCACCGGCAAACCGAAGCTCCTTACCTGCGCCAGCTCGGGCGTATTCAGCGGCACGCCGGGGCTCACCACGATCAGATCCTGGCGGCGGAACGTGAGCAAGCCGTGGCCGCCGGCCTCAACCATGATGCCCGCTTCGAGCAGCGCGGGAATATCTTTTGCCAGCGCCTCGGCGCTACGCACGTCTGAGACCGTCACGAGTGCGCCGCTATGGCGCAGAAACAGCGCCGCCGCCAGACCGGATTTACCCAGTCCCACAACCAGAACCTTCTTACCTTTGAGTTCCATCATAGGGATCTATCCTCAGGCCGTCGCGACCTCTTTATTGTGTACCGCCAAAAGCCCCGCGCTGGCCTTGTCTAACGGAGTTTCAGCGTGGTGAGTGCAAACAATGCAAACACCAGAGCGCCGATCCAGAAACGCGCAATGATCTTGGATTCGTGCCAGCCGATTTGCTCAAAATGATGATGCAGGGGCGCCATCTTGAAGATACGCTTCTTGTTGCGCAGCTTGTAGCTGCCTACCTGCAGGATCACCGAGACCGCTTCCAGGATGAAGATGCCGCCGATAAACGGCAGTAGCAGCTCCTGCCGGATGACGACGGCCACCGTGCCGATAGCCCCGCCCAAAGCCAGCGAACCCACATCGCCCATGAAAATCTCCGCCGGATGGGCGTTGTACCAGAGAAAGCCGATGGACGCGCCCACCATGGACCCGCAAAAGACGGTCAGCTCGGCCACCTTGGGCATGTGCTGCAATTCCAGATAGTCGGCAAAAACCACATTGCCGCTGACGTAGGTGAGCACCGCCAAAGCGCCTGCGGCAACGATGGTGCAGCCGATCGCCAGTCCGTCCAGCCCATCGGTCAGGTTCACGGCGTTGGACGACCCCATCAGCACGAAGACAACCCAAATAACAAACGGCACAAAGGCTAGCAACCCCAGGTGCGGCAGTGTGCTGGGCCACCAATGCCACATCAGATCGGGACGCCAGGTTTTCACGAAAGGCACGGTCAACTGCGTTGAGAATTTCCCGAACTGCTGGAGGGCCACCAGCGCAACCGCCACCGCAACCCCGGCCAGCCCCTGGCCCACCAGCTTGGCCCGCGCTGTCAGGCCCAAGCTGCGCCGCTTCACCACCTTGATGTAGTCGTCCGCAAAACCGACGGCCCCGAAGGCGAGAGTCGAGAACACCGTGATCCAGACAAACGGGTTCGAGGGATCGGCCCAGAGAACTGTCGGCAGCAGAATCGCAATTACGATCAGCACCCCGCCCATGGTGGGGGTTCCCGACTTCTTCTGGTGCGACTGCGGGCCGTCTTCGCGGATGTACTGGCCGATCTGGAACTCGCGCAGCTTCTGGATCACCCAGGGACCGATAAACAGCGCGATCAGCAGCGCCGTGAGTGAGGCAAAGGCGGTGCGGAAGGTGAGATAACGGAAGATCCGGAACGGGCGAACGAACGGAAACAACTTTTCGTAGAGCAGCCAGTAGAGCAAGTGGCCTCCATAGCCGGAATAAAGCGGATTTCAAGTTGATTTTACAGGGCCGGGGTACTTGCGGGTTGTGGAACTCCGCGGATTCAGCAGGGATCTGCGTGTCCCTGCACCGCCTCGATCGTCCGCTCCAGATGCACCCCGCGAGAGCCCTTCACCAGCACCACGTCGCCCGGCTGCAACGTCTCCCTAAGCCACTGGCCAGCGGCCGCCGCATCCGGCAGAAAGAGGGATGCAACCCCGCCCGCGCAGGCCGCCGAAGCCAGATGCACGGCGCTGCCGCCGACGCCAACCACTATATCCAGCCCGGCCTCGGCAGCTGCGCGACCGCAAGTGGCGTGCAGCTCCGGCCCCTGCTCGCCTAGCTCCAACATCTCCCCGGCAACCAAAATGCGGCGGCCTGCCGGGCGTGCGGCCAGTGTGCGAATCATCGAGCGCAGCGCCTCGGGATTCGAGTTATAACTGTCGTTCAGAATCGTTGCCCCGCCGATCTCGATCACCTGGCCGCGCTTGTCTCCGGCGGTCAGCGACGCCAGCGCGGTAACCGCCGCATCCAGCTCGACGCCAGCCTCCAAAGCTACCGCGAGTCCCGCCAGCGCATTCGATGCATTGTGCGCGCCCAGCAGTTTCAGTGTGAACGCGCCCTCGCGCTCCCCGGCGCGAAAACGCAAATGCAGCCCATCCAGGTCTTCCATCGCTTCAAGAAGCCGCGGGTCGGCGCATGGACCGGCGCCGAAGTAAACTGTCCGCCCCGAAAAGTTGCGGCCAAACTGGGAGACATACGCATCGTCGCAGTTGAGGAAGGCCACGCCGTGGGCCGGCAGAGCGGTAACCAGCTCCAGCTTGGCGCGCGCGATGCCAGCCTGTCCGTCGTCAAAGTTCTCGATATGAGCCGTTCCCACGTTGGTCACCACGCCCCAATCGGGCGATGCGATGCGCGCCAGCGCTGCAATCTCGCCCTTGTGGTTCATGCCCATCTCGACTACTGCGATCTCGTGCTCCGGCTTGAGCCGCAACAATTCGAGCGGCAGGCCGAATCCGTTGTTAAGATTGCCCTGGGATTTGTGTACGTTGAACTTCGCGCCCAGCGCCGCGGCTATTGCTTCCTTGGTGGTGGTCTTCCCGGCCGAGCCGGTAACAGCCACCACGCGCCGGCCCCACTGGCGGCGCACCGTACCGGCCAGCGCCTGCAATGCAATCAGCGGGTCTTCGGCGATGAGCAGCGGCACCGCCAGCACCGCATCGGGCAGCGTAGACGCGCGCGCCCGCGATATCACTGCGGCAACAGCTCCGCGCTTGAGCGCAGCTTCTACAAAGTCATGCCCGTCCTGCCGGTCTCCGCGCACCGCAAAAAACAGCTCGCCCGCGCCCACCGTGCGCGAGTCGATGGAGCAGCCGCTCACCACCAGCGCCCCGGCATTGGCTATACTCGCCGGAGCCTCAAGCACCGCGCCCGCGCCGATTGCCGCCTCTGCCAGGGTGAGCTTCATAGCACTTCACCATAACCCAATTCGGCCAGCGCCGCCTGTGCAACTTTCGCATCATCGAAAGGAATGGTCCGTGTGCCCAGAATCTGTTCCTTCTCGTGGCCCTTGCCTGCCAGCAAAACAACATCCCCTGGCTTGGCCGCCTTCAGCGCCGTGCAGATTGCCGCTGCCCGATCCTGCTCGATGGTGTAGCGAACGCCGCTGGCCTTCAATCCAGGCTCGATCTCAGCCAGGATCGCCAGCGGTTCTTCTGTGCGGGGATTGTCGCTGGTGGCCACCACGAAGTCGCTGCCCGCGCCTGCCGCAAGCCCCATCTTCGGCCGCTTGCTGCAGTCGCGGTCGCCGCCGCAGCCGAAGAGGGTAATCACCCGCCCGCCGGACTGAGCCGTCGTCTGCCGCGCCAGTGCGATCAAGTTGCGCAGCGCGTCGTCGGTGTGGGCGTAGTCCACAATCACCGTAAACGGCTGGCCCGCATCCACCGGCTGAAAGCGCCCCGGTACCGATTTGAGGCGCGGAACCGATTCAATCAGTTCGGCAAACGGCACGCCACGCGCATGGGCAGCCGTCAAAGCAGCCAGCAGGTTGAGGATGTTCACCTCGCCGGCCAACTGCGAAGTCACTTTGGCCGAGCCCGCCGGCGTTGCCAGCTCCAGCATCGCACCGCCGGGCGTGAGCGCATGGCTTGCCACGCGCCAGTCGCCTTGGCCAATCCCATACGTCCGCACCTCCGCGCCCGCTCTCCTGGCCGCGGTGGCCAGCCTCTCGCTGCGCGGGTCATGCGCGTTGATCACCGCCACGCGCGGAGCCGGATAGACCGTGCCGTCAAACAGCAGCCGCTTGGCCGCGAAGTACTTCTCCATCGTCTGGTGATAATCCAGATGGTCCTGCGTCAGGTTAGTGAATACGGCCACGTCGAAGTTCACTCCCGCCGCGCGCTCTTGGTCGAGGGCATGGCTCGATACTTCGGTCACCAGCTCGGTGGCGCCGCGGCCCGCGCCTTCCGCCATCAGCTCGAAGAGATCGCGCGACTCCGGCGTGGTATGCACGCTCGGCCTCACCTCGCCGGCCACATGATATTCAATCGTCCCCACCAGCACGGTGGTGCGGGCCGCCGCGTTCAGTAGCGCTTCAAGCAGGAACGCCGTGGTGGTCTTGCCGTTGGTCCCAGTGATGCCCGTAGCCGCCAACTTGCGCTCGGGATGGCCGAAGAAGGCCGCCGACGCCTGCGCCAGCGCGCGACGCCCGTGCTCCACCTCCAGCAGCGGCATGCCGGCTTGAAAGACCAGCAAGTGATCGAACTTCGGCGCGGAGTCCGTAATGATGCCCAGCGCTCCCGACGCAATGGCCTTCTCCACATAGCGGTTGCCGTCTGTCGAGCCGCCCTTAATGGCCACAAAAACCGAGCCCGGCCGCACCTTGCGCGAGTCGTATTCCACGCCTGTCACAGGCTGGTCAGTGTCTCCGCCAGCGCCCACGGCCGTCACTTCTTCCGCAATTTCTTTCCAATTCATCTTGGGATTGATTGTAGATTGTTGCGCTCCCATCCACTGAAATCGGCAGTATGATGCTGGCATGGAAGAGGAAAGAAAACCATACCTATACGAAGCACTACAGCGAAAATTGGGTGGATATCCTGTTGACGACTTCGTTCGGACATATTTCAAGGCGTACCTGGAGGCGGACGTAGAGACAATCAGGAAAATGCAGGAACTCCTGCTCGGCGATATTTCGGAACCCCTTGAGCCAGACGCGCTCCCTGACGCCCCAATTGGCGCTCCCATCAAGCCTCGACCAAATATGAACTCCGGTGCAATCGCCCTCCCGAAACCGGAGCCGAAACAGCCCGATCAGTAGCCGCTACTCCCTGTCTTCGAACTCGATGAACCGGTCGAAGATCAGAGCGGCACTCCATGGATGCCGGGTGCCAGGTCTGGATTTTCAGACATGGTGGAACACGAACCAAAATCTGCGGCTCTCCCGTCATTCTTTGCCGAAATATCTCTCAAGGCAGCGCATAATCATCCCATGGGATGCCTCCATGCCCGTGAACCCGCTGCCCCATGTCCACCCCTCCAAAATACTAGCTACCGTAAAATGCCCCCACCCCCCCTGGGGGTATCCATTCATTCGATTCATTCGATATTTTCTATTAAATGTATATAAATAAATAATTTAAGAATCTAGACCATGAACTGATTGGTAGTCATTACCGGCAGGTTTTGGCCCTTGGAAAGCCGGAAATGCCTCTCTTTTGAATGAAAATGCCGGCTTCTGCAAGCCCTGGTGAAGGGGATTCCAGATTCACAAGTGTTGGCGGGTTGCCGGCAAACAAGAATGCATGCATGCGGCTAGGATTTCCCCCGCCCGACGGCGTATAACGCTGGAATGGGGCAAACGCCGGAAGCCGAGCCGGGATTGCACGGCGAGACTGACGCGTGGCTGCGCGGCGGCGGGCTGGTGGTTACGGCCAGCGACCGTGCGGCCCGAGCGCTGGCCTCCGCCTTTCATCGCGCCCGCCGGGTTGAAGGGCTGACAGCTTGGCCCGCGCCCGGCATTCTGGATTGGAAGAGCTTTGTCCGCGCCGCCTGGGAAGAGCGCACACGCGACGGACGCCTGCTGCTGAACCCCACGCAGGAGCAATCGCTGTGGGCGGAGATCGTCGGCGCGGACGGGCGGCTGGCCACTCTGCTCGAAGGCCCGCGCCACCGCCTGGCCGCTCTGGCCATGGAAGCTCACGAGTTGCTCTGCGGCTATGCGCCGCAGTTCCTGCGCCCACCCGCCCGCGCCGCATGGCAGCAAGATGCGGCGGCCTTCAGCAACTGGCTCGCGGCCTTTGACCAAACCAGCAGCGCTGGTAACCTGCTCAGCCCCGCCCGCCTACCGCTGGAGCTGACTCCGCTGCTCGAAGGCGACCAGCTCGCGCGACCGCCTCTGTTGTTGGCCGGCTTCGACAGCATCCTTCCTGTCCAGCACACTTTCTTTGACGCCTGGGGCGCGTGGAGAAAGGCCGCTCCCAGTCAACCCGCCGCACCGATTCGGTTCCACCAGGCCGCCGATACACAGGCCGAACTCAACGCCTGTGCCCGGTGGTGCGGGGAGTGGCTTGCGGCCAATCCGGCTGCCCGACTCTTGGTTGTTACGCAGAACGCTGGAGACCGCTCCAGCCGTGGCCAGATCGAGCGGGCCTTTCTCGAGCTAAGCGGCACCTCCCGCGCCCCGCTCTTCGAGTTTTCGCTCGGCATTCCGCTCAGCCAGGTCGCTCTGCCACACGCCGCGCTTCTGCTGCTGCGCTGGCTCAACGGCCCTCTCGCCGAGCACGAACTAGACTGGCTGTTCTCCACCGGCCACGCGGTGACCAGCCCGAAAGAAGCCTCGGCGCTGCAAGCACAGATGCGCGCGCTGCGCCGCCGCGGGCTGGAACAACCCCAATGGATGCTGGCCGACTTTACCCATGCACACGCCGGCCCCGGTTCGCTGCCACCTGAATGGGTCAAACGCATTGCTGACACTCAGCGCCGCCTTGCCGAGCGTGTCCGCCGCCCGCAGATCCCGCTCGACTGGGCCGAGCTGGTTCCGCATCTGCTCGAGATCGCCGGTTGGCCGGGGGCGAGTTCGCTATCGAGCGCCGAGTTCCAGGCCGTCCGCCGCTGGCAGCAGGCCGTTGAAACCGCTGGCTCGCTGGGTTTCGATAGCCGCCACATCGGCTGGACGGATTTCCTCTCCGCGCTGACCCGCACGCTGGACGAGACCCTCTTTGCTCCCGAATCCCGCGACGCGCCGATCCAGATTGCTGGCCCCGCCGAGTCGGCAGGGCTCACCGCCAATGCCGTCTGGTTTCTGGGCGCAACCGAGGACGCCTGGCCGGCCAGCGGCGCTACCCACCCCCTGTTGCCGCTCGATGTGCAGCGCTTGGCCGGGATGCCGCACGCCACAGCACAGCTCGACTGGGAGTTGGCACAAGCCATCACCGCGCGCCTCGCGTCTTCCGCGCCGGAGGTCCACTTCAGCTATGTGCGGCAGAGCGAGGGGGTCGAAGCTCACCCATCGCGGCTGATCGCGCAGCTTGCCGAGGCGGCTGAGGAGCTGGCCGCCGCGACGCGCCGCCCGGATCCCATTGCCGCGCCATTTGAAGACACAAGCCGCATTCCCTTCCCGCAGGGCAAGGTTCAGGGCGGCTCCAGCGTGCTCACCTCGCAATCGCAATGCCCCTTCAAGGCGTTTGCTTCTGCGCGCCTCGGCGCGCAAAGCTGGGTGCCAGCCGAGGCCGGACTGACCGCCTCGCAGCGCGGGCAACTGCTTCATGCCGTGCTCCACGCAATTTGGAGCGGGCCGCCAGAGGGGATCCGGTCGCTGAAAGAACTTCAAGGCTTGCAAGACCGCGTCACATTTGTTGAGGCCCGAGTCCGGCGCGTCTTCCAGAATGAGCTGCGAGAAGGACTCCGCCAGCGGATGCCCCAGCGCTATCTCGAACTCGAAGAGCAGCGCCTCTCTGGATTGGTCACGGAGTGGCTGGCCTACGAGGCAATGCGATTGGATTTTGAAGTGGCCGAAACCGAAGCGGACCGCACGATTCATATTGCCGGATTGACAATCGACCTGCGTCTCGACCGTATCGACCGGCTCAACGACGATTCTCTACTGGTGATCGATTACAAATCAGGCGATGTTACCCCCAAAGCCTGGGAACTGCCCCGCCCCGACGATGTGCAACTGCCGCTCTATGCCGGCTTTGCTCTTGACCGCGAAGATGAAGTGCTTGGCGGGCTCGCCTTTGCCAAGGTGCGCCCCGGCCATCTCGAATTTGCAGGCCACATCGGCGCCCCCACGGCCACACTCTTTGCCGGACTTAAAGGCAGCAGCACCCTGGTCAAGAATCCGCTGACTGCCGAGCAGATCATCGGCTGGCGTGAGCATATCGAGCAACTTGCAAAAGACTTCCTTGCCGGCTGCGCCGAAGTAGACCCGCGCGACTACCCCAAAACCTGCGAGCGGTGCGGCCTGCAAACCCTCTGCCGCGTCGAAGAGAGCGAAAACCAGGCTCAATTTGAAGACAATGACGACGCAGAGAGCGCGGAGGTCGCCGATGAATAAATCGCCGGCCCAATCCGCTCCGCCAGACCAGCCCCAGCGCCAGCGTGCCCTCGATCCGTCGCGCTCTATCCTGGTGCAGGCGCCGGCAGGCGCCGGCAAGACCGACCTGCTCACCCGCCGCTTTCTGCGCCTGCTGGCTGAGGTCGATGAGCCCGGCCAGGTGGTCGCCATCACCTTCACCATCGCCGCCGCCGCCGAGATGCGCCACCGCATCCTGGCCGAACTTGAGAAGGCCGCCGCCGATTCTGCACCGCCGGTCATTGGCGACGAATTCTCGATGGATTCTCTCGCTCGCCGAGCCCTCGACCACTCGCAGGCGCTTGGCTGGAAGCTCCTCGACCTGCCCGCGCAACTCCGCATCTCCACCATCGACTCGTTCTGCCGCGACCTGGCCTTGCAACAGCCGCTGCTCTCCGGCCTTGGCGGCGGGCTGGGCATCGCCGACCAGCCCAGCGATCTCTATCGCCGCGCCGCCCGGCAGACCTTGCAACGCATTGGCCAGGGCGACCCGGCCCTCAGCGGCGCAATCGAGGCGCTGCTCGGCTGGCGCGACAACAACTGGCAGGAGATGGAAGGTCTGCTGGTCGAAATGCTCGCCAAGCGCGACCGCTGGATGCACGACTTTGTGCTCAGCCACAATCCCGACTGGGACGCCCTGCGCGAGAGCCTCGAACGCCCCTTCGGCCACGCTGTCCGCGCCGCGCTCACCAAGCTCAGCCAGCTTATCGATCAGGTTCCCGGCGCGCGCGAAGAGACTCTGGAACTGGCGCGGTTTGCCTGCACGCAAAGCGACGGCGCGCTCCACCGCGAACTGGCCGAGATGACGGAATTTCCGTCCGCCCCATTTCTCTCCTCTGGCGCGCTTGAGGATGCGCGCCAAGCCAGCGTCAGCCTGGCCGCACTGCTGCTCATCGGCGACGGCGCATTCCGCAGGCAGGTGGATAAACGCCTCGGCTTCCCCGCCGACCGCAAGCGCGAGAAAGCCCAGATTCTCGGCCTCATCGCCCGTCTCAACGCCGTTCCCGGTCTCGAAGCCGCCCTGGCTGCCACACGCGATCTGCCCCCGGCACGCTATACCGAAGACGACTGGCTCATCGTCCGCGCGTGTTTCACCTTGCTGCGCCACGCCGCCGCGCAACTCAAGGTGGTCTTTGCAGAGGCCGGCCAGGTGGACTTCTCTGAAGTCGCGCAGATCGCGCAAAGCGTGCTGAAGGGCGACGACGGCCTGCCCTCCGACTCCGCCCTCGCCGTCGCCGACGGCATCCGCCACCTGCTGGTTGACGAGTTCCAGGACACCAGCCGCCGCCAGCACCAGTTGCTCGCCGGCCTCATTGCCGCATGGCCTGAGCGGGCCGGGCGCACCTGCTTTGCCGTTGGCGACCCCATGCAATCCATCTACTTCTTTCGCGAGGCCGACGCGGAGCTCTTTGCCCGCGCGAAAGCCGCCGGCATCGAGGTACCGCGCGACGAGCCGCTGCTCTTCGACTTCGTCCCATTGAAGGCGAACTTCCGCGCTGCGCCCACGCTGGTCGAGAAGCTCAATGAGGTTCTGGGCCAAGTCTTCGCCAAGCCCGACGGCAGCGGCGTGCCGTTCTCCGCTGCCGAGCCAGCCCGCGCAGACGAAGCCAGCCCCAATCCGCGCTTCCAGTTGCATCTCGAGTTTGAGCCGCGAACCGGCCCCGGCAAATCCGCCGATCCCGAGGCGATTCGCGAAAAGGAAGCCGCCCGCACTAAGCAGGTTGAAGAGATTGTCGCCCTGATCCAGAGCCATGAGGACACCTTCAAGGAAGTCGAACTGGCCCGAAAGCGCGGCGAAGACAGCAAGTTCCGCATTGCCGTCCTGGCCCGCGCCCGCAAGAGCCTCGCCCCTATCGCCCAGGCCCTCCACGAAGCCGGAATCCCGTTTCGCGCCGTCGATCTGGAGAAACTTGCCGCACGGCCCGAGGTGCTCGATGCTCTCGGCTTGGCGCGCGCACTGCTCAACCCGCAGGACCGCGTGGCCTGGCTGGGGGTGCTGCGCGCTCCGTGGTGCGGCCTCTCGGTTGAAGACTTGCACCAGCTCACTAGTGCAGACGATCCGGCGTTGCTCGCACGGCCCGTGCCGGAGCTGCTGACCGAGCGCTTGCCGCTGCTCAGTGAGCAGGGCCGTCCTGCGGCTTTGCGCGTTCTTCACGCGATCAACTCCCTACCCGCCTTGCGGGCTTCTCAGCCTACTGCATCGCTGGGAACCTGGCTTGAACAGGCATGGCTGCGGCTGGGTGGGGCGGACTGCGTGGACGCGGCGGCGCACGCCAATCTTGAACTGCTGTGGAGCTGCCTGGACCGCCTGCCGGCCGGGGAGCAGGATCTGCTCGGCCCGGCGCTCGACGCCGCCCTGGAAAAGCTGACAGCCTTGCCTGACCCGGCTGCCGATGGTGATTGTGGTATGCAGCTCATGACCATCCACAAGGCAAAGGGGCTTGAGTTTGAGGTGGTGATTGTGCCGGACATGCAGGCGGGCGGGGGCCGAGGCGGGAGCAAGATGCTGAGCTGGCTGGAGAGAGGGTTGCCGGAGCCAGACGACTCCGGCGAGATCACCGAGTTTCTGGTTGCGCCGTTCCAGCGCAAGGGCGAAGATCGCGGCACAGCCAAGCAATGGGTGGATTGCGTCTACCGTAAACGCGAAGCGCAGGAGGATCGGCGCATTCTTTACGTGGCCGCCACACGCGCACGCGAAGAGCTGCATCTCTTTGCACGCCCCGCCTACAAGGTTGAGGCCGATGGTGCCCTCAGCCTTCCCGATCCCGCAACCAGCCTGCTGGCTACGGCCTGGCCGGCGCTGGAAGAAGAGGTGCGCGCCCGCTTCGAGGAGTGGAAGGCAGATCAGGCGGACTGTGGCGGCGGCGAAGAGCAAGTGTTGGAATCCATCGCTGCCTCGGGCGAGAGCAATCTGCTCCAGATGCCGTCGCCGGCCAAACCGACGCTGCCCCGCCGCCTGCCGCTTGATTACCAACTGGGTGCCCCATCCTTTCCGCTTTCTTTTGCAGAAAGGGCGGGAGACCACGAATCTCTGGGTTCCCCCGGTCTCGACTCTGCAGCCTGGGAGATCAACCTCTATGCCCGCCACGAAGGCGGCCTGCTCTCTCGCGCCTTAGGCACAGCCGTCCACACGCTCCTCGAAGAGCTTGCCCGCCTGCGTGCAAGCAGCGATTGGGACGCAGCCCGCGCCGCTCTCCAGCGCTTTGAGCCGCGCATCGCCGCTCGGGCGCGCGCTATCGGACTCGACCCGGCACAGGCCGCGCAACTTGCCGCACAGGCGCTTGAGCTTGCGCTTAAGGCATCCAACGACCCAATCGGACAGTGGATTCTCTCACCCCATGCCGACGCGGCCAGCGAGGTCCGTTGGGCCGGAGTTGTCGCGGGCAGCTTGCGTACGGTGCGCGTCGACCGCGTCTTCCGCGCCGGCCTCGATCCGCTGTCTGAAGGCGAGCATGTTTGGTGGATCGTCGACTACAAGACCGCACACGCCGAACCTCTCGACCCCGCCGCGGCCTTGCCTGAGCTGAGAAAACTCTTCGCGCCTCAGCTTGAAGCTTATGCCCAAATCCTGCGCAATCTGCACGGCCAGGACGCACCGATCCGCGCCGGACTCTACTATCCGCGCATGTTCCTGCTCGATTGGTGGACGATCTAAAGAACTGATTTTTATTTACTTATGGAATTGGCTTTTGTTCAAGAGCTCCAGGCAAAAGCGCCGCCCGCACATCTTTCTTTCGGTTTTGGATTTGGGAGCGTCATCGCTTTGGATACTTCGGGGGTAGGACAGATTAATTGGTAAACGCCGGTCCGATTCCTGGCAGAATCGGACCGGATGTCTTTCGTGTTCCCAGTGTTGCGCGGATCGATCGGATGCGTTGGTGACCTTGTTTCAAGGATGCACCTATGGGAGGTCATATTCGGTACGGTGGCGCCCGGCGCACATAGCTCACGGATTTATCGGAGTGTAATCGAGGATTCGCGAATTCGAACCGAAACGGTGGAAGTTGCGATAGTCGATTTCATTCAGATCCTCCTCCCGGCGGCCCTTTCTGAGCAGGACTTGTGCTCCAACCGGCAGCATATAGTCGTGATTGTTGATGGCGACATAGTCGTAGTCGACGCTCACCGTAACCCCTCGGATCGGGAACTTGTCTGGCACATCGTCCACGATCTCGGTGATGCGGCGAACCGCCCGTGTGTCGCTGTCAATGAAGACCTGGCCATGATAACCAACAGTGATCACTTCGTTCGAGCCTACCCGCAAATTGAAGATGGAGTTTTCGCGGGCCACGCGATAATCGAAGATTTGCACCACTCCGTCTCCCAGCATACCGGTCTCTTTCCACTGAAACTCGGCCTTCGACGCAGGCCGAAACAGGCCTGAAAAAGCAACGCCGAATTCACCGGCCGAGATCACACCTTTGCTATTTCCCGTGTGCTCACGGCTCGTGGAGCCGTTCAACTCCAGGTCCAGCAGGATCGGGCTTTCCTCATGATTGACATAGGTCAACAGTTCGGTGAATTTGTCTTTGTGCTTCCACGCCGAGGCGCCATTCAGAGAGAACGACCGGTTGGTCACCCGTTCGCACATGAGGTTGGGCAGTGAGGCCCTGTACTCCATGGCATACTTTGTCGCATCAGCAAGGATGGATTGGAGTTCCTCCGGCGCGGGACGCTGGAGGGGAGTTGCCGGAATCGTAATGACGAGCTGACCGGCTCGGCGCGGAGAAGCGGGTGGATCGTCTGCCGCCGGCCCCGCCTTCTCGATGTCGGTCTGTACTCCCGCCAGGATGAACGAGGCATGGGCATGGGCGCTCTTCCCGCTCTGGCTAACGGTTGCCCTCACATCGTAATAACCTCTTACGGGAGGGTCGATGGAGAAGCTGGACAGGAAGGAAGAGAATTCCCGGTCTTTCGCCAGGCTAGAGACCATCGGTTCGCCGCCCAGCGGTTTGCCATCCCTGAGAACCTCGATCTGGATCGTCGCTGCTTCGGCGGCATGCGGGTCTGCATGAGTGGTGAAGAAGACCGAAACCGACTTGGCGTCGGGCGGCAGCACACCGGAGAGATTCGGCGTCAATTTCTCGCTCCCATGATGAAGCGGCTCCGTTGGGTCGTCTTCGGCGCGAAACGGCTCCGCTTGCCTGACAAGGACTATCTCGCCCAACGATGGACTGCCCGACGCGCCGGTGACCTCGAAGGGAATGCGCTGTGCACCGATCTTGCCGCTGTAGTGGTCCTGAACGGCTGCTTCAAGAGTGTATTGTCCGGCGGGATCGACAAAATGCCGCTGAAAGCTGACGGCTCCATATTCCTCCTTCTCACCGCCTTTCAGCATTCTGCGGCGTGGGATATCCGCGCTGAAGCGCTCGACGATCATGCCCGACTTGTCCTTGATGTCCGCAATGATCGAAAGACTCGCCGACCTGAGGGCGGTACTGGAATCCTCACGAATATCGAGATTCGCGATCGGCACCTCGATGGCCAGGGTATAAACATTTCCGTCGGGCAGATCGCCCATCCGCAAAATCGCGGCGTGGAAACTCAAATCGGCGGGCAGTTGCGGTTGGCCAAGAACCTTCAATAGCGGTAACTCGAACGGCTGTGGCGTGGTCTCGCCAACTCGCGGAGGCAAGGCCAGAAAGCCTGTCTGCATGCGGATATTGAGCCCTGAACGGAGAGCCTTGACGGCCACCGGATGAAACTTGCCGTCATATTCCTTGTTAGGCGGAGTATAGGAAGCCACGTAATAGGTGGTCATGTCCTGGATCATCTGTCCCAGGGACTTCTCCAGGTGAGCTTGCGTGACGTAACTCCCGCCCGTTCCCTCGGCCAGGCCTTTTAGATCGTCATGCTGGGGGCCCGTGTCCATGAGCGCCTCGGTCCCAAGGTTTCCCATCCGAACGAGGTTGCTATTTGGGCTAAAACTGGCAAGCGATGAGCCTTTTTCGCCCATGGAGCCAGGATACAAGCCCGTTGCCTGGGCGGCTTGCGCACTTATCTGGGACGCATGAAGATCGGAGGAATTCAGATCGACCACATAGATGCTTTCCCCGGCTTGATTCGCGGATCCGACGATCGATTTGATGGCATCCATGCTGCGCAAGTCTACCTGCCCTCCCAGGAAGGAGGTGAAAAAGATCAGCGCCTTTCTTTGTTTGATCTGCTGCTGGGATTGCGCCAAAGCCAGCAAGCCCGCCAGGAAAGGACGAATGTGCTGATCTTGTGCAATTCTGCCCGACTCATTGAGAGCCGAAAGCATCACCTGTGCCTGAGCCTGAGCTTTGGTGGTGACAAGTTTCCCTGACAGATCGGCGCCGCTCAGTGCCGCGGCAACGATCTGTTTTTCAGGTTCGCTGAAAAGGACGCTGCCGTTCCCGCCTCTTGCCGGCTGGGTGGCCGCGTCGATGGCCAGCGCAAGAGCTTTGCGATCCGCGGTGAATCCACTCTGGAGACGAAGCCGTCCCTCGACACTCAACACGGAGAAAGAAAAACCTCTCTCGGGAACCATCTTGAGAATCTTCGCCGCCGCATCCCGCGCGTTCTTCATCATCGACGGATCGGTTTCCTGGGATGTTCCGGCGACCGGGCCCGGTCGATCGAAGACCAGCGTGATCAAACGTTCGCCGTTCTCTTCCTTGCCGACTAGCCGGAGACTGCTGAGCTTGACCGGCGAACCGCTATCGGTGACTGCAATCTCTTCCGGCTTCAAGTCGAGAACGGGCCTGCTTTTCTTGTCGTGAACCACCAGATCGAGTGAAACCTCATCGGCATTGATCGACATGTCCACCGGTTGACTCACGGGTTGCTTCGGCGCTTGGCCGTAAGCACAGAAAGCGGCGCCAAGAAGTGCGAGAAAAGCCGGTAACCGTATGATCGAGTCCTGGCGGTCAGCTAGTTCCACACGCTTGTCACGATATCCGAACATTGCCGAGATCCTTCCAAGCAACTCTCTACAGCCGGCGGATCGCACCACGTGCCGCGGGCCTCGACTTATTGACCTGGGCGGATGGTCTACATCTCGATGATCCATTATGACAGCGTGAGCCCTGGGATCGGCCCAAAGGCATGGGATAGCACAGCCAATCACGGCGGGTGGCGCACCCTAAGTCTCTTTGATTGTTAACCTTCTACAAATGTGGGTACCCATCCTTCGCCTCTTTTCTGGCGACGGGTCAGGGGTGAGGGCACCGGGCTTAGGATTTGAGGAAATCCCAGTTTCCCAAAATCGGGACCCTGGGGTACACAGCTTATGGAGGGGCACCTCTGCCACGCGCCGCGCCAGGCAGAGACGCCGCCCTGTTATCCAATCAATGATCTGCAAGGTTTTGAAAATATAGGAGGGGGTGGGGGTATTAATTTTCTAGTCAACAGGTGCGGTCCGGGCAGATCGCTGCCGGTTGGAGCCTGTCCACTTTTCAGGTTAGCAGGATGAGGGAAATAATCTGCAAAAGCGGGAAACCGGGGCTGATGGTGATGAATGGCATCGGGCCAGCTTGCCGATCTTGAATCAGCCCCTTCGCTGTGCAGAGATCCTACATCCCATTTCTGAAAAATCGAGACGTGCGTCACCCGCCTACTTATCCAAACCGATGTCCGCTGGCGAAATGACAAATTTCTTAAAGCTCGCTCCTCGCACATCATCGGCTTTCTTGGTGGCAGCGAGAAAAGTCTCGCGGAGTTTTCCTGACCGAGTGATTTTTTGATTAGACTTCTCTCTCGTGTCCTTGTTGGAAATGATAATGCCCTCTTTCGCGACGACGATCTGAGAGGCATGCTGAAGCGAAAAGGAATATAGATCTCGCACGGAGTCCCCCCATTCTGATTCGGCAGCTATTACCTGGTTCCGCGCCGACAGCGTTTCTGGTTCGTTAAATGAAGCCATAAACCCCTTAAGATATCTGCTTTTATCAGCGTCGGATAGGTCGGTCTGGTCTAGGTGAGCCTTTACCGATTCCGGCATTCGCTTCAACATCGCTTCTGTTTCACTGTCCAATTTGAGCGCCTTGACCGCAGCGTCCATTGCTCTCTGCATTCTGTCCTTGCTAGCGAAAGACTCATTCGTGTACAGCTGACCAAGATCGGGTACTAGAGCCAGTTATTAACTTTGCGTGAGTTGCCGTGCCAGATTTGCAAGCATGAGAATGGCGAATGCGAGGTAGTGGAGGCCAGCGAGGGTTTTGGCCAGTCGTTCGTAGTCTCTGGCCAGACGGC
>Ga0302319_10006693_pt1 | contig 22820 bp, 19 predicted proteins | sample Bog_T0_2_FD_203319 | JGI IMG/M metagenome (GOLD analysis project Ga0302319, IMG submission 203319) | Peat permafrost microbial communities from Stordalen Mire near Abisko, Sweden - Bog_T0_2 | ecosystem: Environmental > Terrestrial > Soil > Wetlands > Peat | place: Sweden: Abisko, Stordalen Mire...
TCGTCGAGTGCCTTGCGCAGCGGCGCGCGCCACTCCTGATTCCATCCGGGCCGACCGCCGTTGCAACCGCAGTTGGAGCGCCAGCGCTCCACGCCGTGCGAGCAACTCCATGAAGTGTTCTCTTCGATTTCGCACTCGAACTCCGGCGGAAACTGCTCGAGGAAAGTGGCGTAGTTGGTGAGCTTGACGGTTTTGTCCTGCTCCAGCAGGCGCATGGCGTAGGCCAGCGCCATCTCGCCATGCCTGTGATGATGCCCGTATGACTCTCCATCAGTGGCCACGTTGACCAATTGCGGTTGTGCGCTGTCTTTAAATCCGCCCTTGAGGCGCGCGACAAAGTTGTCGCCGGAATCGAGCAGGCGCTCGAAGGCGATGGCGCGCGCGACGGGCCCGTTGTAGAAGAAGACGGCAATCGAGGTTCCGGAAGCAGAGCGCACAAGATACGGGCGTGTGGTGTCCACTGTGGCATCGGGAGTATCGGTCCAGTGGCTAGCTGTCTTAAGGGGGCGAATCCGCCTGCACTGGTGCGGGGCGAGTACGGTGAAGCGAATGCCGTTGGCGGCGAGGGCTTCGAGCGTTGCGTTGTCGGCCGCGGTTTCCGCCAACCACATGCCTTCGGGTGGCGATCCAAAGCTGTTTTCGTAGTCGGCGATGCCCCATCGGATCTGCGTGGCCTTGTCGCGCGCGTTGGCCAGCGGCAGAATCATGTGGTTGTAGACCTGCCCCATCGCCGAACTGTGGCCGCGGTTGCGCTGGCGGCTGCGTCCCTCGCCGTCAAGGATCATGCGATAGGTGCGTGGGGCGTTTTCTCTGAGCCAGCTGATGAGCGTGGGTCCGAAGTTGAAGCTGATGCGCGCGTAATTATTGACAATGCGTGTGATCTGGTTTTTGACGTTGACCACGCGGGCCGCGCCATTCGGCGCGTAGCACTCCGCGCAGATGCGCTCATTCCAGTCGTGATAGGGAGCGGCCGTGTCCTGCGTTTCCACCGTCTCCAGCCACGGATTTTCGCGGGGTGGCTGATAGAAGTGGCCGTGAATACAGATAAAGCGTCTGACAGGAGGCATGAACGATTCCGATAGCGTGCATTGCGGCCTGGGTTTCCGGACGCTGACGCTATTGTACGGCGATGCAGAGAGTCTATCGGCCGCGCGAAGCGTTTATCGAGTTGACCGGCCGGCCTGTTCAGTCCCTTTCGCCAGATCGCAGGCGCGCCACAAGTACCAGCTGGCCACGGAGCGGTACGGCGCCCAGCGTTGGCCGCGTCGAAAAACGACGTCGGGTTTGGGAAGATCGGCTGCTTCGAGAGGGCGCGATTTGGGCACGCGCTGGAAGGTGAGCGCGTAACCCTTGCGCACGCCATAGTCGGTTACTGGAAGCACATCGGGTCGGCCCAAGCGGAAAATGAGCAGCATCTCCACGGTCCAGGAGCCGATGCCGCGCACTTCCGTCAGGCGCTCCACGATGTCGGCGTCGCTCATCTTGCGAATCGCGGCGTGCGTGGGCACGGTGCCGTCAAGAGTGCGCGCGGCGAGGTCTTTCAGGGCCCTGATTTTGTTTCCCGACACCCCCGCCGTCCGCAGGACTTCGTCGGGAGTGTCGAGCAGGAGCTGCGGCGCGGGGTCGCCGCCAAAGTACTCGCGGACGCGGCGGTGGATGGTGGCAGCGGCCTTGCCATGCAATTGCTGATAGAGGATCGATTCCAGCAGCGACTCAAACGGCGAGGTGGAGTTGTCGAGACGCAACGTGAATGGGCCAACGCGATCGATAAGCGCGGCAAGTTTGGCGTCGCGTGCGCGGAGATGCGCGATGGCCTCGTCGGGATCGAATGGCAGCTTGCGTTTACGGCCGTCGTGAATCATGGATGGAGTGTATCGCACACGGATCGAGTGCGGGGAGGAGTGGTACACTTCCTTCGGTTTGTGCGGAGGATGTGCATCGATGCAGCGCAGGGATTTTGTAAAGACGATGGCGGCCGCGGGAGCGGGCATGGTGTTGCGTCCGGAAGCCGCGTGGGCGAAGGGCACAGAAGCGGTGACGCCGGATGCAGGGGTGAAGCGCGTGCTGGTGATGTTCAAGTGCCACTTCGATGCCGGATTTATCGATACGCAATATAACGTCGTTCACAAGTACTTCAATCAATACTTTCCGCAGGCGATCGAGATTGCGCGCGCCGCGAATGCCGGTGGCAAGCGGCGGTATGTGTGGACCGCCGGCTCTTGGCTGCTCTACGAGTATCTGGAGCAGGCTTCCGTGGCCGAGCGCAAAACGATGGAAGATGCGATTGTGCGCGGCGATATTGCGTGGCACGCATTGCCGTTCACGTGGCAGACGGAGATGTTGAGCCCGTCAATGATCGAGGGCAGCCTGGCGCTGGCGCAGTCGCTCGACCGGCGCTTTGGTAAGGTGACCACCGGCGCAAAGATGACCGACGTGCCAGGGCACACGCGTGGCATGATTCCTCCGCTGGCGAAGCACGGCGTTACGTTTCTCGAGATCGGCGTGAATGGCGGATCGACGCCTGCTGTGCTGCCGCCGCTTTTCCTGTGGAAGGATCCTTCGGGCGCGAATCTCGCAATGATGTCTCACCATGAGTATCAGGGCATCGCCGTGGTTCCCGGATCGGACCTGGCTCTGGTGACGCGTGTGCGCGACGACAACAGCGGGCCGCACAAGCCCGAAGAGATCGATCGTATTCATGCGGCCTTAGCGGCGCGGTTCCCGAATGCGGAGATTGTGGCCGCGAATTTGAGCGAGATGGCGAATGCTCTTGCGCCGTTCCACGACAAGCTGCCCGTGGTGACGCAAGAGATTGGTGACACGTGGATCTACGGATGCGCGAGCGATCCGGGCAAAGTGGCGCGCTATCGCGAGATTGCGCGGCTGCGCGAGGCGTGGATCGCAAAAGGCGCATTGCGGGTGGGCGATGCAACGGATTTAGCGTTGCTGCGCCATATGTTGCTGCTGCCCGAGCATACCTGGGGAACAGATACCAAGACGTGGTTGGACTACGACAACCTAATACCGTCTGACTTAGCGGGCAAGTTAGACACAAAGAACTACAAGGTGGTCGAATTTAGTTGGATCGAGAAGCGGCAGGATCTGCTGGACGGGATCGCAACGCTTCCGAAGGCGCTTCGCGAAGAGGCGCAACTGACGATTGCCGGTGTTGTCGCGACGTGGCCGGCAGCCGCGCCAAAGGCCGTCGCCGTCGAGCCAGGAAAACTGATCGAGACCGAGCATTTCCTATTGCAAGTGGACGCTAGAACGGGCGCCATCACTCGGTTGCGCGATAAAGCCACCGGACGCGAGTGGGCGAGCGCCCAGAATCCCATCGCGCTTCTGACTTACCAGACGCTTTCGCAGGAAGATTACACCCGCTATCGCGCGAATTACGTCATTTCAAAGGCGGATTGGGCGCAGAAGGATTTTGGCAAACCGAACGTGGAGAAGTTTGGTGCACGGAGGCAGGAGTGGCACCCCGCAAACGCCGAGATCCGCGAGGAGGAGACAGACTCAGGTTTCCGGATTTTGATCCGTTTGCAATTCCAGGACGACGAGGCCACTCGGTCGGGCCGCGCGGCATTTCCGCGGGAAGTTCTTGTCGAGATCCAAACGCGAAATGGGCTTCCCGCGCTAAGATTCGAGATCCGCTGTGTCGGCAAACCGGCCACGCGCATGCCCGAAGCGCTGTGGCTCACCTTTAACCCCATCGTCGAAGACCCAAAAGGCTGGAAGCTCGAAAAATCCGGAGAATGGATCTCGCCCTTCGATGTGGTTGCCTCAGGTAATCGCCATATGCACGCTGTGCAACAAGGATTCAAATTCGAATCCGGCAGACATGCCCTCTATGTCGACACGCTCGATGCGCCGGTGGTGGCTCTCGGCGAGCGCGATCCGCTGCTCTTCTCGAACGATGAGCCGGATCTGAGCAAGGGACTGCATTCGTGCCTCTTCAACAACTGCTGGGGCACGAACTACATCATGTGGTACGGCGAGGATCTGCGCGCGCGCTACGTGATTCGCGCATAAGGAGACATCGCTACCCCACCCTGGCGACAAGTGAGAAAAATGTCGCCAGGGTGTGGCGCTCATCCCTCAGCCATCACTTCGATTCCGTGGCAGCCGGGGTCGCGTGCACGATGACAATCTGCGTCTGTCCGCCAGCCGGCTGTTCCGATATGGTCACGATCACCGACTCGCCGGCCCCCTTATCGAGCATGAACGTCTCCCCGTTGGCGTTGGTGCTCGTCTTTGCGTCGGGGCCAAGGCTGTTTTGGTAGAACGCGATCACTTTGTCTTTTGAGTCGGAGGTTTGGAAGGTCGCCGTGAGCGTGTCTTTGCCGGCGACGGTCAAACGCATGTTTACCTTTTGCTCGGCGCCGGGATAAAGATCGACGCCGAGGTCAGCAGCCGAAACCGGCGTTGTGCTGGTGGCAAAATGCCCGGACTTGGCGACCTTGTAGATTCCGTAGCCCACAATGCCGGCTCCGATGATTCCGAGGCCGACGAAGATGGCGACGATGATCAGGATGATCTTCAGCGCGCTCGGCCCCTTTTTCGGTGGAGGGTAGATTACAGGCGGATAGGGCGGTGGCGGGTACTGCTGCGGCGGGTAAGGCTGCTGGGGATATCCCTGAGGCGGCTGATTGCCGGGCATGTCGGTCATGGTGCCATCCTTGCGAGTAGAGTGTTAGCGGCGCTGGCTAACTGCGATCCGAAGTTGCAGCCACTATACCGCATCTACCGCGTTCTGGCATCGGTTTTGAGCGTGAAAACTTCCCGGCCGCGGCACCGTTCCGAATCGGGTTGCAGACGACATTGGAAAGCCAAGGGAAGCGGACAACTCCCAGCCGTGCGCTTTACCATCATGAACGTAGATACTTTGCGTGAGGAGCTCCACCATGAAGATGCGGCCGGGATCGCAGACAGGATTTCTGCTGTGCGGCAAGGAATGGACCGACGGAGAGACGATGGAAGTGCGCTCGCCGTGGGATCAGGGACTGGTGGGGCGCGTGACCAGGGCGACGCGTGCCGATGCGCGCCAGGCCGTGCATCACGCCGTGGCCAGCCTGCGCAGGACGCGCGCATTGCCGCGCTGGAAACGCCGCGAAATTCTGGAAGATGTGGCCGCCGCCTTGATTGAGCAGAAGGAGCGCTTTGCGCAATTGATTGTGGCCGAAGCCGGCAAGCCGGTGCGGCTGGCACGCATCGAAGTGGATCGCGCCGTGCTCACCTTCAAAACCGCGGCCGAAGAGGCGGCGCGGTTGGGCGGCGAAAGCATTCCGTTGGACCTGACCGAAGGGAATGAGGGCCGATGGGGCCTGGTACAGCGCTTTCCCATCGGGCCTGTTCTGGCGATTACGCCATTCAATCTGCCGCTGAGTCTGGTGGCGCACAAGGCAGCTCCGGCCATGGCGGCCGGTTGCCCATTGATTCTGAAGCCTGCGCCTCAGGGCACATTTGCCGCATTGGCGCTGGGCGAGGTGATTCTGAAGGCCGGTTGGCCCGAAGAGGCTCTGGCCGTGTTGCCGCTCGACAATGCCGACACGGCGTGGCTGGCAGAGAAGGAAGATCGCATTAAGCTGGTGAGCTTTACCGGCTCGGCCAAAGTGGGCTGGGAGCTGAAGGTGCACTCGGGACGCAAGCGTGTGCTGCTGGAGTTGGGCGGGAATGCCGCGCTCGTGGTGCACAGCGACTGGAAAGAACTGGAGGACGCGGCGATGCGCACCGCGCACTCCGCTTTCAATTTCGCGGGTCAGTCCTGCATCAGCACGCAGCGCGTGTATGTGGAACGCAGCATCTTCCAAACTTTTCTATGGAAGGTGGTGGATGCTGCGGGCAAGCTTGTGCTGGGCGATCCCTCGAATGAGGCAACGGAGATTGGTCCGATGATTCGGGTAAGCGACGCGGAGCGGGTGGAGGCGTGGGTGAAGGAAGCCGTTGCGAGCGGCGCAAAGCTGGTGACCGGCGGTGAGCGCAAGGGATCGATGATTACGCCTACGATTCTGACCGCAACCGCACCAGGGATGAAATTGCACGACGAAGAGGTCTTGGGACCGGTTCTGGCCATTGAGCCGTACGACGATTTTGAAGATGCGCTGGCGCGGGTGAATCACTCGAAGTACGGTTTGCAGGCTGGGCTGATGACGCACGACTCCCGCCGCATTCTCACCGCGTATCGGGAGCTCGAAGTGGGCGCGCTGATTGTCGGCGACACGCCGGGCTGGCGGCTGGATCCGATGCCTTTCGGCGGCGTGAAGGATTCTGGCCTGGGGCGCGAGGGGATCCGCCCGGCGATTGAAGAGATGACAGAGCCGCGGATGCTGGTAATGGCGTCACTGGGATAGTAGAGCCCTTGAGGTTTGCGCGGCGGGTAGATTACTTCGCAGCCATATCGAGCATGGCTTTCACATCGGCGGCGTGGGGGCCGTCGGGGGCAAGGTCAAGATATTTCTGCAGTGCCTGGCGGCATTCGGAGGAGATGACAAACCTGCCCTGCGGATCGGACTTTGCATCCACAAAGAGAAACGATCCGAGGATGAACCAGGTGTCAGCGTGCGTTGGATCAGTTGTCGCGGCCTTGCGGCAGGCGTTGGGTCCGCGCTCATTGTCCCCTATGTTGTAGAGCACTGCACAGATATTGAAGTAGGCCAGTCCGGGGTTTGAAGATAGCTGGGCGGATCGGTTATAAGCGTCGAGTGCTTCCGAATTACGCTTCAGTTTGAGGAGCGCATTTCCCTTCCCGACATAGATCTTCGCCATGCCGTCTTTCCACGCAGTATCCGACTGGCCCTCCGCAGGCTTCTCCTGCTGTGCCATGGCGAGGGCACTGTCATAGATCGCAAGAGTTGCTTCCATCTTGCTTGTGTCGTGTTGCGCGCTTGCTGCGTTGAGTTGCGCGTTTGCCAGCATCAGCAGATTGGCCGCCGTGGGGTATCTGTCGACCAACTGTTGCGCGGTGGCGAGCGCGCTGGGCCAATCCTGCGCTTTGATGGCCTGATTGTATTGAGCAGTGAGTTCCGCGGGCGTAGCCTGGGGAGTGGCTGTTTGCGGCGCAGACGGCCTGGCCAACAGAAGCGTCAGCGCAAGGCCAGTTGCAATGAGAACAGTACGGCGCATCGCGGACCTCCGATCATGAGAGATGCGTGACAGGAGCGGGCCGGAGGTCTGCGGCCGCGGTCTGTGCGCGGCCCCTACGCAAAATGACCTGCTCACCATTGAGAGACTGGAGGACAGGCTGAATCCTGGCTCTCCTGGTGAGACCTACTGGCGCGATTGCGGCGACTTGCGTTCCGTCAAACTGGCGAACGATTAAGTCTCTTACTTCGCCTTGGTTTTCAGCTTGGCCCAACGCCTGTGCTGAGCGTCGGCGATCTTCTTGCGCGCTTCGGCGCTCAAGACCCGCTTCTTTCTGGTCTTGGTTTTGGTGGCAGCTTTCTTCGCGGGCGGTGCGGCTTTGGTGGCAGTGGTTCCGAGCGTGGCCAGCAGAGCGCGTGCCTGCTGCAGTCTGGCTATCTCGGCGTCGATTTGAGCAAGAATGTTTTCAATCGCCATAGATTAAGAATAATGCATGAGTTGCGCCTTGAACAGTTTTGTCGAAGGTGTTGTTGCGACTTAGAGCACTAACTGGGAAGATAGGACGCCGCAATTGCTGCAGGCGTATACGGTGTTGAGAGGCTTGGTGCTTCTGGGTTGTAACTCCCCTTGCCTGCTGCAAGATTGTGCGCGGGCAGCGAGCGCCGGGGGTCGCGAGTGGTTTGGAGATTGGTGCGCAGCGGGAGTTGATAAGTTCCAAAAGAAGTGGCGGAACAGGAACACTTCCCGTCCCGCCACGATTTCTTGTTCTCACCTCGGGTACTCCCGCTTCAAGCGACTTACGCACCGAGATACATGACATGTACATAGGTGCCAAGGCGCACGTTATAAGCGAGATACCAGCCGATGTGGTCCGGATCATCGTAGATGATGATGTCATCCGAGTCCCAGAGCCAGCCGTCGCAGAAAGCTAAATCGGCGGCTGCAACGGACCAGTACCAATTGTTGAACCAGAAACGAGCGGGACCTCCACCACCAAGACGCCACGTGTGCCCAGGACCGAAGCCGCCCGTGAAGTGGCCGTGCGCCCACGGCTGGTCAACGTGATAGCGCGGATCGTTGGGGCCGGTGTCATGGCCAACCCACTTCTTGCCATTATCGACGTGCGGGGCGTTGGGGTGGCCGGGTTTGTCGGTATAGTTGCGATTCGGATTGGGCGCTTGCACCTGGCCATGGAAGGGCGCGGGCCCACTCCTGGGCGCCTGGGGACGGTTGCCGCCTTTTTGTTGCGCCAACGCCGTTACAGAAAAGAGAAGCACGGTTGCGAGTGCTATGTGAATCCGTTTCATCGTTTCCTCCTGCTGAACGAAAGGATATGGAAGCCACAAAGGGTCCGGCTTGTTTAGATGTTCTCTGGGAAAGGTTCGTTGCCCTCGGGAATTCTTGCACATGCGAGCGAGATCGGGCACACAAATCTCCGCTACGCGGGGTTCTGGTCTTGGACCACTTCGTGGCGCCTTTGTTTCGGATGAGTTCCCTTTACGCGTGGACGGTGGCAGCAGTGCGGCGCCAGGCGTAGAGCGGGAACTGGTTGGCCAGCTCGGCCACCTCGCCGCGAATGCGCTCGAGCGCCGTCTCATCGTTGCGCTGCTCGAGAGCCTTGGCGATCCACGCAGCGATGGTGTGCATCTCGGGTTCCTTCATGCCTCGCGTGGTGAGCGCAGGCGTGCCCACGCGAATGCCCGATGGCTTGAGCGGCGGATTCGTATCCCAGGGGATGGAGTTTTTGTTCACAGTGATGCCGGCCTTGCCCAGCGCCAGTTCCGCCTCAGAGCCGAGGATGCCTTTCTCGAAGACGTCGACCAGCATCAGGTGATTGTCGGTGCCACCGGAGACAAGCCGGTAGCCGGCTTCCTGCAGGCCAATAGCCAAGGCCTTGGCGTTGGCAACGATTTGCGCGGCGTATGTGCGGAACTCGGGGCGCAGCGCCTCCGCAAACGCGACGGCTTTTGCCGCCACGATGTGCACCAGCGGTCCGCCCTGCTGGCCGGGAAAAACAGATTTATCGACGGCCGTGGCGAGATCCTGGTTGCAGATGATCAAGCCGGCGCGCGGACCGCGCAGAGTTTTGTGCGTGGTAGTGGTGGTAATTTGCGTATGCGGCACAGGCGAATCGTGAGCGCCGCCAGCGACCAGTCCGGCGATGTGCGCCATGTCGAAGATGTAGATCGCGCCCACCTTATCGGCAATCGCGCGCATGCGGGCGAAGTCCCAGGCGCGCGGGTACGCACTGGCGCCGCCGATGATGACTTTGGGCTTTTCCTGCTCGGCGACCTTTTCCATCTCGTCGTAGTCGATGGTCTCCGTATCGCGCCGCACATGGTAAAACGTTGTCCGGTAGAGCTTGCCGCTGAAGCTCAGGCGATGGCCGTGCGTGAGGTGGCCGCCGTGCGAGAGATCGAGGCCGAGAATCGTGTCGCCAGGTTGCAGAACGGCCGCATAGGCTGAAGCGTTGGCCTGCGAACCGGAGTGGGGCTGCACGTTGATGTGCTCGCCGCCGAAGATCTGGCGGGCGCGATCGCGGGCGAGATTCTCCACGATGTCGGCATACTCGCAGCCTCCGTAGTAGCGGCGTCCGGGATAGCCCTCAGCATACTTATTGGTGAAAATCGAGCCCGCGGCTTCCAGCACTGCTTCGGAGACAAAGTTTTCGCTGGCAATCATCTCCAGTCCCTCGTGCTGGCGGAGCGTTTCATGGTCAATGGCGGCAGCTACATCGGGATCGGCCTGGGCGAGGGGCAAAGACATGCGGTCAGTCATACTGGAATTTTAGCTGGTTCCCCGGCCGCATGAAACCACGTCCCGAAGGACGGCGATTGCGTACACTTGAAGCAGCAACCCGCGTTTTGACATGAGTCTGCGAGGCATCTGTGACAATTCAAAGCAAACAGTTGATTCCATTCGCGATGTTTTTCGGCATGCTGCTTGCGGCCGCGGCGCAGACAGCGACCTCGACCCCGGGCATCGACGCGGCCCTGCTGGCCAAGGCCAATGCCGGCGACGCAGCGGCCCAGGTGATCGTGGGCGAGCAGTACGCGCAGGCAGGCACCAACGAGCACTACCGCGAGATTGCGGCCAGCGATTATAAGCACGCAGCAGACTGGTATCGGAAGGCTTCAGACCAGAACTACATTCCCGGTGAGATGCACCTGGCAGCGCTTTATCGCGACGGCGGCAAGGGCTTCGAGCGCGATATGGAGCAGGCGGCTGTGTGGTATCGCAAGGCAGCGGATCAGGGAGACGCAACCGCACAGGGAACGCTGGGCGTGCTCTACTCCATGGGCCAGGGCGTGCCCCACAGCGACGTGGATGCATATTTCTGGCTGGACCTTGCTGCCAGCGTCAAAGGGCCGAATCAGGAGAAATACGCTGCCAACCGCCAGATGATCGGCCAGCACATCACCGCAGACGAAGTCTCCGATGTGCAGGATCGCGTGGCAGCGTGGAAGGCCGCACATCCGCGTCCCGACAGCAACTAGATTCCCGCTGCAATATCATCATTGAACACAAACGCTTGCGAGAGTGTTGAGAGCGCGATGCTAGTTGTCCGCGGAAGAACTGGCGTGACGCAACGTGCACACCTGCGCCGCAAGTGTGGTGGACGTTGCGCAATTTGATTTCCACGCAAATCGAGAGGGAACTTAGGCCGCGTGAGGCCGATGCAGAGGGCGCCGAAACGCATCGAGGGCAAAGCGGCGTCGCTGTGGCCGCAGACAATCCCAAGCACAAATAGAAAAAGCCAGCGATCTGCGAGGAGACCGTCGGGGCGGAATGCAAGCGAGTAGGGAAAGCAGAAGGGGCGCGGCAGCGCGCCCTTCTGCTTTAACCATGAAGAAGCTTGCCTGGCTTCTTACTAAGGCAGCTTAAGCAACCGATGCGCTGCGAACGGAACGGTTCCGGCGGAAGAGCAGGAATGCTGCTCCCAGCAGGCCCGTGCCAAGCAACATCAGCGACGAAGGCTCTGGAGTGGTATTGAGGACGGCGGCGGTGCCATTGTTATAGCCGCCGTAAAACGTGCCGTCGCTGCCGTACAGATTGACGTCGACGCTGCCGTTGTAGTTGATCCAGACATACTCATCTTCGTCCGGCAAGTAGATAACGATGCCTTGGAAGTCCACCGGAGTACTCGTCAGATACAGCAGGTTGTCTTCAGGATAGTCGGAACCGCTGCTCATAGCGGTGATCATCGCCGCTGGAAGCGTTGCAGGGGCCGGAATCGTAAAGGTATCCGTGGTCGTGCCCTCGCCGTTGACAAAGAGCGAGAAGAACCCGAAGGGGCCGGGACCCGTCAATGTATACGGGCTGCCTCCCACCGAGGTTCCTGTCCCATCGAGGATGAAGCTTTCGGTGACGATCGTATTGTGTGGTGGATGCGGGTTGACAGTCGTGTCACTTCCCGTGAACGAGAAGGTGATGGTATCTGCCGAGGCGCAGCTCACTGCCAACGCGAAAACGGCAACGACTGCAATGAGGGTTATCGCAAATTTCTTCATGGTGTTCTAAACCTCCGAGATTCGCCCTTGCGGGCGGTGCGTTCAAGTTTTGGCCCGGGTGGCCGATCAACGATTCAGTAACCCCTGCTTTGTTCGGACCTAAAGAGCCAAAACCACAGATGCCCCGAACGAGCGATCAACGAGTCTGGTGAAAAGGCACTTCAGACGGAACGTGTGACACCGTAAATTTCACGACGCGTACAGACAGCAGGTCCCCTGCGCCTACAGCTGCACTCGGCCTCCATAGTGCACGTTGCGCGCCAAATGGAGACTCTATGAATTCAATGACTTATGCTGACTTATTGGAGCGATTGTGCAAGTTGTTGCGGGGTAATTTCCCTAATAGTTCCACTTTTAGGGAAACTCTCTCGAGGCCTCTGTTTGTGGAAAACCGCCCGATCTGAGGATAACTGCCGGGCGGGTACTTGCTGGGGTCTACTAATGATACCAAGGTGTTGGTTCCGGAAGCCTATTTTTCTCGGTTCAAGGATCGAGGAGGGATCGATGCCGGGTGTGTCTCAGCGACGGGCGACGCGGAAATGGGGAAAATTGGCCGGTTCCGAAGGGTCGCGGGGCAAATCGGGCCATACTTCATTCTCGCCCTCGGCGTGGACCCCCGCCGCAACCTTCGAGCTCAGGTTCGTCTGGCCGGGTTCTCCCTCGCGAACGGGCTTGGTGCGCGATTCTTGGGCGCTTGGGCAGAAAGCCATCCACCCTGGTAGCGTTAACAGGCTCTCGAGGGGATCTTCGAGGCTGGGCGTCCGTGGCCGGCAACAATGGGGCGATTCGGCCAGGTATGTTGATTCTCTAACAAGCAGTACAGGTGGATAAGAACGTAATGCGGGTTGGCCCGCCGGAATTCTCATCGCGTCGATCTTGAACCAGGATTCGACTTCAATCTCGTCGAAGATGCGCAAGAGCCGATCGGGTTTTGACTTCAGTTGATTATCTGTCGTCCCTCGAATGTTTCTCTTGCGATTAGTCAGCACACTTTCTGGCCCCCAGCCGCCCTTCCCCGCGCATCATCTGCCGACCAAGGTCCACGATCTCTGGCGGACTACACTGGGGTCGATGCAACTCTTTCAGCAGGGCCTGTGGTTTCGAACTGTCGCTCTTGTGCTTTGGGTGAGCGTGGTGTGCGTGATCGCGGCGCAAGCGCAGACACCCGCGGTCACGCTCTCGCCCGCGGTGGTCGATGCCGGGTCGCCGGAGTTGATTCGTGTCGCCGCGCCAGCCGACGCTACGCTTCAAGGCGAATGGCAAGGGCACAAGCTGGCGTTTTTCCGCGGGCGCGATGGTCAAGCGTGGTATGCGCTTGCCGGCGTAGATGTGGAGGCGCATGTGGGACCGTCGACGCTTCGCATCAGCGCCCACCACACGGGCGGGAGCACAGCCGACCTGAGCCAAAGCATCGAGATTCACGAAGCGCACTACAGCACCGGCACACTGACAGTTGCGCCGAAGTTCGTTGCGCCCGATCCGACGGGGCTGGCGCGGATCAAAGCCGAGATGGCGCTCAAGGAGAAGGTGTTTGCGACGAGCGCGCCACAGCCGCTGTGGGCTGGAGATTTTCGCGCACCGGTTCACGCCGCGCCGACAGGCAGCTTTGGAACGCGGCGCACCTTCAACGGCCGACTGGAAAGCGTTCACAAGGGAATGGATTTTCGTGCGCCGCCAGGACGTGTGGTGCGCGCAGGCAATGGCGGCGTGGTTGTATTGGCGCGGCGGCTCTACTACGAAGGTAATTGCGTGGTCATCGATCATGGGCTGGGTCTATTCACGCTCTCGATGCACCTGAGCCGCATTGATGTGCACGAGGGCCAGCGCGTGACGAAGGGACAGCGCGTTGGCTTGAGCGGCGCGACGGGACGCGTGACGGGACCGCACCTGCACTGGGCGGTGCGCTGGGATGACGCGTATCTCGATCCTGCGAAGTTGTTGCAGATGGATTTAGACAGCGTTCGCTGACGCGTTTTCTCATTACGGGAAAGGCGAGTTGACTTTGCATCGCTCTTCGGCTGTACTGTTGCGCATGCGAACATTAGAGGTTTTGCTGCTGCCTGTGGTTCTGGGCACAGCTTTCAGCGCGTTTGCGAAGGCACAGGAACAGGCGCCCAGCGTAGCCGGAGCACCTTCAACCCAGGTTGCGGCGCAACAACCTGTGCATTTGGTTGCGAAGGAGATGTGGGTGCAAGCCCCGGGAGCCTTCCCCAACGGGCTGGATTCGCTTGAAGTGTATATTGATCGGCCGGGACGGCATCCGCTGGTGGTGCTGACGCACGGTACATCGGACAAACCCGAAGAACGCGCGCATGTAACTCCCTGGGCGCAGCTTTCCCAGGCCGAGTGGTTTGCGCGGCGCGGATATGTCGCCATCGTCGTGGTGCGCAGAGGGTACGGGCGCTCAGGCGGGCAACAGGATTCAACCAAAGGCGGCTGTGGCATCAGGGGAAGCTTTGAGGAGGCCGGCGAAGCGAGCGCAGACGACCTGCGCGCGGTGATGGCCTTTGCCCAGAGCCTGCCGGAGGTAGATGGCAGCACGATGCTGAGCGTGGGGGTTTCGACAGGCGGCTTTGCGCAGGCAGCGCTGTCGGCCGATCCGCCAAAAGTGCTGAAGGCCGCTATCAGCTTTGCGGGCGGACGAGGCGGCGATGGGCACGAGCATAATTGCAATCTGAGTGGCGTGATCGATGCATTTCATGGTTTCGGCAAAGAGGCGCACAAGCATGGCGACTTGCCCATGCTGTGGATCTACTCTGAGAATGACCATTGGTTTCCGCCGGCGATGGCGCAACAATTCGATGCCGCCTACAAGACGGGAGGCGGCGTGAACCAATTCTTGATGGTCCCGCCGGATGGAGAGGACGGACACCATTTGTACATGCATGTCGCGGCGTGGTCCGATGCTGTGAACACTTTTCTGAAGGCGCAGAACCTGTTGCCGCTGGGCGATACGGTGCTGCCCGCGCCCGATCCGCCCAATCTTCCCATGCCTGCCGATCTCGGGGACAAGGATAAAGAGATGTGGAGGCGATTCCTGCTTGCGCCGCCCTACAAGGCGCTGGCCGTGAATGAACGCGGGGAATTGGCGCTCTTCGCGGCGGGCTTCGATCAATCGCTGGCCGACAGCGGCGCACTGGATCGATGCAAGAAAGCCCCGGGCGGGAGCAAGCATTGTTCGATTGTGGCAAGGACGCCGGGGGCGCAGTAGCTGCGTGACCGTCTTTCCCGGACAGATGCGCTAGCGCGTAAGCACTTCTTCTTCGACGTCGCTCGAATGCTCCGCGCCCGCACCAGCGCTCGCCGCCATCTCTTCGCGCAGCGCTTTGAACGCGCGATGCACGAACGAGCCCATGTACCAGCCGTCGATGAATTTGTACGGCGTCTCGCCGGTGGTGTAATGGCCGCAGGGCAGCACGCGCACCTCGTGGCGCACGCCGGAACGGCGAAAAGCATCAACCACCTGGAGCGAATACTCGCGCGGGAAGGTCAGATCGTAGTCGGCGTAGATCACGAGCACATTTTTGCCGGGGCCGTCGGCCTCAGCGCTTTTGAACTGCTCGTAATAGCTCACCGGGCTTACGGCGGCCCATAGAGCGCGCACGCGCTCCTGGGTGAGGCCTGCCTCCTGCACGGCCTGGCGGATGTGGCGTGTGCTTTGCCCGGCCCACACCACATCCCCGAAAGCCGTTGATGCGTGATTGAAAGCGTTCACCCTCAGCCGCGCGTCGTGGGCACTGGCAAGATACCCGTAGCAGGAGCCGAGGCTTGTGCCCAGTACGCCAAAGTGCTCGTAGCCCTGCTCCTCGAGCCAGTCAAGGCAGCAGCGAATATCGACCACGGCCTGACGGCAGGCGGAGATGGTGCGGCCGATGTTGGCGCTGACAGCGTAGTCGGAGCGCTCGATCTCCACGGGCCGGCGAATGTCGTGATACGGCTTGGAGAGACGCAGCGCGGAAACGCCGAAACGGTTGAAGATGGCGCACAGCGAGTTATGGCTGAAGCCGTCCGCGTTCCACTGCGGCATTACGATGATGGCTTGTTTAGGCCGCGTGGGATCTTTATGCGCGGGCGCCGGATACCAGCGCGCATTGACGAGATCGTTTTCCGGATATGGCGTGCGCTCCGGCGAGGTAAATCGGAGAAATTGTGCGGGAGGAAGCTTGCCTGCGGCAGCCTGCTGCTTGATCGCCGCATCTTTGGCGAGCGTTTCGGGGCGGACGTTGGTGGGATAGAGCTGCGGATAGCGCTCCTCAAGCCGAAAATCCGTAGGCCGCTCGTAGCCAAAAAATGCATTGCTGTGGCGGATGAGGAACTCATTGATGCGCACCATCGCCGCTTCGGCGGCGGCATCGTCTCGCTCTACCTCCGGCCCGGGCACGACAGAGTCAAATCCATGCGCCTCGAGAAACGGCACGATCCACTCGAAGCCCCACTCCAGCGGGCGCACCACGCGATTTTCGTCGCGCGTCGTCAGCCGCGTCTCCCACGCGTACATCCAGCGCGAATACCAGTCTCTGTACATGAATCTGAATCAATTTTATCAGCGCGCGGCTTGGGGAGGATTTCGCCCCGCGCGACAGAGCGCTACGCTTCCTGTGGCGCGCGCCGCTTCTTCCTGGCGTTCGCGACAATCCAGGCAGCGCTGAGCAACGCGATGAGCGCGATGATTCCCTGCGAAATAACGCAGTAGAGACACCAGACGCTAAGGATGTTGCGCTCGATGCCCGAAAGACGCAGTGCGAAGCCGAGCCCGACGATGGCGGCGAAGAGAAGCAGCAGGCGTCGCCGCGCCAACGCCAGGATTCCGAGCAATAGATAGCCGGCGATGCCGACGGCCGCCACGGGAACACCAAAGATCATCGAATAGCTGCTGTGATTGACGATGCCGCAGTCCCAGTGCTCATTGATGGAGCAGGGTTCGGTGGCCGTGGAGTAGTGCACCTGGAGCGCCATTGCCGAAACAATGACGCCGGCGAGAGAAAGACAGGCAAGGAGATATCGCATGGCAGCTAGATGGTTCGAAGGATCGAGATTCGATACGATTCTAACCGATGGTGCGAGCGGGAGTGCTCATTTATTGTGCTCACTCGCCCAGGCCAGGAGGGCCAGCACGCCCGGCGCGATACGATGATGCCATGAACGAGCCAGACAAAGCCGAGGCGGCTCAAAAAGGTGCGGCGCCTCGAAGCGGCGAATCGCGCGTGGCTTTCTTTGGTGGCAGTTTCGACCCGCCGCATCTGGGCCATCTTGCTGTGGCGCGGGCGGCCCAAGCAGCATTTGCACTGGATGCGGTGCTGTTTGCCCCAGTGGGCATGCAGCCGCTCAAGCCGGGGGGGCCGATCGCAAGCTTTGCGGACCGGCTGGCGATGACTCAGTTGGCGATTGCGGACCAGCCGCGCTTTGAAATATCCCTCGCCGATGCGCCAAAGTCACCTGACGCGCTCCGGCTTGCGGATTCCGGCCAATCCGCACCGAACTATACGATCGACACATTGAAGCGCCTGCGCACTTCTCTCGCGCCGGGCAGTACGTTGTTTTGTCTCATGGGTGCGGATTCGTTTCTTGGATTGCGGCAATGGCATCGCGCCGCGGAGATTCCTTTTGTTGCGCCGTTGATCGTCGCCTCGCGGCCGGGGCAGCCGCTGGAAGACCTGAAAGCCGCGTTGCCGGCGGGGATCGATGTCGAAACGGCGCCGCAAGGAGAAACGAGCGAATCCGGCGTGGAAGTGAGCGCATTTCTCCTTGTGAATGAAGCCGGAGTCCGCGCACCGCTCTACGTGCTGCCGGGGCTGCATGTCGAGATCAGCGCGTCAGATATCCGGGCGCAGATTTATGCGGCTTCCGGCAGCTCGGCCGCAGAATCCGATTTTGTCCCTGCGGCGGTTCGTGACTACATTGCCAAGCGCGGGCTGTATCGTTCGTAGGCCAATGGGCCAACTTTCTCACGCCTATTGGCTACTCCCCACTCCCTGCTCTACCATAAGAATTGGAGAGACGATCTACCGCATGAAACTATCCCCAGCGCAGAAGCAAACGCGCGCCCTTGTACAGGCCGCTGCCGCAGTTTGTGAAGACAAAAAAGCCCTCGACACCCGCATTCTGGAACTCGATTCCGCCGATTCGGGATTGAGCGACTTCTTCCTGGTCACTTCGGCGAGCAATGAGCGGCAGGCTATTGCCATTGCCGATGAGATCGAGCTGCGGCTCAAGCGAGAATTCGGTGTGTATCCGAACTCCGTGGAGGGGCGTCGGAAAGGCGATTGGATTCTGCTGGATTACGTGGATTTCGTGGTGCACGTATTTCTGTCGGAGCGCCGCGCCTTCTACGACATCGAGCGGCTGCGCAAGTCGGCGCGTCCGCTGACGCCTGAGGAGTTCGACGCGGAGTTGAAGGTCGAGCTGGCGCAGAAGACCCGCGCGGTGCGCAAGAAGAAGATTGCCGTAGCAAAACCCAGGAAGGCCGCAGCGGCGAAGAAGGCGCGCCCAGCAAAGGCAAAGGCGAAGAAGGCTCCGGCAAGAAAAGCACCGGCAAAGAAGGTACCGCCCAAGAAGCGCAACCTCAAAGCAAAGCCCCGCAAGAAGCGGTAGGGCTTTCTCGAAGTGAATTCAACAAACACGGAGGGCGCCCATCGCGGGCGCCTTTCTTGCGTTGCTTTCCGTTCGGGGCTTTGAATGAGTTCGGCAACCCCAAACAAAACAGGCGACCCTTGCGGGCCGCCTGCCTGGTTGAGATGGTTAATTCTTAGAACTTCACCTTCAACTCGGACTCGATGATGCGTCCGTTTGCAGCCGAGCCCTGGAAGTTGCCGTACGGGCTGTTAGGCTGTCCGACAGTTTCCGTGATCTTGCCAAAGCTACCGGAGGACAGGCTGCCGACGGGGCGATCGAAGTTCGGATGGTTGAAGAAGTTAATGGCTTCCGCGCCGAAGCTGAAGACCACTCCCTTTTCTGAGACCCGAACGTTCTTCAGCAGAGTGAGATCGGAGTCGAAGTAGCCGGGGCCTGTGAAGTTGTTGCGGCGCATGTTGTAGCCGCCGCCCCATGCCATCTGGTAAGGCACTGTGGCCGAGTGCTTCTGGAATTGGCTCGATGTGAAGCACGGAGAGTTTGTGTTGGGCCTGCCGCAGCTTCCTGTACCCTTCACGTTCATTTGTGCCAGCACCCGGGCGTTTGCGGCATTGCCCAACAGCGCCGTGTCGATGGTCGTGTAGTAGGCGCTGAACGGCGTGCCGGTCGTGTGCTGTACTGTACCCGACAGTACCCATCCACCGAACACCTGATTCATGTCCGCGTCGCTTACGTGGAACGGCAGCTCCCAGTAAAAGTTCCCCGTCACAAGTTGCCGCACGTCCTGATCGGCGCTGGCATAGTTGTATTTGGGAATATTGCTAGGATCGATGACGACGCCGAACGAGGGGTTGGCCAGGGCATTCAGCGGCTCGATTCCACCTTCGTACAGTTCATCCAGAGTATGGCTCCAGGTGTAGTTGAGGCTGCCCGTGAATCCTTTGGTCACGCGTTGCGTGACCGTCACCGTCATGCCGTTGTAGTTCGCATAGCCTCCGTTGTCGTATTCACGGACATTGCCGAACCGGGTGTCCGGGGCCGCTGCGGGCAGACCCTCAAATCCGCTTGGGCAATTGGCTACGGTGCAGAAAGAGTTCATGGTCCGGTTTGTGTTGAACAGATCGTATCCGTGATTGCCTGCGTAGTTGATTGAGATCGCGGTCTTGTCGCCGATTGATTGCTCGATTTGGAGATTGTACTTCAGATACTTGGGATTCTTGACGTTCGAAGCAAAGCTGGTCAGGCTTGGCGCCGTGAAGCTGGAACCCGTTGCCGCGACCGCTGTCTGGATGGTTGCCAGGGTACCGCCGCTCGAAAAACCGTTCTGCAGAGCCGTGTTGCTTGCAGAGGCCTGAGTCCACACGTTGCCTGCCGCTGCCGGAGAGACCGCGCCTGAGGTGATGGTGAAAACCGCATAGTTGGGCAGGTTGGTGATGGCACGGTCACCCAGCAGGCCGGGATACAAGTCAGAGAACAGTCCGATGCCGCCACGAATAACCGTCTTCGGCCCGAGCGGAGTCCAGTCGAAGCCGCCGCGCGGTCCGAACACCCCAAATTCGAGGCCCGGGAATGCCGTCTTCACAGTCAGAATTGAGGCATTGTAGGGTGTGGACGCACTGTGATTCATAGTGGCGAATCCGGAGCCCGGACGCGAGAAGCAGTTCTTCTGACACACTTCATCCGAGTTCATATCGAACCGTAGTCCATAGGTCAGCTTGAGCTTCGGGTTGACGCGCCACTCGTCCTGCACGTAGAGGCCGAGGCTGAACAATGCCACCGGCACGTCAGGGGCTTTGGAAAAAGCTTGCACCAGGTTGCCGGCGGTAACATTCCCATTGGAGAACGAGGTCATGCTGTTGCTCGTAATCTCGCCGGTAGTTTCCGAGCTGCCCGTGTGAGAGCTGATGTCGTTACGGCGGTAGTTGACGCCAAACTTGATGCCGTGGCTGCCCTTCGTCCAGGTAAAGTCATCAACGAACTGATACTGCTCAACAATGCGGCCTTGCGGATAAGCGAAGAAATTGCCCAGCGTGTTAAAAAGGCCGTCACCAAAGGCCCACGATGTGGGAAAGACTGCCTCGGCTGCGCCAATATTCGGTGGCCCGAACAGCGCAACATAATGCAGATCGGAGGCGATAAACTGATTGACCATGTTGCTGTTCAGAATGCGGGTCCAGGTCGCCTGGCCTTCGTCAGAGGGCTGGACGCTGTTGGCGCTGAAGTTGCTGTTGATGGGATCGGTGCTCGTGGCCTGGACGCCGCGATCACCCTTGTAGCGGAAATTGAACTTATTCTTGTCCGACGGATCCCAATCCACGCGAATCGACTGGAAGCGCTCCACGTTCAGATTATTCACCGAGTCCTGGAACGTGAGGGCGCAAGGTGTGCCGACGGTGAGAGTCGGCAGGCTGCTGCTTACCGGGAAGCTGCCCGTCGGATCCAGAGTGTAGATGTCGCCGCAACCGAGAGCGGGATCGTAGGACGAGGCAACCGGCTGCGCTTGGGCATAGCCGGACGCGCCGTTGTAGACATTGAATGCCGTCGTGTATAACGGCTTCGATGCGGGACTGACGGTGGTGAGGTTGGCGAGCACCGCGGCTTCAAACTGTGGGGTTGGGATAAATACCGGACCGCCGGAAGGCAGCACGTAACGGATTCCCTCATTGTCGTAGTAGCCGAAGAGCTTGTTCTTGAAGATTGGGCCGCCTACGTCACCGGACCACTGGTTGCTAACCGCGTGTGGCGCGAAGCCAGTAGCCCCATCAGCCGCATGCGATGGCGTATTAAACCAGTCGTTGGCATTGACGACGGTGCCGTTCCAGATCCAGTTCGCATCGCCGTGGAAGTTGTTAGTGCCTGACTTGGTCGTGAAATTCATGTTGGTGCCGGCCATGCGGCCATACTGCGCGGTGTAGCCGTTGGTGACGACCGATGCTTCCTGCACCTCGTTTTGCCCAAGCAGCATGTTGCTGGAACCGGAGTTATTCAAGTTCAGATACGGATCGTTGTAGTCGTTGCCGTTAATCGTATAGAGGTTGGACATACCGCCGATGCCGTTGGATGTGAAGTTGCCATATCCGCCACCGGTGCTCAGGACAACGCCCGGCGTGGTGAGCGCGTAGTTAGTGAGATCGTTGCCCGAGTTGGGGAGGAGTTGAACTTGCTTTTCGTCCACAGTGGACGTGAGGTCAGCGCTCTCCGCATGGAGCAGTTCTGTCTGCTCAGTCACCTGGACCGTCTCAGTTCTTCCGGAGACGGCAAGCTTGATATTCGCGCCTGTGACCTGGCCAAGATCGACCTTTACTTCTTCCGTGACGGTGCCAAAGCCGGTCGCGGTCGCGGTAACCTTATAGGACCCCGGCTGCAACAGTGGAAAGCGATAGCCACCCGATGCGCTCGTCGTCGTAACCGTCTTTGCTCCGGAGTCGGCGCTGATCAAGGTAACGGTTGCCCTCGGCACAACTGCGCCACTCGCATCGGTAACGGTGCCGGTTATTTCGCCCGAAACGAGGTTCTGGGCTTTTGCCACACCCGGCGTTAGCAAGCTGATGATTGCCAATGGGACCACGATCAAACTCAGGGCGGCCGCGTACAACTTCAAAAATCGCATCAAAACTCCTCCAAATTGTCTTTCTGCACCGGAAGGCCCTGGAGGGGATCCTTCGCGATTCAGGTTATGCGTTTTCGGAGCCTCGTTGGGGAGGGCAAGTCCGATCACGCAAGTTTTTTAGTAGACCACTTCCAAAAACAACGTCAACGCGAAAAGGCGCCCGGCTGACGTGACCTCAAGTGCGATACGTGCAATTTGGTAATTAAAGAGCAATTTATGTGCCATTTGTGCGCACGTTATGGGACACGTGTAAGATGATGAAAACAAACGTCGTTACATAGTCGGCCTGCTTGGAGCGATATTTGTTCTACTGAATTCTGTATATTTTATTCGGTAGATCGCAAAAAGTGGAGCGGCGGCCGGGTTCTTTTCCCGCCGAAATGGCTGCAATTCGTTCGGTTTTTGTGACCTTCAGGCCGACCAGAATCCGCGTCGTCGCCAGAACGGGTGTTTGCGGTATTCTCCTCTGCATGCAAGTGACCCTGGCTCACATCGGCTCTCGGGCAGGAGCGAAAGACAGCTACGATGCTTTAGTGAGCGGCTATCTCAAACGATGCGCGGGAATGATGCGGTGCAGTGCGGAAGCCTTCCGTAGCGAGGCCGCGTTGCTCGAGTGGCTGGGCAAGCAGCATGGGAGAACTGTGGCGGCTGTGTTGATGCTCGATGCACACGGCCGGCAGATGACTTCGGAGTCGTTGGCGGAGTGGTTGGGAAAGCGGCGCGATGATGGCCTGCAGCACGTTGTTTTTGCCGTTGGACCAGCGGATGGATGGTCAGAAAAAGCGCTCACGGAAGGCAAGCGCCGCGGCGGGCTGCTCTCGCTGGGGCCGATGACGCTGGCGCACCAACTGGCGCGGCTGGTTGTGGCCGAGCAGATTTACCGGGCTTGTACAATTCTCACGGGCCATCCGTACCACACAGGGCATTGAGAAGGCGAGAGCACCGAGCATGAGCGATTCCCGGCGCGGACTGATTGTGATCAACACCGGTTCCGGCAAAGGCAAGACCACCGCGGCGCTAGGCACGGCTCTGCGCGCCGTGGGGTGCGG
>Ga0302319_10006694_pt1 | contig 22819 bp, 21 predicted proteins | sample Bog_T0_2_FD_203319 | JGI IMG/M metagenome (GOLD analysis project Ga0302319, IMG submission 203319) | Peat permafrost microbial communities from Stordalen Mire near Abisko, Sweden - Bog_T0_2 | ecosystem: Environmental > Terrestrial > Soil > Wetlands > Peat | place: Sweden: Abisko, Stordalen Mire...
GATGCACCATCATCGCCGCCGGCGCGCTTACCGTGCTTACCTACGTCAGCGGCAACGTGGTCTTTGCCGACTACCTCGAACTGCAGCACATGCCGCGCGTTGCCGAAGTGACCGTCTTTTGCGGGTCCATGGTGGGCGCATCGATTGGTTTCCTTTGGTATAACGCGCATCCCGCGGAGATTTTCATGGGCGACGTCGGTTCTCTGGCGCTGGGCGGGGCCATCGGAACAGTCGCCATCATCATTCGCCAGGAGCTGCTGCTGCCCTTTATCGGCGGCATCTTCGTGCTGGAAACTCTGAGCGTGATTTTGCAGGTGGGCAGCTACAAGCTGCGCAACGGAAAGCGTATCTTCAAGATGGCGCCCCTGCATCACCACTTTGAGCAATCGGGCTGGAGCGAGTCCAAAGTTATCGTCCGCTTCTGGATTGGCGCCCTGGTGTTTGCATTGTTTGCACTCACTACGTTGAAACTCCGCTAGACACGGCCCGCGCGCGGCGCTCAACGGTGCACAATAAGAGAGTCGCGCAGGCCAGAGGAAAGATCCCTATGATGGAACTCAAAGGCAAAAAGGTTCTGGTTGTGGGCCTGGGGAAATCGGGCCTGGCGGCGGCATTGTTTCTGCGCCGGCGCGGCGCTCATGTGACGGTCTCCGACGTGCGCAGCAACGAGGCGCTGGCCAAGGACATTCCTGCGCTGCTCGAAGAAGGCATCATGGTCGAAACCGGCGGCCACGGGCTGCTCACTTTCCGCCGTCAGGATCTGATTGTCGTCAGCCCCGGCGTGCCCTTGAATACGCCCGAGCTGGCGCAGGTGAAGAGCTTCGGGCTGCGGGTGATCGGAGAACTGGAACTGGCCGCGCGCTTCCTCAAAGGCAAAACGCTGGCCATCACCGGGTCCAACGGCAAGACCACCACCACCTCGCTGGTTGGGGAAATTCTTGAGAAGGCAGGCATTCCCACACTGGTCGGCGGCAACATTGGCGTGCCGGTGGTGGCGCTCATCGACCAAAGCACCGACGACACCTGGTCGGTGCTTGAGGTGTCGAGCTTCCAGCTGGAAAGCACAGAGCGCTTTCACCCTGCCATCGCCGTGATCCTGAACATCACGCCCGATCACCTTGACCGGCACGGCAGCTTTGAGAATTATGCGTTGGCCAAGGAGCGCATCTTTGCCGCGCAGAATGAAAATGACTTCGTCATTCTGAACGCCGACAACGCACGCGCCGCGCAAGCCGCTGCACGTTCAGTGGCCAGGGTTTACTTCTTCTCCGTCGAGCATTCCGTGCTGCAAGGCGCATGGGTCGAAGACGGCTTTCTTGTCTACAGGCCGGGCAAAGACCAGCCTACAGAGAAGATCATGCCCTTGAGCGGCGTTCCACTCAAGGGTGCGCACAATGTGGAGAATGTGCTGGCCGCGGCGTGCGCATCGCGCCTGGCCGGGGCCACTGCGGAACAGGTTCGCAGCGGCGTGGAGAGCTTTCAAGCGGTCGAGCATCGTCTCGAGTTCGTGGCCAAAATCAAAGGCGTCGATTTCTACAATGACTCCAAGGCCACCAATGTGGATGCGACGGCGAAAGCGGTTGCGTCGTTCTCGTCGGGCATTCACCTGATCCTGGGCGGCAAAGACAAGAACTCAGACTACACGCAACTGGCGCAACTGCTGCGCGCGCGGGTGCGGGCTGTTTACACGATCGGTTCGGCAGCGGCAAAAATCGAAAACGAACTGCGCGGGGTGGTCTCCATTCTCTCCTGCGAGACGCTGGACAACGCGGTCAGCGCGGCTGCATCCGCGGCGCGGCCGGGCGAGGTGGTGCTGCTGGCGCCGGCCTGTTCCAGCTTTGACCAGTTTGAAAACTACGAGCAGCGCGGCAAGGTCTTCAAGGAACTCGTCAATGAGCGGCGGGGGTGGAAGGTATGGCAGCACGCGTAGGCATCGACAAATGGCTGTTCTTCACCACGCTGCTGCTGGTGGTGGTGGGCCTGGTCATGGTGTTTTCCGCCTCGGCCGTGGTGGCGCAGGAGCGCTTCAACTCTCCCTATGCATCGGTGATTCGACAGGCCGGCTGGGCCGTGGCTGGCGTGCTGGCCATGCTGGTGCTCATGAAGGTCGATTCGAATTTCTACAAGTCAAAGCAGTTCATCTATGCTGCCTTGGGCGTCACCACACTCCTGCTGGTAGTGGCGTTCCTTTTTCCTGCGTCGCACAACACGCATCGCTGGATTCATTTTGGCGGCGTTTTCAGCTTTCAGCCCTCTGAGTTGGCCAAGCTCGTCGCGGTCCTGTTCCTGGCCTGGTTTCTGCACACGCGCCTTGACGCCATGCTCGACTGGAAGCACACGCTGCTGAAGGCAGCCGCCATGCCCGTGCTTTTCATTCTTCTCATCGTCAAAGAGCCCGACCTGGGCACCGCACTGGTGATCTTTGGGGTTACCGGCCTCATGTTGCTGCTCGCCGGAATGGAGTGGAAGTATCTATTCGTGGGCCTGGGAGTTTCGCTGCCTCCACTCGCGGCGCTGCTGATACTGGTCCCCTGGCGTTTCAGGCGCTTGCTCGTTTTCTTCCATCCCGAATCCGATCCGCAGGGCGCGGGATTCCACATTAACCAGTCGCTCATCGCCGTGGGTACTGGCGGCCTTACCGGGCGCGGCTACATGGAAGGGATGCAGAAGCTCTTTTATCTGCCCGAATCATCGACAGACTTCATCTTCGCCAACATCGCCGAAGAGCTCGGCTTCATCGGCGCCATTCTTATCGTGCTGCTGTTTGTCGTCTTCGGCGCCCGCGGTCTGCGCGCAGCGTTCCGCTCGCAGGATCCGTTTGCGCGCCTGGTCGCCTTCGGCATCACGACGACCATCCTGCTGCAAGCATTCTTCAATATCAGCGTGGTGCTCTCGCTGGTTCCGACAAAGGGAATTCCGCTGCCCCTGATTTCGTCGGGTGGGACGTCCGTTTTTGTAACGCTGGCAAGCATTGGCATTTTGCTCAACATCACTCGAAAAGCGGAGTGAAATGAGCACGGAACAAGGATCAGGGATTAGGGAATAGGATTTCGCTTGTCGAATCTCCGCGTACTCATCGCCGGCGGCGGTACCGGGGGGCACATCATCCCGGCGCTGGCCGTGGCGCGGGAATTGGTGGTCCGGCACGACGCGGAAGTCCTCTTCGTCGGCACGCCGCGCGGCATGGAAAACCGCCTGGTGCCCGCCGCGGGCTTCCGGCTCGACCTGATCCGCATCGGCCAGCTCAAGAATGTCTCGCTGGCCACGCGCCTGCACACTCTCATGGATCTGCCCCGCAGCATCGTCGCCTGCCGCCAGTTGATCCGTGACTTCCGGCCGAGTGTCGTTTTCGGCGTGGGCGGCTACGCTTCCGGGCCGGCGATGGCCGCGGCGTTCTGGGCTCGCGTACCCACTATGGCCTTTGAGCCCAACGCCATGCCCGGCCTGGCCAACCGACTGGTGGGCAAACGGGTGAAGGCGGCGGCTGTTAACTTTCCCGCTGCGTGCAGATGGTTTCGCAACTGCGAAGTCACGGGGATCCCGGTGCGCCCGGAGTTTTTCGCGCTGCAAGCTCCCAGCGGCAAAGCGCCTCACCTGCTGATCTTTGGAGGATCACAGGGCGCTCGCACCTTCAATACACATTTGCCGGAGATCGTCGCTGCGCTGCTCGACGCAGTTCCCGGACTCACCGTTCTGCACCAAAGCGGAGCGCGCCACCGCGACACAACCCATGCGGCCTATGCCGCTGCGGGAGCAGATCCTTCGCGCTGGCGCGTCGAGCCGTTCCTGGATGATATGCCCGCACGCTTTGCCGAAGCGCACCTGGTGATGGCGCGCAGCGGAGCCTCGTCCGTAGCCGAACTGGCCGCCGCCGGCAAGCCAAGCCTGCTGGTTCCGTTTGCCGCCGCAGCCGACCAGCATCAGAAACGAAACGCCGAAGCCATGGTTGATGCCGGGGCCGCCGTCATGCTTGAAGAGCCCGACCTGGCGGTGCAGGGAAGACTGCTTACGGCTCTAATCGGCCTGCTGAATGACCCGGAGCGCCTGGTTGCCATGGGAACCGCAGCCCGAACACAGGCCCATCCCGATGCCGCCGAGCGCATCGCCAACCTACTGGCTATGTTTGCGGATTCCCCGGCTTCGAAAACGGGTTAGATCAGCTGGAATCGCCCTATAGGCACAAAGCCCGTTCGCCGAAGCGAACGGGCTTTGCCGAGGTTCCGCAGAGATCTGGGGTCAAGCTGCGGAGACTAGTTTTAACGGTGACCGCCACCGCCATGGCCGCCGCCACCGCCGCGAGCGCCGCCGCCACTGAATCCGCCACGGGCCCCACCACCGCTAAATCCACCACGTGCTGCCGGCGCCGCACCGCGAGTTCCGCCAGCGTAACCGCGTGCTGCTCCGCCTGCGTAGCCTCGTGCCACGCCACCGTAAGCGCCTCGTCCAGCGTATCCACCGCGAGCGCCGTATGCATAGCCGCCACGTCCGTAGCCGTAGCCGCCGCGTCCATAAAAGCCGCGTCCGTATCCGTATCCGCGTCCCCAGCCCCAGCCGTACCACGGGCCAACGCCAAGGAAGATGCCCCCGTTAAACCACTGCGGCCCGTAGTAGCCGTAGGGCGAGCATGCGTAGGGGTAATAGGAGTAATAACCCCACTCACACGCTGGAGGACCGTAGTCTACGGGAGCGGCAACCACCGCGGGGCCAACTCCAACCCCGACATCGACTTGAGCGCTTGCTGCCGTTGCCGCGAACGGCAGTGCCATGAGAATCGTTGCAAACAGAACCAGGCGAAATTTCTGCATAAACCCTCCCCGTGCCTTTGCGTCCTGCCCTGTCCTGTTCGACTGGACCTGAGGACCCGGAGTCATCCTCCGCGTCAGCACTTGCCGGCTTCCGGGCTTCCTCGCCCCTCACCGGCTTCTGCTATTTAGAACAGCAATGCGGGAGATAAGTTGCGGTTTTCTCAGAAAGAATCGTTCATCGCAGGTTAATGAGCAAGGAATAACCGTCAAATGGCCTTTCAAGCGCGCCACAATAAAGCAGCCCCTCCAGGTCAGGAGGGGCCGCTTTGATCAAGCAGGCAATCAGGCAGAGAGCCTTACCTGCGGAAGTGTTCACGACCGCGGTCAAAATGGTCGAAATGCCGGTCGAAGCCGCGATCGTACCGGACCACGGGGCGATCGTAGCGCGCACCGCCAAAGTGCCAGAACCCCGGAACCCAGTAGCCATTGGCCGTGTAACCGGCCGTCCAGATGTATCCCGGTCCTGGGCAGGACGGAACGTAAGCCACCGGTCCGCGCGCATAAACCCCAAACTCGGCTGCCTGTGCCGTTGTTGCTCCTACGGCCGCAACGCCAGCCACCATTGCCGCACCCAACATCCAATTGCGCATGCTGCCCATAACCCCTCGCCTTCCGCCCGGCTGCGAAATGCGCGAGCCCGGCCCGGCTTCATTCCACTGGGGCTTGTCTCTTGCTGCCCCTTCGGCTAGCCGGTTATGTACTGATTCAACAGAGGTTGGGGGGAAAGGTTGCGGGTGTAGACGAAAATAAAATGGCGCAACTTTTCGATGCAAGCTGGGTCTTGAGCACGGTTAGTGCCGACTGAGCGGCCCCTTTACATAGACTCCACAAGCCCGTCTCCAATCCCCCCGCTGCAGATGCGAAGCTGATGCCGAAGGAATGCAAAACGGTCTATACTAGGCACATGAATGCGAACGAAGACACGGCGACGGACACCCAGGAACTGGAGCGGCATTTGCGTGAGTTGCTGGCCCCCAGCCGGTTGCCCGGCTATATCAAGTCCGCTTGGTACGAGCTTGGAACGGACCATATCGGTGAGCCTGCGGTGCGCATTTTTCTGGCAATTACCCCGGAGACCGATATTCAATTGTCGAAGGACAAGGCCAAGCTCAATGCTTATAGCGATTACAAGGATGACCTGAGTTCCAGGATTCTCAAGCTGGAGTCAGGATATTTTCCGTTCATCCGCCTCGTCGAAGCGGCATGAGCGCAAAGTCGCTTCCAGAGCATTTACTGGAACAAGCTTGGCATTTGGCCGAGCGGGAACGGACGCGTCCAAGACAGGCCAGCCTTCGGCGTGCAGTTTCGACGGCATACTATGCACTCTTCCATTTCCTTACGCGCGAAGCCTTAAGACAGATCGGTCCCAACCTCAGCGAAGATAGCTATAACAGGGTCTACCGATGGTTCGATCATGGGGCGATGTATCGCGTGGCGCGAGTTTTCTCTCAACAGATCGTTCGGACTCAGAACCCAAAGGATGTCCTCATTCACGACAACGACCATGGAGTCATGTTCATCGCTGAGAAGTTCGCAGAACTTCAGGAACTACGACACTTGGCCGATTACGACCCAGGAGCAGTTTTCATAAGGGCGGATGCCAAGGCAATGATAAGCCGTGTAAGCACCGCGTTTGAGCTTTGGCCGCTCTGCAAAAATTCCCCCGAAGCGAATGCATTCCTTCTATCCCTCCTGCTATGGGAGAAGTGGAACAAGCGTCCGTGAGAAACCTCGGCGTTCGTCTCTTGATCCGCCTCGATTCGCCTCCAAGGCTCCCGTGCGCCCTCGAATTGCCGATGGTACCCTGAATCTTCTCCTCCATGTTCACAACCTCTCAGCACGCGCACTTCATCGGGATCGGCGGCATCGGCATGAGCGGCATCGCCGAGATTCTGCTCAGCCTGGGTATGAAAGTATCCGGCTCCGATCTGCGCCGCGGGCCGGTGACAGACCGCCTGGCTACGCTGGGCGCATCGATCTATGAAGGGCACGATGCGAGCCACGTGGGAGCAGCCACGGTGGTTGTGACCAGCTCGGCCGTGAGTCCGCTGAACCCTGAAGTGCTTGAGGCCAACGCCCGCAAGATTCCCGTGATTCAGCGTGCGGAAATGCTGGCCGAACTGATGCGTCTCAAGTACGGCATCGCTATCGCAGGCATGCATGGCAAGACGACGACAACCTCTATGGTGGCGTCGGTGTTGGCGGCGGGCGGCCTCGACCCAACGGTTGTCGTCGGTGGGCGCGTGGACGCGCTCGGCTCGAACGCCCGTCTCGGGACCACGCAATACCTGGTGGCGGAAGCCGACGAGAGCGACCGCAGCTTTCTCAAGCTCTCGCCCATCCTCGCCGTCGTCACCAACCTCGATCGGGAGCACATGGACTGCTACAAGGACATGGCCGATGTGGAGCGCGCCTTTCTCGACTTCATGGACAAGGTGCCGTTCTATGGCGCTGTCACGGCCTGCGTGGACAACTCGCTGCTCAAGGGAATTCTGCCCCGCGCCCGCCGTCGCGTCTTCACATACGGAGTGGAGAAGGACGCCGACTACCGACTTCAGTTCCTCGCCGCGCCACAGGGACGCTTCGCGCAGTTTCTGGTTCACACTACAGCCGGCCCGCTGGGTCCGTTTGAACTGCACGTGCCCGGCCGCCACAACGTGCTCAATGCAACCGCAGCCGTTGCCATCGCTTGCCAGCTTCAAGTTCCCCCGGACAAGATTGCTGAGGGTCTCAATCGTTTTCATGGAGTCGATCGCCGCTTTCAGACGCGCGGCCATGCACGTGGCATCACCGTTGTCGACGATTATGGCCATCATCCCACCGAGATTCGCGCCACCCTGGCCGCGGCGCGCGAGTGCGGTTACAAGCGCATCCATGTTGTTTTTCAGCCGCACCGCTATACACGCACGCTCGATCTTCTGGATCAGTTTGGCGCCGCGTTTGCCGATGCAGATACTGTGATTGTGCTACCGATTTATGCGGCTAGCGAAGAACCCATTCTCGGCGTCACCGGGGAGGCGCTCGCTGCCAGGATCGAAGGCCCGCAGACGGCATTCGTCGCGGATTTTCCCGCTGCCGTTGCCGCTGTCGTGGCCCTGGCCCACAAAGGCGACTTGATTCTCACCCTCGGCGCAGGCAACGTGAGCCAGCTAGGCCCGCAGATTCTGGCTGCGCTCGAAAAGGTTTAGTCACCATTGGCTTTCAGTTCCCATCGGCAGTCGGTCCCAGGAAGTTCAATCTTGAGCGAGGTGCCTCAGGCGGCGTCAACGCGCTCGACGGCGAGACGCAGCCCCATTGCCTTGAGGATCGCGGATAAGCTTCGCAGTTCGGGATTTCCTTGCTCGGATAGCGTGCGGTAAAGCTGGGTCGGGTTCAGGCACGCTTTTTCGGCAACGGCTTGCATTCCACCAAAGGCCTTTGTCATCTGGCGGAGGGCAACGAGCAGTTCACCCTGCTCTCGGTCTTGGAGAATACTGTTCAACAGTTCCAGCGCGTAGCCGGGGTCTTCTTTGAACAACTCAGCCATCGCTTCATCGTGATTTTTGTCCCTCATAGCTCTTGCCTCTCCTGCCAGTCCAACCAGAATTCGCAAGCTCGGTCGATGTCCGCGATTTGTGTCCTCTTCTTGCCTCCACAAGGGAGAAGGATCACCTGACTTCCGGCTATGGCGTAATAAACCCCGTAGCCTTGTCCGACGTCGATCCGCATTTCCCAAACTCCATCGCGGCAAAACCCGTGATCGCCAAGGTTGCCCAACTCCATTCGGTTAATCCTCCGATCAACCGCGATTTTGGCCGTTGTGTCCCGAAGTTGACGCCGCCATTCCATGAGAACGTCTTTCGCGCACTTCGTCTGGTAATGGCGAATCTCGTACACGATTCAATTATCGTTTATAAACGAACCACCGTCAACCATCCGCTGCTTGGCAACTGATCCATGATCGCTGAGCTCTGATCTTTGTTAGCCCCGTTACAACCTGGATTCCCCCTTCTCTGACTGCGGAAAAAAGCCCATAGAGCGCGGCCTATAGTGAAAGCTGGCGGCTCTCCACGACCCCTGCTCAGGCGTGATTAACCAAGGTAGAAACCAATCTCGACCCCTCATTTTTGAGGATGACGCTCCCGGCGAATCCCGCTTTCGCCGCGTGCGGGAAGCTGTGCCTCCCAACGGTCGCGTCCGCCGCGGCGCTCCCGGCATGCCTGTCGAGATTGAGGACGCAGACGACGAGGATTTTCCCGGTGGTTCGGGAGCACGTTTTGGGGCGAGAGGAGATCGATTCGCCGAGCCGAGCGGCCCCTGGTGGCGTCCAACTTCAACCGTTGGCCGCGTGTTTCTGGGCCTGGGAATTCTGATTGTCCTAAGCGGGTTCACCGCGAGCGCGATGGTGCTCAAGACCTACCTGGGCCGCGACTCCCGATTTCGCATCGCTGGGGCAGGCAACATTGGGGCTACCGGGCTCACCCAGGTGAGCCGCGCGGAGATGCTGCCCGTCTTCGGCGAAGACATTGGCCGCAACATCTTTTTTGTTCCGCTGAACGAGCGGCGCAAGCAGCTTGAAGCGATTCCATGGGTAGAGCGGGCTACGGTCATGCGCCTGCTTCCGGATCAGATTCATGTGACCATCGTGGAGCGACAGCCCGTCGCATTTGTCCGCCAGGGACAGCAGGTTGGCCTTGTGGATGCAGACGGCGTGCTGCTGACCATGCCGCCCGCCATGATGGCGCTGCACAACTACTCGTTTCCCGTGGTCACGGGCATCGATCCCGGCCAGCCGCTCCCGATGCGCAAGGCGCGCATGGCGGTTTACGAGCGCCTGCTGGGCGAACTCGACGCCAACAATCAGCACCTCTCCGAACAGATTTCTGAAATCGATTTGACCGATCCGCAGGACGCCCGCGTGTTGATGCCTGAGCAGGGAACCGACATCCTGGGTCACTTCGGCGACGACCGGTTTCTGGAGCGCTACCAGCGCTACAAGGCGCATATTGCCGAGTGGCGGCAGCAGTATCCCAAACTGACCGCGGTGGATCTGCGCTATGACAGCCAGGTGGTGCTGGAGATGACTCCGGGCACCAATGCGGTAGAGGCGGCAATTGGAGAAAGCACCTCCACTGCAAGCGAGGACACGAAGCAAGCCGAGGGGCCAACGAAGCCTTCTGCTGGAACGGCGATCGACGACACGTCGGCCAAAGAGACAGCCGCAGGCAAGCCGGTTCCGAGCAAGCCGGCCGCAAAGAAACCATCCCCGACCAAGCTTGACGCCGGTGTGACGGAAGCAGCCGCCGTCGAGCCGCAGAAGACAGGCGCCAAACTGGCGCCGGAGAAGCAAGCCTCGGCGCGGCAGACGGCGGCGATCTCGCCCAGGAAGTCTACGCAAAAGGGAGTCTCGGTAGAAGAGCTTGCCGCCAAGCAGCGGGCCGCACGAGGGCGTGCGGCAAAGCTGAGAGCCGCGCACGAGAGAGCGCAACGGGAGAAGAAGCGCGCAACCGTGCAGCACACTGCGCTAAACACCAGGAAGAGTTCTTCATCAACGCATGCGGGTACATCCGCGGCGCAGGGACAGTGAGCGCATGAGCCAGAAGCAGGACAACATGATCGTGGTGCTGGACATTGGCAGCGCGCACACGCGTGTTCTTGCGGCCGACTTGAACGAGGGCTCGCTGCGCTATCGCGGCCACGGCGTGGTGGAGTCGGCGGGCATGCGCAAGGGGCTTATCAGCGACCTGTCCCCGGCGGCAAAAGCCGTAAAAGCGGCCAACGAGGAGGCGGAGTTAAGGGCGCGCGCCAACATTGACGCCTGCGTGGTCGGCGTGGGCGGACCTCATATTCGCGGCATCAACACCAATGGCGGATTCGAGCTGGGCAGCCGCATGCGCGAGATTACGCGCGACGACGTGCGCACGGCAGTTGAGCGTGCACGTGCCGTCGAGCGCCCTCCGGATCGCGAGATTCTGCACCTGCTGCCGCGCCAGTTCATCCTCGACGGCCAGCCGGGAATTTTCGATCCCGTCGGCATGGTGGGCGCGCGCCTTGAAGTGGATCTGCACATCGCCACCTGCTCGGGAAGCGCATTGCAAAGCACCATTACCTGCGCCAACCGCGCCGGACTCGAAGTGACCGAAGCGGTGCTTGAGTCGATTGCGTCCGCAGAAGCTACGCTCTCCGCGGACGAGCGCGAACTGGGCGTTTGCCTGCTCGATATCGGTTCGCATTCGAGCGACCTGGCGGTGTTCTTCGAAGGCGCCGTGGCGCACACGGCATCGGTCCCCATCGGCGGCGCTCACTTTACGAATGATTTGGCGGTTGGCTTGCAGATGCCGCTGGCGCAGGCCGAAGAACTCAAGCGCCATTACGGCAATGTGGTTGTGACTTCTGTGCCGCAACTGGCGGAGATCGAGATCGCTAACCCGGAACCGCAATCGCTGCGCCTGCGCGCCATTGCCGAAATTCTTGAGCCGCGAGCGCGGGAGTTGCTCTATTTCGTGAAAGAAAGCCTCCGCCAGGGCGGCGTATTCGAGGCTCTGGGCGCGGGCTGCGTGCTCACCGGCGGGGGAGCCATGATGCCCGGCATGCTGGATGTTACAGAGAGTCAGTTGAGGGTCCCGGCGCGAACGGGATTGCCGGTACGCCTGTCGCACATGCCGGGCGAATTGGTGCACCCGGGATTCTCGACAGCCATCGGAATGCTTTTATATGCCCACCGCACACGCGTGACGCGGGCGGCGGAAAACAACGGGTTGCGCGCTAAATTGCGCGCCATTTTTGCTGCAAGTTTCTAAACTCAACAGGAGGCGGAGGCGCTATGGAAAACGAAAACATGCAATCCGGTGAAATGCGCATTCAATATCACGATGAGCCCGTGCGCGGCGCCCGCATCAAGGTGATCGGCGTGGGCGGCGGCGGAGGCAACGCAGTCAACCGCATGATCCAGGCCCGGATGGAAGGCGTGGAGTTCATTGCCGCAAACACTGACGTTCAGGCGCTCAAGCTGTCGCAGGCGCCGGTGAAACTGCAGCTCGGCGTCAGGCTGACACAGGGCCTGGGCGCTGGCGCCAACCCCGATGTGGGCCGCCGCGCCGCTCTCGAAGATTCGGAAAAGATCATTGAAGCGCTGGAAGGCGCAGACATGGTCTTTGTTACCGCCGGCCTGGGCGGAGGCACGGGCACCGGCGCTGCGCCGGTGATCGCGTCGCTGGCCAGCGAGATGGGAATCCTCACCGTCGCGGTCATCACGCGCCCGTTTGCGTTCGAAGGCAAGCGCCGCCTGCAGCAGGCCGAGCGCGGCATGAAGGAACTGCTCGAAAGCGTCGACACCATGATCGTCATTCCCAACGAGAAGTTGCTGGTGGTGGCGCAGGACGCCGGCTTCTTCGAGAGTTTCCGCATTGCCGACGACGTGCTGCGCCAGGGCGTGCAGGGCATCAGCGACATCATCACCATCAGCGGCATCATCAACCGCGACTTTGCCGACGTGAAAACCACCATGGCCGGAATGGGCCACGCAGTGATGGGAACCGCCGTCCGTTCGGGAAGCCATCGCGCGGTGGAGGCGGCGCAGGCGGCCATGGCTTCTCCGCTGCTTGAAGCCGGGGCAATTGACGGCGCGCGGGGCATCCTCATCAACATTACCGGGTCAAGTTCGCTGAAGCTGTCTGAAGTCAACGAAGCATCCTCGCTCATTCAGTCGGCAGCGCACGAGGACGCCAACATCATCTTCGGTGCGGTGCTCGACGAGCAGATGGGCGACGAGGTGAAGATCACCGTCATCGCCACCGGCTTCCGCGACCAGATGCCGGAGCGGCGGGCACGCATGTTGAGCATTGGGGAAGTTGTGGTTGCCGAAGAGCCGGTGGTCTCAGTGCCGGTGGTGGCGAATAGCAGGTGGATGAACGAGCCGGCGGTGCCGGTGGTCGCCAAGGTCAACGCTCCGGCGCCGTTCATGAGTGAGATGGAAGACGTCGAGATGGCCGCGGAATCGGAAGAATCGCTATTTTTTGCATCATCACCCGCGTCGATGGCCGGTCACGGGATCCCGGCGGCCAAAACGCCTGATGTTGCACCGATTCCCGAACCGGACTTCGACGACTTCAGTTCCGGATTCTGTAACCGGGAACCCGACCTGGTGGCTGCCGCGGCGAGGCCGCAGTTCGCTGAAATGTCCGAGGAACCCTCGTACAAACCGCTTCCCCGGGACTATGCATCCGATTTCGGCTGCAGTACCGGGGAGGGTGCAGGCGCCGAAGAGCATCGCGCCCAACCCGCGACAGCATTGTTTCCGGAATCGGAAGAAGTGGCTCAGAGAGACCTGGATACGCCCACTTTTCTGCGCCGTTTGCGTTTTTAGAGGGTCATTGGGGAAAATCTCGCAATGGATTTTCTCCTTTGGAATCCTGGAGCTGGGGCTGTATAGTGAAGCACAAACATGGAACAACCCGGCTCTGCCCTGAAAGTACCATATCGGAACTGTTGCTCTTCCGTCTAATGTGCATCTAAGCACCGGCTTGACCTTTGGGTGACTTAAATCACACCGGGATACGGGAAGTCGCGGTAGAGTTACATTCATTCGCGGCAAGGACTGAAACCGCACGCGGAATCGCCGATAAGCAAGAAGTGCGCCGCCCCCAGATGGGCGCAAGCCACGAACTTCATGGTTGAGAGGAAAATCGCTGAATGAAGATTTCGCGTGTTTGGGCATTTGGGTTGCTCCCGGGCCTGGTTTTTACCGTTTTGGGAACCGCCGGCGCGGCAACGCTGGACGTTCCGCACACACTCCATCACGTCAGAACAGGCCCCCCCCATCTGGCTGATTCCCATCGGCGTCATGCCGCCACTCACGCTGCAGCCCCAGCCGGGAAACCTGCCACGACACACACAACGGCCCGCCATACGGAAGCTCAGGCCGCGCCTTTTTCGCGAAAAGCAAGATTGACTCCGCGAGGTGTTGCACGAGCCGAGTTGCGCCGCACGTCGCTTACCACCCGCCCTCATCGCTTCTATGAACGCTTTACCGCCAGTTCCTTCGCCAGCGGGGACATTTTTGCCGGCGACGTCACTGCCGGCGAGGATCCGGTCGTGCGCCAGGCAGCCATCGACGCGCTGGACGGAATGAACGGCACCGCCCTGGTCATCGATCCCTCTAATGGGCGCATCCTGGCCATGGTTAACCAGAAGTTGGCTCTGTCGCCGGGCGCCGAACCCTGTTCCACGATCAAGATCACCGTAGCCATGGCCGCGTTGTCGGAAGGCCTGGTTACACGGGACACCATGGTGCAGTTGCCCGGTTTCAGAATGAACATGACCCAGGCGCTGGCCAAGAGCAACAACCTCTATTTTGAGGAACTGGGACGCGAACTGGGCTTTGAGCGTGTGCGCCACTATGCCAATCAGTTTGGCCTGGGCGAGCTGGCCGGCTACAACATTCCCGGCGAGCAACTGGGAGTCTATCCTGACCAGGAACTGCCCGCAAGCGAAGGCGGTGTCGGCCGGATGTGCAGCTTTGGGCAGGGGGTGTCCTTGACCCCGTTGCAACTGGGCGCGTATGTGGCTGCTTTGGCAAACGGCGGAACCCTCTACTACCTGCAACACCCCGCCACCCAGGAAGATGCGCTTGGCCTCGAACCCAAAGTGAAGCGGACGCTGGACATTGCCAAGTATGTTCCGGAAATGCAGGACGGCATGGCCGGCGCGGTGGAGTATGGGACCGCTCGCAGGTTGAGCGCAGCCTTCCACGATTTCCCGGTATTCGGCAAGACCGGAACATGCTCGAATAATGGAACACGATTCGGCTGGTTTGCCTCGTTTGCGGATTCGCCGCAGGGCAGCCTGGTGACGGTCTTCTTCCTGGAAGGCGGCAGGCCGACCTTCGGTCCCCGCGCCGCGGAGTTGACCGGCGCGTTCTACAGGAACCTTTCCGACCGCAACTATTTTGCCAACAAGAGCCAGCAGGCTGCGCGGGTTGCCGTCCCGGCGAATGGAGTTGCTCCCGCCAGCCTGGATCTTTCCGCGCCGCGGCTTCCACGCTAAACCAGCCAGTTCGACGTCTTACGCAGAAAGCCGCCTTCGGGCGGCTTTTCTGCTGTATGGCCGCCATTTGTCTTTGCTTGAAGCGATTTCGCTCCTCAAACATCGGATAGGATGAGATATCGCGGCTCTCACCAGCTGCCTCTTCGGCTGGCGGGCGAGATAACACAGGCTGAATTCCCCGCACCTTGGTCAGGACGCTTCCATGGCACTGCCGACACACATTCTATTGACCTACGGATACCTGTTGCTCTTCTCCTGGGTTCTGGTGGAGCAATTCGGAATTCCACTACCCGCCACGCCCGTGCTGCTGGCTGCCGGCGCGCTCTCGGCCGAGGGGCAGATGAGCTTCCCGCTTGCGCTGCTGCTGGGGGTCATGGGAGCACTCACGGCCGATAGCACGTGGTTTCTGGTGGGACGCCGCTACGGCCACCACGTACTGCGCCTGCTGTGCAAGCTGTCGATGGAACCGACCATCTGCGTCCGCCGCACCCAGGATTCGTTTGGCCGGCGCCGCGGGGTCACGCTGATGATTGCCAAGTTCGTGCCCGGCCTGGCCACGCTGGCTCCGCCTGTGGCCGGCGAGAACGGCATGAACTTCTGGGAGTTCCTGTTCTTTGACGGGATCGGCGCTACTGTCTGGGTGCTCGCGCTGCTCACGGCAGGCAGGCTGTTCGGCGACGCTCTCAAGCGCGATCCCAGCCTGCTCAACTGGGTGGGCCGCTTCTCAGGCCTGTTGCTGGTTCTGGGGATTATCGGGTTCTTTGTTGCCCGCATCGTGCGCCGCCGGCGTTTCCTCCGAGATTTGCTCAAGGCGCGTCTCGAGCCCGAAGACCTGAAAAGGCAGCTCGATGCCGGAGAACTGGTTTACATTGTCGATCTGCGCCACCCGTTGGAACTGTTGCCGGACCCGTTTACGCTCCCCGGCGCGCTGCACTTCTCGCCCGACTCACTGGCAGCGCGGCATCTTGAGATTCCCCGCGACCGCGACGTGGTGCTCTTTTGCACCTGCCCCAGTGAGGCTACTGCCGCCAAGACCGCCATGACCTTGATCAAGCTGGGCATCGAGCGCGTGCGCCCATTGCGCGGTGGCTACGACGAGTGGAAGCGGTTGGGATTTCCGCTTGACGCTGTTCAATTGACTCGGCCTCCGCTCGAACCCGCCCGAACGCTTTAAGCTAAAGGGTTGATGTGCGGGCTCGTCCGCACGGGAGCAAACCCTTTGGCTTACGACGATCTGCGCGATTGGATCTCTGCACTCGAAAAAGCCGGCGAACTGAAGCGCATTCAGGAAGAAGTTTCGCCGGAGCTCGAAATTACGGAAATCACCGACAGAGTGTCGAAGATCGGCGCGCACGGCGGTGAGAAGGCTGCAGCAGGGGAGTACCCAACTGGCGGCCCAGCGCTGCTGTTCGAGAACATCAAGGGTCATCCCGGCCACAAGGTCTTAATCAACCAGTTTGGCAGCCGGCGGCGCATGGCGATGGCTCTAAATGTGGAGCGGCTCGACGAGATTGCCGAGCGCATCAAGGGCCTGATGAATATGAAGGCGCCGACGGGCGGCTTTCTCGACAAGTTGAAGATGCTGCCGCAACTGGGCGCGCTCACCGCGGCATTCCCCAAGACGCTAAGCACCAGAGATGCCCACTGCAAGGAAGTCGTTTTGCGCGACAACTTCGATCTGAATCAGTTTCCAATTCTCAAGTGCTGGCCGCACGATGGCGGACGGTTCATCACATTGCCCTGCGTGCACACTCGCGACCCGCGCACCGGCAAGCGCAACATCGGCATGTATCGCATGCAGGTGTACGATGGCCAGACCACCGGCATGCATTGGCAGCGGCAGAAAGTGGCTGCCGAGCATTATCGGGAAGGCCTGCGCAACGCGGCCGCCGGCGCGTCGGAGGCCGATCCGCTGGTTGCTCGAGTCGCAGCCATGGCCGAGTCGGCGGGCGGCGCCGTCACCATTCCCGACGGACCCATCGGCGGATTACCGCAAGTCGCAATGGGCAATCTAAAAGGCTCGCGTCTTGAAGTTGCCGTTGCCATCGGCACCGATCCGGCAACTACTTTCTCGGCCATCGTACCCGCGCCGCCTGAAGTGGAAGAATTCATGATCGCCGGCTTTCTGCGCGGCAAATCCGTCGAAATCGTCAAGTGCGAGACGGTCGATCTTGAAGTCCCCGCGCACGCAGAGATCGTCCTCGAAGGCTACGTCGAGCTGGGCGAATTGCGCAGCGAAGGCCCCTTCGGCGACCACACAGGCTTTTACACCATGACCGACCAGTATCCGGTCTTCCACCTCACTTGCATCACGCACCGCAAGGACCCCATCTACGCCTCCACCATTGTGGGCAGGCCGCCCATGGAAGACGCATGGATGGGCAAGGCAGTTGAGCGCATCTTCCTGCCTGCCATGAAGCTCACCATCCCCGAGATTGTCGACATCAATCTGCCTGTCGAGGGTGTCTTCCACAACCTGATGCTGGTGTCCATCAAGAAGAGTTATCCCGGCCAGGCACGCAAGGTAATGAACGCCATCTGGTCGCTGGGCCAGGCCATGTTCACCAAGTGCATCGTCGTTGTGGACGAGGATTGCGACGTGCAGGACATTGGCGAGGTGACCTTGCGCGTGACCAACAACATCGACCCCGAGCGCGATATTCAATTCACGCTGGGCCCCATCGACTCACTCGACCATTCTTCGCGCCTGCCGAACTATGGATCGAAGATGGGCATCGACGCCACGCGCAAGTGGAAGGCCGAGGGCTTCGAACGACCCTGGCCCGCGATGATCGAAATGGACCGCGCGACGAAAGCCAAAGTCGACGCGCTGTGGGCAAAGCTGGGGCTGTAACCAAACTGCCGGATTCTGCGCTATTCTTTCCGGGAGAAATCAGGTATGGTTTTGCACGATTGATTCGACTGGTCAAACGCCGGAGTTGGTGTTGTGGGGCTGGGTTGACGGTCTTGGCAATTTGGCAGGCCACGGGCGCAAAGGCGGCCGCGGTGCGCGCCGAAAAGAGTGTGCAGCAACACAATGCCGAGGTTGACTTTGCTGCTTTGGCACGAATGGCCAAGGAGTTGCATAGTTATGTCGAAATTGGGATGATGCCCGAAGCTCGACTGCGTACGACTGATTTGCGTTCGGAGCTAGCTGTGGCGATTCGTCATCACGAGGCTTTTATCGGTGCACACTTGAACCACCTTCAAGACAAGCAGATCGACCTCAAGCTGGTCACAGATGCACTTAACCAAGGGGCGGGCTCTCTCAGTCAGGCTGAAAAGATTCGACTGTTGGAAATGACTGGTGAGATACTGGATGTGCTGGCCGGTCAATCCGGCCAACTGCGATCAAACGTAGAGAGCGGGGTGCAAAATGGCTGAACAACCGCAGGGTATTGCAAACAAGGGTTTTGGCCGACTCACACCTCCACCAAAGCCGAATGCTGAAAGTTCGTTCACGATATCGCCTCCGCCATCTCCCACTTCAACCTCATCCGAGCGTGCCCTGAAACTCATTGAACAGCTTCAGGAAAAGACGGAACTAGGAAAACTCACCTGGACTACTGGATTTGAGGATGGCCAGTTCAAGGTGGTATTACCAAGAGGCGAATTGGCATTTGTCGCCCAGGTAAAAGGAAATGTGCGAAGGTTTTTAGTGCTCGATGAGCGCCAGGAAGTTATCTTGGAAGAAACGATTACGGATGATGAAGCCCTCGATGAGCAGCTTCTTTCCGCGAAGGATAGAGTCTTTGACGCCATTGGGAAACTCCAAGCCCTGGCTCGCGTTCGGGCGCTCCAGGTACACGAGAAGCTGGCAAAGGCAGAGAAGTTGCTAGCGGCAATTTAGCAACTGTTTGCCGTTCCGTTACCGCGCACATTTTATACAGGTTGAAGCTCGACCCAGCAGGGGCGGCGATCTTTGTAGAACCGCTGCGAACCAGAACAGGCAACTGCCTGCGGGCTTTTCCGGTTCGCCCTCTGGTATACCTGAATCCATGCGGGTCGTTTTCCCTTGCCGTTTTGCTGTTCTGCATTTTGCCCTGCTTGCCGGCCTAACCCCCCTCCATGGCCAGACCGCCGATCCCTTCCGCTGGATGGACTTCCACTCCGACAAGGACCAGGATGTCATCGTGTGGGTCACGCGTTCGTTGGCGGTCGAAAAGTGGACTGCCATCCGCGAAATTGGAGTGCAGTACGATGCGGCGCTGGTGGTTACCGCCGATCGCGCCACGCCGCAATCGTCGCCCGACGCCGACACGTTCACCATCTGGAGCGTCTCGCTCACCAACCATGCGCTTACGCTATTGCTGAAAGGCGTGAACCTGCGCTGGCTTGACTGGATGACCTTCGCCGAGGGCGAGCCCCAGGAACTGACGGCTCTCTATGAGAACTGCGCCGAGTGCTCGCCCGACACCTATTTCACTGCCCTTTACTACGACCCGCGCGCGCACGCTTGGGCGGCCCGTTGGATGCGCGGCGGCCAGGCAGTGCCGTTGTGGAGCGCCAACGGCCCTCCGGGCGTGGACTGGACCCAGGTATACGCCGGCGTGGCCGAACCCAATGGGCGTGCGTTTATCTGCACCTGGAGCCACTTCGACTATGGAAAGGAAAAGATGGCGGAAAATGTCGTCTACCGCTTCGATCTGGACCCGGTAAGCGGCCTGGAGCGCACTCAGTTGCTCAGCGGCAAGGAGGCCGACGCAATGAAGCTGCGCGTTTGCCGTGCCGGCGACGCCTTGCCTGGGCTGGCCCGCGGCCAAGACTCTGCGCTCTGCCAGCAGCTAGTGAATCCGCGCCCGGCGCGCAAGCCGGTGACTACGCCGCCGGCCAACAATCGCGGCAAATCCACGCCTCCGGGCGGTCGCCATTAGCTCTCGCTAGCCGCAACTTCTTAGCAACACAGGGAATACATCGCTCAGGGGCTAAAGCCCTTCTGATTCCTGACGCTTTACGGCACGACTAAAGTCGTGCCCTTTCAAATCCAGACTTCCGCCGCAGTCTATTAGACTGGAGTGCCGTGGAACGCATCTAACTGTCCTGGAGAGAGACCCATGAACCGATTTCACCGATTTGCGCCCATTGCTCTGCTTGCCCTGGCGGTGCTTTTTTCAGCCGCCGGATGCAAATCGAATTCGAATGCCGCCAATAACGGCCAGGCCGCAGTAGACAACAGCGCAACAGGCGCGCAGGATTCAGCCTCCGACCCGGCCTCGGCCAATCTTGCGCCGGTCTCAAACGCGCAGGTTCCAGCCCCGCAGGCCGCCGCCCCTCAGGGATCTGCAGACCAGGGTTCCTATGCCGCCCAGGCCCCGCCTCCCCCACCGGTCAACAGCTCCTATAGTGACCAGGGCAGCGACCAAGGGTCAAATCAAACCGACGAATCAACCTATTACGGTGAACAGCCCGTCGATTACGCTCCGCAGCCCCCACCGGCCTTGCCTGACTACGAGCAGCCTCCCGCACCTGGAGACGATTATCTCTGGACGCCCGGCTACTGGAACTATGCTGCAGCCGGCTACTATTGGGTTCCCGGCGTTTGGGTGCAGGCTCCTTATCAGGGCGCTCTCTGGACTCCGGGCTATTGGGGCTGGACGCACGGGCGTTACGGCTGGTTCCGTGGCTACTGGGGTCCGCACATCGGTTTCTATGGCGGAATCAACTACGGCTTCGGTTATGTGGGCGTCGGCTATCAGGGCGGGTACTGGAATTCTGGCCACTTCAACTACAACCGTGCCGTCAACAATGTCAACGTCACCGTAATCCACAACGTCTACAACCGCACCGTGATCGTGAACAACAACGTGCGCGTTGCGTACAACGGACCGGGCGGAATCCAGGTGCGTCCGCGGCCTGCCGAACTGGCGGCGCTGCGCGAACCCCATGCTCCGCCGATGACGGCCCAGGTGCAGATCGTCCATGCAGCCGCCGCTGACCGGGCAAACTTTGTCGCCGTCAATCATGGCCGCCCAGTCAGCCTGGTCGTAGCCCGGCCGCTGGTTGCGGATCGGGACGTTCATCCGGTGGCGCCCCCACCCATGCGGAATCAACCCGCTCCGCAACAAGGAGCCCGGCCCAACCCGGCTCCCGCTTCGCGCGCAATTGAGCCAGCGCGGCCCGAAGCAGCCAGACCCGGTGAGCCGGCCCGTCCCGAAACTCGACCCGCCCCAGCGCCTGCTCGGCCAGAGGCCCATCCAGCTCCACAGGAGCGCCCGGAAGCACGGCCGGCGCCGGCGCGGCCGGAGGCTCGTCCGGCACCCCAGGCCCGGTCGGAGGAGCGGCCCGCACCGCATGCCGCGTCTCCGCCGAAACCGGCGCCACGGCCAGAGCCCAGGCCGGAGAACAGGAAGCCTGAATAGGAGCATCCCCGCTAGCTTAGCCGGGCTCAGGGTGCGCAATCATTCCGCCGTCCGCACCCGGATGGCTACCAGATTGTGCACCCAGCGGGCCGGACGCTCTTCTCCTGTAGTTACCAGTTGCAGCGGTCCGGTCGCGCCAATCGGCTTTCCGTCCATCGCGTCGGCCACCATCGTGGTTCCGTCATGGACATCAGGGGTAACCTCAGCCACCGAGTAGACCACCTGGTAGCCATCTGAACCCTCGGCCAGAAGATATAGCCGGAGCTCCTTGCCGTGCGGCTTCTCCGGCACGCCCAGCGGCTTCAGCAGATCCATGAGCTCCACGCCGGAATAGGTCTGGTTTGCCTTCACATGCTCGTTGTAGAGGGTAAGGGTCTTGTGAGGCAGCGCCGCCAGCGTGGCCGCGGTCCATTCGCTCGACTTGTCTGCAAACGTAATTTTCAGCGGACCGGCCGGCGGAGCAGGTTTGCCCATCCCCGCCATTTCGTTTCCGTGTGCGTCGGGCTGCAGCCCCTTGTCGGTCGCCTGCGACCTCCCTGTTCCCGATCCTGCGCAAATCGCAAATGCCGCCAGAACGATTGTGAACCGCCTCCGGAAACCGTCCACGCTCATGAAACCCTCCAGGAAATCATCGTATACTGGGCTCATGTCGATTGTGCGCAATCTCGCCGGCATCGCCAAGGGCATGAGCATCACCATGGGCGAGATCTTCGAACCCACCCAGGTTGAAAACTACCCTGACGGCAAAGGCCCGTTGCGCGGCGCCGTCTTCGAGCAGCGCTTTCGCGGCAAGCATGTACTGCAACGGGACGAGAACGGCCTGGAGAAGTGTGTGGCCTGTTTCCTCTGCGCCGCCGCGTGCCCCTCCAATTGCATTTTCATTGAAGCCGCCGAGAACACCGAGGAGCAGCGCATCTCGTCCTCTGAGCGCTACGCCAAGGTCTACAACATCGACTACAACCGCTGCATCTTCTGCGGCTACTGCGTAGAAGCCTGCCCCACCGACGCCATCACCCATGGACACGGCTTCGAGCTGGCCACGCTAAACGCGACCAATCTGATCATGCGCAAGCAGGACATGCTGGTGCCGGTCGAGGCGCTGACGGCGGCAAAATGACAGGTTGAGTGAGAGTCAGTCATCGCCCTCTCCGCGCCACATGCTTCTGATCCAGCGCATGCCGCAAAAGCGTTTTGATTACGGCCTGTCTGCTGATATTCAATTGCCGAGCCTCTTCATCCAGTTCCTCAAGCATCGGCAGAGTGAAGTCCACATTCACGCGCTGAATCGGCGGCATCATCTTGCCGGTATTGGGGAAAATGCGGGAAATGTCCTTTCCTCTGTCGGCCATTTCCGCGATCTCATCGGCGGTCGGCGGTTTGGGGGTCTCAAGCGCTTTTGGCATAGAGTTCCTCCTCGTAGCGGGTAGATTTCCAAAGCGTGACCAGGTGGTAAAAATCCCCTTCATCGTCCTCGCGGACCTCGAATGTGAGCGAGAATAGGCGATTTCCCACCCACCCGACCGCGCGGTATTGTTCTGGAAAATCTGAACTTTGATCCAGGTAATAAGGGCGTGCAAAAATCTCCTGCGCCTCTTCAAAGCCGATTCCTCGGCGCGGATTCGCCCTCAACTG
>Ga0302319_10006695_pt1 | contig 22808 bp, 14 predicted proteins | sample Bog_T0_2_FD_203319 | JGI IMG/M metagenome (GOLD analysis project Ga0302319, IMG submission 203319) | Peat permafrost microbial communities from Stordalen Mire near Abisko, Sweden - Bog_T0_2 | ecosystem: Environmental > Terrestrial > Soil > Wetlands > Peat | place: Sweden: Abisko, Stordalen Mire...
GGGGATGGAGGAAGGTTGCGCGCGAAGGAGAAGAACGTCGCCTGCTTCCTGGGCCAGATCCGCGCCCGATCCCATGGCAATGCCGGCATCGGCCTGGGCCAGGGCGGCGGCGTCGTTGATGCCGTCACCCACCATGGCTACGCGCAGACCGGTTTGCTGAAGAGCGCGAATGCGGGCCAGTTTGCCGGCGGGATCGAGAGCAGCTTCGACCTCGACGATTCCAGCTTGCTCGGCAATGGGCGCGGCGGCAGCGGCGGAATCGCCGGTCAGCATGAGGACGCGCAGGCCGGATTGACGCAAGACGGCGATAGCTCTTGCCGCGTCGGGACGCAGTGCGTCGTGGGCGTCGAAGCAGCCTACGGGGACCGGGCCGATAGCCATCAACAGCCTGGTTGTGCCTGGTTTGGCCGGGGGCATGTTGTTTGGCGGAGGCGGAATGCGGAAGTCCTCAAATAGTGCTTCGTTGCCGAGGAGCAAGTCGTTTCCTTCGACTGTAGCGGAAAGGCCCCGGCCCGGAAAAACCTGAACATCCTCAGCCGCCGGCCACGCGAGACCGCGTGCGCGGGCGGCGTCGACAACAGCATGAGCGAGGGGATGATTCGACCGCTCCTCGGCCGCGGCCGCCATGCGCAGAAGAACGTTTTCCTTGTAGCCCGGCGGCGATCCGGCTAGATGAATTGCCTCCAGAACCGGCCGTCCCACGGTAAGCGTTCCGGTCTTGTCGAGGACAATCACGTCGAGGTGGGTAAGCCGCTCCAGTGCCTCGCCACCTTTGAAGAGTACCCCGAGTTGCGCTCCGCGGCCAACAGCTACTGTGAGAGCTGCCGGCACGGCCAGGCCCATGGCGCAGGGACAGGCAATGACCAGAACAGCGACGGTGTTGGCCAGGGCAAGCGGGATGGAATGCGCGGCGAAGAACCAGACTGCAAATGTGGCCACGGCCAAAGCCAGCACCACAGGGACAAAGATAGAGCTGGCGCGGTCTGCCAGCCGCTCCATGGGTGCGCGGGAACTCTGCGCCTGCAGGACCATGCGGGTGATTTGCGCCAGCACCGTTGAGCTGCCCAGCGACTGCGCCCGGCAGGTGACTGCGCCGTCGTAGTTGAGCGAGCCGGCCAGAACACGGCCGCCGGGCTCGCGGGGCAGGGGGGTAGGTTCGCCGGTGAGCATGGATTCGTCTACCGTGGTGCGGCCATCGACGACGATTGCATCCACTGGAAATCGCTCGCCGGGCAGGACAAGAACACGATCGCCGATCTGGATCTCACCCAGAGGCACTACGGCTTCCACGCCAGAGCGAAGGAGGCGGGCGGTTGCGGGCCGCAGATGGGAGAGTGAGTCCAGGGCGGCCAGGGCGCGCCGCTTGGCTCGAGCCTCCAGCGACTTGCCCAGGAGCAGAAATCCAATGATGAGCAAAACCGCGTCGAAATAGACTTGGCGGTCGTTGGCCGGCCAAATGGTGGCATACGCTGAGTAGGCAAAGGCCACGCCTGTTCCCAGACTCACCAGCGTGTTCATGTTGGTGGTTCCGTGACTTAACGCGCGAATCGCACTGGCATAGATCCCGCGTCCGGCCCAGACCATAAGGATTGCCGTAAGAATCAGCAGAAACCCGCGGAGGATGTTCTCCGGTATGGCATAGAGCCACGGCATCAGGTGCATCAGACCGTAGTCCATCGAACCCATGCCTGCCGAGCCCATGTCTGCGTCCAGTGGCATGGCCAGCAACATGGCCGCAGCGCCGGCAACCAGCGTGACCCACGCTTTACGCCCGGACTCAGCCGTATGATCCTGTGATTGTTGTCCTGGCGTGGGCTCGCCCGCGCGAGCAAGCACCGCGTCGTAGCCCGCGCCGCGAATGGCTTCGACCAGCCCCGCAGGTGCTGTGACAGCCGGATCGAAAACTATGCTGGCGCGATGAGCCATGAGATCGACGTGTGCCGACTCGACTCCGGGGGTGGAGCGAAGCGCCTCTTCCACGTGATGCTGGCAGGATGCGCAGGTCATGCCGAGGACCGGGAGGTTTAGCGATTCCGTAGCGGGCATTGGCAACTACTGCTCCAGTCGAGCGGTGTAGCCGGCCTTGGCCAGGGCGGCCAGCACGGGGGGCACGGGAGCGGGGTCCAAAGTGGAGGTGAACCGCGCGGCTCCCAAGCGGACCTCTTCTACATTGACCCCCGCCGTGGCGGAAAGCGCCTGGCTTACGCGGCGAATACACGAGCCGCAGTGCATTCCGTCGATACGCAGTGTGAATTCGGACATTTTGTTCTCCCGCCTTCATTGGATGATAGTCCGGCTCGGAAGTTGCGCGACAGGGCGGTCAGGGCGCTATCGTAAAGGGTTCACGGCAACGGGGAGGACCATGCAAAGAGAGTTTCCCGAGGCGCCGCTCGTGGGAGTGGGCGCGGTGGTGGTTGACGGCGGCCGCGTGCTGCTGGTGCAGCGCGGAAGTGAGCCGCTGAAGGGCGAGTGGTCGCTGCCGGGCGGACTGGTGGAATTGGGTGAATCGCTTGGGGCCGGCTTGATTCGCGAAGTGAGGGAAGAGACCGGACTCATTGTTGAACCTCTGGAGTTGATCGAGCTGCTTGATCGGATTCATCGCGAGGGGGAACGGGTCCGCTATCACTACGTGATTGCAGACTACCTGTGCCAGGTGACCGGCGGCGAATTGAGGGCGGCCTCGGACGCGGATGCTGTGCGCTGGGTGGAGCGGGCGGAGTGGAACAGCCACAGCGCGCTACAACTGGACCCAGTTGCCGTGAGGGTTATCGAGATGGGTTGGCAACGGGCGCGCGTGCTGGAAAAGGAAAGGCAGGAACGCGCTTGAAGCTGGTTCGAGGGTCGAAATGGGTTGCGGGTGCTGTGCTGGGGCTTGCGGTCGTTGCCGGGATCGGGTTCTGGCTGCGGCCGCTCTGGTTCTACAATCACGCAATCTATTTGCACGAGTGCCTCTCTGGCGCTCAGAGCCGCTCGGTCCAGGTTGGCGCCTATCGCGTGCATTATGTGGCGGAGGGTAATGCGGCTGGGCCGGCGGTGGTGCTGCTGCATGGGTTGGGCGGCAGCGCGGAGGAGTGGAGCAACGAGGCGCCTTACCTGGTCAATGCCGGATTTCGTGTCTACATGCTCGATTTGCCCGGCTACGGACGCAGTGAGAAGCCGGCAGACTTCTCCTATTCTGTGGCGGACGAGGCCGCTGTGGTAGCCGCCTTCATGGATGCTGCGGGGTTGAAGCAGGCGGACCTCGGAGGCAGCTCAATGGGCGGCTGGATTGCGCAGCTTGTGGCCGCAAGGCATCCGGAGCGGGTGAAAAGGCTGATGCTTTTCGACAGTGCGGGCCTTGCCGAGGCTCCGGACTGGGATACACGGCTGTTTACGCCCCAGACGGCCGGAGAACTGGACCAGTTGGAAGCGCTGTTGATGCCCCATCCGTCCACTGTGCCAGGGTTTGTCGCGCGCGACGTTGTGCGCGTAAGCAATCAGAGAGCGTGGATTATTCGACGGGCGCTGGCGACGATGTTGAGCGGGAAGGACACCACCGATAACGTGCTGCCGGAACTCAAAATGCCTGTGCTGATTGTGTGGGGCGCCGAGGATCGCATTATGCCGCTTCGTCATGGCGAGACGATGCACGGCCTGGTTCCGCAATCGGAATTCGTGGTGATTCCACGGTGCGGCCACCTGGCGCAGATGCAGTGTGCCGGGCAGATTGGGCCGAAGGTGGTGGAGTTTCTGAAGCGGCATTAATCCGCAGAATTCCGGCTCCGGCGGGCTAATCAATCGGGAGTTCCCCCGGCTCTGCCGGGGAGGCAGTCAAACTTTGAGAATTCCGGGAGCATTTCCCGGGCTGTTGCTTTGGCTTTGTAGAAGCTCATTGTCGAACGAGCTATTGGCTGTTGCAGTTGCTTTCGCTTTTCAACGGTTGCGATAAGGCCCCTTTGAGGGGCCAGCAACCGAAAGCCTCCGGCTCTGCCGGAGGATTCTTACTTTCTTGCTGCGAATGGTCACTGCATTTTTCTCCGGCCTACACAGAGCCTCGCAGGTTTGTGGCTTCGAATTTCGATGTCGGATTCACGAAGGCCGGCAGCGGCACACATTGATCGCCACTCTTCCGGAACAAAGGAGCGCGCGATGGAGACGGGGCCATCGTGCTGTACAAATCGATGGAGCTCGGCCAGTTTTGAGGCTACGCGAAAGAAATAATAAGGAATGGGAGCACGATAAAGATCGTTGATGCACCATCCCAATGTGGCGTGCTCTTCCATCCATCGGAGAAATCGAATCACATCGTCGTTGGAAAGATGATGCGTGAACAAAGAGCTGATCACAAGGTGGGGCGGCTTCGAGGGGGCGTATTGAAAAACGTCCGCGGCGATCCATCGAATGCGGCTTGGCGCGGGGCTGGCCTCGGCGGCGATTGCGGTTGCATTTGGATTGATATCGAGTCCAGTCAACTCAACTGGAATGGATCGTTGATTTGCCCATCCTTCAATTTTTCGCAGGGTGTCTCCGTATCCGCTTCCCACGTCGAGAATGCAAATCGGTTCCGCAATTGGCGGTTGCGACCGAACGAGAGCATCGAGCCAGCGCAGGACAGGCCGATAGCCCAGCGTCCATCGATTTGTTTTGGCGAGATCGCGGAGGCAGGCGCGCAGTTCGTCGCGACTGCATGGCTCGTCCATCAGCTCGGTGAGCTGTGCGCGGACGCGGAAATCGATGGGGCTAGGCCGCATGAAAGAGCATGGTCTCAGCCGTAAGGCCAGGCCCGAAAGACATGGCGCAACCCTGTTGGCCACTCTGGGCCGCATGCATCATCTGCTGCAAGACGAACATTACGGTTGCGGAAGACATGTTGCCGTACTTCGCCAGAACACTTCGGGAATGAGAGAGCGCGTCGGCGGGGAGTTCAAGTCCTTTTTCTACCGAATCGAGAATGGATTTGCCTCCGGGATGGACTGCCCAAAGATCGACCGACGACAGTTCTTTTCCACGCGTGACCTGGCTTCCCATTTCCTTCAGCGCGCGGCCGATCTCACCGGGGACCTGGCCGGAGAGGTGCATGTCGAAACCAAGTTCACCAATGCGCCACGTGATCAATTCGCTTGTCCGGGGGATGTTGACGGCGAGAAAGCTGTCGATGGCCAATCCTTCCTCTTCCGCACTGATCAGCGATGCGGCGCAACCATCCGCGAAGACAAGGAACGAGAGCACCTGCTCCAGTTGCGTGGTCTCCTGAAAATGCAAAGAGCACAGTTCGAGGTTCATCGTCAGCACCCTGGCATCCGGCACGGAGCGAACAATGTGGTGGGCGGCCTTGAGCGCGTTGATGGCAGCGTAACAACCCATGAAGCCGATCATTGTGCGCTCCACCGATGGGTCAAGACCCAGATGGCGCACCACCTCAAAGTCCAGGCCCGGCGCGTAGAGTCCGGTGCATGACGTGACGATCACGTGAGTTACGCTCCGGCGTTCTTCTTCCGTCAGGGCGAGATTGTCGAGGGCAGATTGCGCCAGGCGCGGAGCGAAGCGCTCAAAGAATTTCATGCGGCGCGCAGTCGGCGGGAACGCTCCAGGCACATAGACCTCTTCAGCGTCTCTCCACGTTCCACTTTCAGTTGGGACGGGTTGCACGAAGGAGTAGCGATGCTCGATGGCCGACAAGCGCGCCATGCGCTTGAATAGATTGCGTGTCGTTCCCTCGGGAAGCATGCCGGTGGCGAAATCGATGAAAGCCCGATGCACATCGTGCTGCGGTACTGCCGTCGCGATTCGATTGATGTGCGCTATGGTCATTCCGGCCCCCGGTCGAAGAAACTTGCCTTCACATAAACCCACGTTGTCAAGAAGTCTACACCCTGACATGGTATTGAACTGTCATCGTAGTATCGCAAGAATGCAGAGCGAAAGGGCTTGGCTACAAAGGCAGACCGTGAACACCAAGCGTTTGCAAGAAAGTGAAGTTGGAGTGTTAGCGGAAGCGGCGAGTCGCTTTGACGACTATGGAGAAGACGCCGGACTCGTCGCGGGCCACTACAAGGGAGACATGGCGGTTGATGGCCACTTCGGCCTGGATGAGCTGCTGCTGGGTGGTGTTGACGTTGGTGGCATAGGTGAGGGCGAGATTGCGGCCCAGTTGCTCCTCGACGATGATGCGGGACGTGGAGTTTCCCAGCGCGCCGAGGTAGTTGGGGTCCACCTTTACCGAACCAGCGCCGAAGAGTTTTTGCACACGGCTGCTTACGGTGGCGTTCAGAGCTCCGCCAAGCAGCGCGTCGGTGGTGGGATTGGTGAGCGACTGCTCCTGCTGCTGGGTGTAGAGGCGCTGCTGGCTGCCGGTGCGTCCCAGCGCGAGCAGTGCGACTACGTCGGCCTCGGGCAGCGGAGGATCGCTTCGCCAAGTGACGGCAGGCTTCTCGGGAGTGCCGTGGATTCCGAGCGTAATGTCGTAGTCTTCGACCCGCGCGGTGGCGTCAAGGTCGATGGTGGGCTCAATGCGCACCGGATTGGTGAAGAGAATGTCGCCGCGCTGCAAGTCATACCGAGTTCCGGCGATGGTCGCGGAGCCCTCCGTGATGGAGACGCGGCCGAGCAACGAGGGCGAGGCTACCGTTCCACGCAGATGCAGGTCTACATCGCCGGCCAGCTTGGCGTAGGCGTTTTGGAAGTTCAACTGCGGCGACGAAGCGATGTGGACGTCGAGCCGGATGTGGTTGGACGGCGCGTCTGGCGGCGCGATGGTTTGTACCGCGTTGGCCTGCGAAGCCAGAGCCGCTATGTCGAGATCGGCGCTCACCGTAAAGCGCGTGATGAGTACGTCGCCGCTGAGAAGAAGGTTGTTTTGCGAGCCCTGGAGTCGAAAGGTGGCGTCGGCGAGGGAACTGACACCCTGTGGATAGCGAATCCGAATTCCGTTGCCCTGGACGGAAAGGTCGGCGTAGATGCCGTGCTGGTAAGCCAGAGAGCCGCCCACGCTGAGCAGTCCGCCGCCGCTCATCGCCGTAAGCGATTTGACCTCCAACTGGTTCTGGTTGAACACCAGGGTGCCGTGCAACTGGCTCAGGCCGTTGGGAACGTCTTCCAGGGAGAGCGAGCCATTCTGGAAGTCGATGCGGCCCTGGAGGTCGGGACTCTTCAGAGGGCCGTGCGCTTCCAACTGGAAAGTGGTGATCCCACTTGCGGTGAGATCGGGATCGAGCGTCTCGGCCAGCTTGAGGTTGACGGAGCCGCTGGCGGCGAGATCAAGCTGCCGTTTTCCTTTGAGCATCACGCTGCCCTGGCCGCGCAGGTCGGTGTCTTCGCCTGTGACATGCAGGGGGTCGAGGCTCAGGAGACCGTTTGCCAAGGTGGCGTGGACTCGGCCCGCGCTCTTCAAGTGAACGCCGGCAACGGTTACGGCAACTTCGCCAAGGCTAACGTCGCCATGCAACTGCTCCAGGCGCGCCAGGGGGCCTTCCACTGTGACTGTGCCGGCCAGCGCAGATTCGCCGCTAATGCTCTCGACGTGTGCCATTTTTAGCAGCGCGCCGATGTTGAATTGCGAAAACTCGACTTTGGCCTGGGTGGCATAATCGCCGGTCAGCGCGGTTTGCCCGTTCAGATCGACTTCAGTGCCCTCGAACCGGGTGGTTGCATCGTAGAGGATGGAGCGGTTGGCGGTGTGGGCGGCAAGCACCAGGTCGCCCATAGACTGCCCGCCCAGGGCGAGGTCGCTGAGGGTTGCATGCGCCTCCAGGCGCGGATCGTCAAGCGTGCCGGAGCCGGTAGCGGTGAATGCAAGCTTGCCTGTGGCTTCCAAATTCATGCGGTGCTGGCAGTCGATTTTGGCAATATCGATCCCTGAGGCGTGAGAGTTCAATTGAAATCGGCGGGATTTCATGTCGAAGCTTCCCGAAGCGGCAAGACCTCCCGCCGCGTCGGTTACCGAAATCGAATCCAGTTTGAACACCTGGTTGGCCATTGTTCCCTGCGCCCGGAGACGTGCCACCGGCTCCCCGTACACCGTTGCGCCGTCCAGCTCCAACCACCCTGCGCCGCCCAGCGCATGGACAGGCCCGTCAAGCTGGAACTGCGTGTTGAGCAGGCCGGTAAGGGGCCAGTCCTGGCCGGTCAGTGGGAGCAGGTCTTCGAGGCCGACTTTTTCAGCATTCAGACGGAGATGCAGGGTGGATTTGGTGTCGAATGCCTCCGGAATTGACCCGCGGCCGGGTGCGGCATCCAGGGTTCCGTTCAACGTGATCTCCGCTTTGCCGCGGTGCAGCCGTCCGTGCTCGATGGTGATTCGTTCGGGCGCGTAGCTGCCGGTGAGGTCAACTGTATCCCAGCGCACAAGTTTTGGCTGGACGGTTTGTGGATGAGCCTCTTTTGCATTCGGGGTGGGCTGGATGGGCAGCATCTCAATGGACAATTGCGTTGCTTTGAGACTGCCCGCGATGCGGGGGACAGCGAGCGAGCCGGTCCACGCACCGTGGAGAAAATCGAGTTGCCCGGCCAGGCTTATGGGCATGGCGGCTGCGCCGGTTTTGCCGTAGCGATTCAACCCCAGGTCGCGCAACACGGCGTCGAACTCATTCAGGTCTCTGGAATGGAAATCCACCGCAAACGCTGAGGGACTGGTCAGCGGGTATGCGCCTAAATGGCCGCGCGCTTCCAATTCGCTGGCAGGCGTGTGAATCTCGAGCTTGCGCATATCCACCGCGCCGTCGCGATGGGTATAGGTGGCATCGACCGAGCCGTTGGTGGGAACTTCATTTGTCACGGGCTGGCTGGAGGGGCTCAGGTTGAAAGTTGCGCCGACGACAACCGTCGCTTGGTCGCCGTGGGTCCAGGTTGCATTGGCAGGGCCGTTGACCCGCGCATCGAGGCCCAGCCGCTGAAAGGGTGCCTGGCCCACCATATCCAATAGCGTGTCGAGGGAAACGTCCTTGAACTGAGCCGTCACCTTGCCGTTGACCAGGATATCGATGGGGGGAGGATGGACGATTGGGGACCTGGTTTCTTCAGGTGCGGCACGCACCACACTGATCCCCGACGGCTGCAACTCGGCGGTTCCGGGAATGTTGGGCAGCCAGGGGGCAAGCGAAACCTCGCCTGCCAATTCGCCGCCCTGGCGGAGGTGGGCGACGATTGACGTGAGGAGCAACCGATTTGCGTCGGCGTGTACACGCGCATCGAGGCGGATGCCGGTGGCAATAACCCCGGTACCAATATAGGAGCCGTTGTCGATATGAATGGTTCCATCGACGCGGAATTCCCCGGCATGGCCTTCACTGTCGAGGTCAAGGTGGGCTATGCCTTCCGGGGCGAATGGATAGCCGAAGATCGGGTCCAGCAACTCCATGTCCAGGTTGCCCGCCACCCTGGCTTGCCAAACGGGATGGGCAAAGTCGTGGAGGGAACCGGATACCTCCAGGGCCTGGTCCCTCGCCCCGTGGCCCTTTGAAGCTCGACCTTTGGATGTGATTCGCAGCGAACGCAGATACGCGGCCGAGCGGGTCAGATCGACCGTGGCCTCCATAAAGCCGTGCGTATTTTGCTTTGTGCCTCGCGACAGGTTCAGATCGGTGGCGCCGGCCCGGATGCGATAGCTCTCAGGAAATCCGCCGGCTGCGGGAACGAATCGGATGAGCAGAGAAACATCGCTGGCTTCAAAGTCGAGCAGTGCCCAACGGTTCTGGAAGTCGAAGGAGGAGGCACGGTTTTCAATGTCCAGGACTCCTTGCTCGACGGAAACATGGCCGGCCTGGAGATCGAAGAGGGTATCGAGCACGGGCTTGCCTTGCCTCGATGGTTTGCGGGGCTGCGGCTGGTTGGTGGATCCGTCTTCGTAGAGGATCAGGTGGAAGCCGGGTTGCGATACGTCAAGACTGCGAAGGAGCAGGCTCGGGCTCCACATTCCGAGCAGCGTGAACTTGACTTGCAGGTGCTGGATGCGGGCATAGGGCGCCTCGCCGGGTGCTTCGAGCCCGTGAATGACCAGGCCGTCCGCATCGGCTTCGAGATGGAGCAGGTCCCAGTGGAAGAAGTTGATTTCGACCCGCCCTCCGGTAGACTGCTCGATCTGGGCGATGATGCGCTTGCGGACGAAACCCTCGAAGCGGGGGGAACTGGCCCAGACATAGAGGATCACGATGGAGATGGCAGCGAGAGCCACTAAGCCAGCCAGAGAGAGCGGAAGATGACGCAGGAAAAATCGCCGCAGGCGGCGGCGACGTGGCGCCGGAGCGGCCAAGGGAGTGAAGGGGAGTGTGGACTCGGGCTCGGTCATCGGCTCGCTTCTCCCGATCCTGCACCGGCCGGTGGCGGAGCGGCTTCGAGCGATGGGGCTGTTTCCAGCGATGGATCCAGCACTTCCACATCGCCTTGCTTGCGCAGGTTGCTGAGCCAATCGTCGAACAGGACGTTGACCTTTTGCTGGAGGAGGATTTCCTGAATCCGCGGGGAGACTGTTTCGAGCGGCGGGACTGCTTCGCCATTGGCGTATTGCGGCAGAAGCGTGTCGTGGTAATAGGCGAGAATCTCCTGCGGCTGAATGTTGATGCCGAGCCTGAATCGCCTCTCGATGAAGGAAAGAATCTCAAGCCGGTAACGGAGGTAGTTGTCCACGCGCTCCGATGTAAGCCCGTGATCGGTCAGGAATGCCTTCCATCCCGCATCGGAGGCGCAGTTCTGGAGCACGCAGGCGGGAAGTTCCTTGCGAATCTCCGCCAGGCGGGCATCGACCTCGGCCTGCGAGGGTTCGGAGGCCTGCGCGTCTTCCTGTCGGATTTGCTGTTGGATGAGCGACCGGCTGATCAACTGCTCAAGGGCAGGCTTGCGCGTAAGAACTCCAAGGCCGCCGCGGCCGGGGTCCAGAACCGACAGCCGGATTTCATCGTCGAGGTCGCTGGAGAGGACGGCGTGGTTATTGACCACGGCGACGATGCGGTCGAGAACCACGCGTGCCGGCGGCTGGGGCGCCGGCGGCGCTGTTTGAGTAAACCCCGGGATTGGACACGCCGCTGCCAGGCTTATGGCCAGGCTCCACCGCGAAAGATGGCCAAGCGGGAGTCCGAGCGTGTTTGAAAGCCGGGTTGCGAGCCGGTTGCGCATCAGAAGGTCTGCCCCAGGCTGAAGAAGAAGTTGAAGTGGCCGGCCTCGCCCACGTGCGCCGGAGTTGACGGATTCGCGTAGTCGTAGGTCACAGGAAAGACGGGCGGATTCAAGTTGTAGCTGAAGTCGAATCGAATGGGTCCGATGGGCGTATGGTAGCGCAACCCAGCCCCCGGTGTGTGTGAGAAGTAGTTGAAGCTGCACGACCCCTGCGGTCCGGTCGAAGCGGGCGGACCGCCGGGAGGCGTGGGCGGATTTGTGGCGGCTACCGGCTTCTCGCATGACTCGCGGTCCGGCTGGCGGGTATGCAGTGCGCTGGGCCACGCATCGGAAGCGTTTGTGAATACGTTGCCCATGTCGTGGAAAAGAACAAAACTGAGGGTGGTGCCGACCCAGGGAAGCATGGGCGGCGGAAGCCGCACTTCGGTGCTGTCGATCAGAGCGCCTGCGCCGCCGATGGGGTAACCTGTCTCGGGATCGCGGGGACCTGCCGCATTGATGGAGAATCCGCGCAGGGAAGCGGCTCCTCCGGCGTATAGCCTTTCAGGCAGGGGGATCAACTCGTTTTCAGGAACGCCAAAGGCGCGCTCCTGGCCGTAGCGGGTATTGCGGGCCAGCACAAATCGATCCTTGTCGAAGCTGTAATAACTGGAATTGGACAGGTCGAGCCGGCTGAAGTTTGCCTGCGCGCCAAATTGTGATACGGAAACAAACTCCTGAAAGCTGGTGTAGGTGCCCCGATGAGCATCCAGAGGCGAGTCTCGCGTGTCGCGAATCCAGGTTATGGCAGGACCCGCAACACGCGTCGCTGTGGACAGGGGTGCAATCTCGGTGGGTCCCACCTGAAGGCTGCTGGCTGCCACCTTGACCCGGCGAAGGTCGAATTCATACACAAAGGTATTTGCTTTGGAAAGAAATGAGCCCGGCGAACTGAAGTGCTCGGTCCAGCGCACCCCGATTTCCAGCTTTGAAGCCACGTAGGTGGTTACGTCGAGGCTGTTGGCATAACCGCCGGAGATGGCGAGCGCGAAATCGCGGTCGCCTTCAAGGTGAGGAATCTGATAGAGCAGGTCGATCTTCTGCTCCAGCAGGCCGTAGTTGCCTTGTAGCGAAGCCGACTGGTCCCGTCCAAAGAGATTGTTGCGGGTTAGATTGGCCAGCACTCGGGGACTCACCCCTGTCTTGCCGTTCGGATTGCAGGGTACCCCCCCAGCGATGGCGCCTGCGCAGTTGTTCTGAGGCGTCCCGGTCTGCGCCTCGAATCCGAATCCGTAGGTGAGAGAATAGCGGCGCGCCTCGGTAGCCTGCAGCAGAACCGTCTTCGAAGTCTCCTCACCGGCCGGGTTTTCGACCGCCGTGTCGACCTCGTTGAAAAGAGCGAGATCGTAGAGGTTGCGCTGCGTTTCCGTGAGCGCCGTCTCGTTCAACGGGTCGCCCGGGTGCAGCGTGATAGCCTTTTGCACGGTCCCGGGACGAGTGTAATGCAATCCTGTGAGCAGCACGTTGCGCACAAAGATCTGCGGCCCTTCCGTAATGTGGAAGACTACGTCCACCCTGGCTGCGTCGGAGGTCTCTATCTGCTGAGTCACTTCAATCCGCACCTGATCGAATCCGCGACGGAAGTATTCGGTAAGCAGCGTGTCCCGGTCGGCGGCGAGGTTTTGCGGGGAGAGCAACTGACCCGGCGATGTATTGAGCATCGGCAGCAGTCTTGTGGAGTCGACATGTTCGTTGCCTTCGATGCGCACTGCGCCTGAGCGCAGTTGCTGCCCTTCGTCGATCCGGTATACCACGATCATTGGGGCAGTTCGGGCTGTGGTTCCGCCCCTGGCCGCAATGCCCGGCATGGCGGCAACAGGGGTCTCCGCTGCGATCTTTACCTTGGAGAAGCCGTTGTTCTGATAGACCGCCTGCAAGGTTCCGATATCCGAAGACACCAGCGCCTGGCTGTAGGCTCCATGCCGGTCGAGCGTGTCGGCCGCATGCACGCTCAGCAACTCCTTTAAGGTGGCGGAATCGAAATAGTGGTTTCCCGTTACCGACACCCTCTCCACGCGACGCCGCGGGTCCAGATGGACGTTATAGAGAATTACAACCTGGTCGGGGCTGGCGGTTTGCTGCTGGTGATCGACCTTGACATCGAAGTAGCCGAGGCGCTGGTAGAAGTCGCGCAGCCGGCGATTGCCTTCATTCAGCAGATCGTCGTCCACGGCGCCCTCTTCGAAAATGGGAATCACGTGCTTCACGCGCTCTTCGCTCAACTTGACGCCCTCCACCAGAACCTTGACCTGAGGTCCGCGGTTTGCGGAAAAGCGAAAGTTGATTCTCCTGGGGCCTGCATCATACCGTTCGGACTCAAGCTTGATCTCGGCCTCAAGCCGCTCTTCGGCCCGGTACACCTTCAGCACTCCGGCAAGGGCGCGATTGGCGGTGTCGTGGTCCACCAGCGCGCCGGTTCTCAAGTGCGCGTGATGACGGAATTGCTCCGCAGTCATACCCGAATTGCCGGTCAGGTCCACTGTGCCTACCCGCGCCTGCGGGCCGGAGACGACGTGGAAGGCGATGTCGACGAGCTGTTGCTCGGCGTGTGGCACAAGGTTGTGTGTAATGGTGGGTTCGTTGAAGCCGTTAACGGCAAGCGCCTTGCGCATCTGCTGCAAAGCCTGATCGAGTTTGGCTTGACTGAAGCGAGCGCCAGGGGCGAGCTGGCTGGCTCGCTCAAGCTGGGTATTCATGGTGGCGCCCTTTGCCCCATCCACGTTGATGGTTCCAATGAAACTTCGCGGCGTTCCAACAAAGACCAGGGCCACGCCATCCGCCAGGCGGATTCCTTCCACATCGATGGTTTCAAAGAGGCCGGTTGCATACAACTGCCTGAGCGACCTCGTCAGGCTCTGCTGGGTGACCGGCGCTCCTTCGGCCTGGGCAAGATGCCCGGGCAACGGGGCAAGACGGGCCGGATCCACCCCCTCAAAGGAGATACTCCGGACGGGGAGTCCAAGCCACTGCTCAACGGAACCGGGGCCGGACGGATCGAGCGCCTCCACTGCATTCGAGGCCGAACCGCCAGTGGAGACAATTGCGCCGTTGATGGCTGCGCCAGAACTTGCGTTCCGCGCCGGGATTTGCGCCCACCCAACAATGGCTTGGGGAAGGAGGAAAAGAACCAAGCATGAAAGCAGAATCGTGCCCCCGGCGGCTTCGGCAGGGAACTCCTTTCCCCAGATCGCCGCGGCGAATCCGGGGCGGGAAACTCTCCGATTTAGGCATCGGCGCAGCCACATGAGTTTGCCGGGAATCCCTGCCGGAAATGTCCTCAAGATCATCTTTCTCCCCAAAAAAACACGGGAAACGCCAACCGGTTGCGCGAAATGGACATCTTAAAGTAAGAATCCAGAGAGGCGCAGGCCGCGGCGACAGTGCGCCGAGGGTCTCATAACTCAACCGCTACCCTTATACTAACTAGGAACGCGCCCCCGGCGCAGCAGCACACGATTTACTGAGCGAACAGAGGGAAGCGCATGCCCCATTCCAGATTTGGGACGCAACCGCCGGATGCGGAATCAGCCCCGAGTGCCGGACTCGAACCCGAGCGCGCCGACGCCCCGGCCGCAACTGAGTCTGTGCCTGCGGCGTCCCCCAATTCCCCTCCGTTGGATGCGCTCTCGCGTGCCCAGGGCGGGGACCATCAGGCTTTCGCCGAACTATACGCGCAGCACAAACGGCGCATCTACTCTTTATGCCTGCGGATGGTGGGCAATATTGCGGAAGCGGAAGACCTGACCCAGGAAGCATTTCTGCAGTTGCATCGCAAAATTGGCACCTTCCGCGGCGATTCGGCGTTCTCCACCTGGCTTCACCGGTTGGTCATCAATGTGGTGCTCATGCATCTGCGCAAAAAGGGACTTTCGCTGATTTCGCTGGATGAGGCCATGGAGCCGACTCAGGATGAAGGTCCCGGAAGGAGCTTTGGGTCCGCCGATCTGACCCTGGCCGGCACCATTGACAGGCTGGCTTTGGAACGCGCCGTCGGCGACCTGCCTGCCGGCTACCGCCTGATTTTTGTGCTTCACGATATCGAGGGATACGAGCATAATGAAATTGCCTCCATGCTTGACTGTTCGATTGGCAACAGCAAGTCGCAGTTGCACAAGGCGCGCCTCAAACTGCGCGACACCCTGCGCGCTTTTCCGCGGCAGGAGGCTCGCCGATGACTGAACACCTGAAGAACCTGACCTGCGCAGATTTTCAGTCCCAACTGCCAGAGCTCATCGGCTCTGGAGAAGATATCGCGGACCACCCTCACCTTCAGAACTGCGAGCTGTGCCGCGCCCTGCTGGCCGACCTCGAAACCATTGCCGAGGCGGCGCGCCAGTTGTTTCCCGTCATGGAACCCCCGGACGAGTTGTGGGAGCATATTGAATCGGCGATCAAAGAAGAAAATGCCGGTTCCGAACGAGTCTGAGCGAGTTTGCCGCGCCGGAGAAGCGCACCGGCATGGATGCCGGCTTGCTCACCTTCGACGTGCTTTGGCCGATAACCTTTAGAGGAACATCGCATCCAAGCTGGTAGCGGTTCGCTGAATCATTGCCGGCTCAGGCGGCCCGATAGGATTTGGATTAGGCGGCAGGAAGGGGAGGAACGGGAACCGATTCCGGCCCCTCTCCGTAACTCTGAGCTCATCCGCGATCTAAGCCGGGAAGGGAGATCGTGGGGAGAAGGAGATTCCTGAAACTTTTCGAAGCCTGCGTTGTCTAATGAAGGAAAGTTGATACGAGGACACTCAATGCCAAACCAGCCTTCCAGCCCGTCTCCCCTCAAGAACACCCCTGCAAAGGACGCCTCCGGTGTGCGCCGGATTCCGGTTCTCCCCGTCCGCGACACAGTCTTGTTTCCTCACGCCGTGCTCCCGCTGACGGTGGGCCGCGAGAGTTCGATCCTGCTGATTGAATCGATGGGGGACGAGCGGACCATTGTGGTTACTGCGCAACTGGACCCCAGGCTCGACTCGCCCAAACCCGCGGACCTTCACGGGGTGGGAACTCTGGCTACGGTGCACAAGGTTGTGCGCATGCCCAACCAGAGCCGGTTTGTGTTTACCGAGGGCGTGGAACGGGTGCGGCTGCTGCGCTATGTGCAGACCGAGCCTTTCATGATTGCCGAAGTGGAGACGGTGGAGGACGCGGAACCGGCGGCCACTTCCAGTGTGGAAGCGCTGGTGCGTAACGTGATTGGGCAGTTCCAGCAAATTGTCTCCGAGTCGCAGACGCTTTCCGACGAACTGAGGACCATCGCGGCAAACATCGAGGATCCCAGCCGGCTGGTGGACTTTGTTGCGTCTTCGCTACCCTTTTTGACCACCGACGACAAGCAATTGCTGCTGGAGACGGCAAGCATATTGGCGCGCCTCGAACTGCTGAACAGCCACCTGGCCAAGGAAATCGAGGTGCAGCAGTTGCGCACCAAGATCCAGACCGAGGTCCAGGACCAGGTGCAGCAGTCCCAGCGCGACTATTATTTGCGCGAGCAGCTCAAGGCGATTCAGAAGGAGCTTGGCGATGTGGACGAGGGCCAGCGCGAGACCGACGAGCTGCGCCAGAAGATCGATGCCGCCGGAATGCCGGAGGATGTGAAGAAGGAGGCGCTGAAGGAGCTGGCGCGCCTCTCGCGCATGTCTCCCATGGCAGCCGACTACTCGCTCACCCGCAACTACATCGAATGGCTGGCGCTGCTGCCCTGGGCAAAGAGTTCGGGCGTGAAGATCGACATTTCCAAGGCCAAGGAAATTCTGGACGAGGATCACTATGAACTGAAAAAGGTAAAGGACCGGATTCTCGACTACCTTAGCGTGCTGGAACTGAAGCCGGATATGAAGGGGCCGATCCTGTGCTTTGTGGGGCCTCCGGGCGTGGGCAAAACGAGCCTGGGCCGATCGATCGCCCGTGCGCTGGGGAGGAAATTCCAGCGCGTTTCGCTGGGCGGAATGCACGACGAGGCGGAGATTCGCGGACACCGGCGCACCTATATCGGCGCCATGCCTGGCCAGATCATCCAGAGCATTCGCAGAGCCGACGCCAACGATCCGGTGATTATGCTGGATGAGATCGACAAGCTGGGGCGCGATTTTAGAGGCGATCCGGCATCGGCGCTCCTTGAGACGCTGGACCCGGAGCAGAACTCGGCCTTCCGCGACAACTACCTGGACGTGCCGTTCGATTTGTCGAAGACGCTGTTCATCTGCACCGCCAACATGCTGGATCCGATTCCGCCGCCTTTGCTGGACAGGATGGAACTGATTTTCCTGCAAGGCTACAGCGAAGAGGAGAAGGTGCACATCGCAATCCGCTACCTGGTTCCGCGCCAGATCAGGGAGAACGGCATCACGCCGGAGCAGATCGAGTTTCCCATGGATGCGTTGCGCCACATCGTGCGCCACTACACGCGCGAAGCCGGCGTCCGCAAGCTCGAGCAGGTCATCGGCACCGTTTGCCGCAAACAGGCGCGGCGCGTGGTGGAGGGCAAAGCGGAAAAGCTGGTGGTTACACGCGATGTGCTCAAGGAGTTCCTGGGCGGTATCCAGGTGCGGATGGAGACCGAAGTTGCGGAACGCGTGAAGCGGCCGGGCGTGGCTGTGGGCCTGGCATGGACACCGGCCGGCGGCGACATCCTCTTTATCGAGGCCAACAAGATGAAGGGCAAAGGCGGCTTTACCATGACTGGCCAGATTGGCGAGGTGATGCAGGAATCGATGCAGGCCGCGCTCACCTGGGTGCGGTCGAACGCGGCCAGCCTGGGCCTGGTGGAGGACTTTACCAAGGACATCGACCTGCACATTCATGTGCCGGCCGGCGCGATTCCCAAGGATGGCCCATCGGCGGGCGTGACCATGGCCACCGTACTGGCATCGCTGCTCACGGATACGCCGGTGCGGCCGCTGACGGCCATGACCGGCGAAATCACCCTGAGCGGCAACGTGCTGCCGGTGGGTGGCATCAAGGAGAAGTTTCTGGCAGCGAAGAGGTCCGGGATTGAAACCATCATCCTGCCCGCCGAGAACCGCCAGGACGTGGAAGAGGACCTGACTCCGGAATTGATGAAGGGTGTCACAGTCCACTACGCCAGCCGCATTGAGGATGTGCTGCAAGTGGCGCTACCGCTCTTCAAGGTCCGGCAGGACACGCTGCACATTGCCTCCGAACGGGAAGTCAGCAACGCGGCATGAGGAAGGTAGTAGTTACCATGAGGGGCCGGCGAGTTTGCCGGCCTTTCTTGCGTCTGGAGGGCGCTGTGCCAATAAACAGCAACTTAGGGCACATTGCCCTCGTGAGAATGCCGAACCTGCCGATAAGAGGAACAGAAATCAGTGCGCGGAAGCGCGCGAAAAGCGGTGACCATGGCGACAGCACCAATCATCACCCCGTTGCATCTTTCCGGTAATACCACGGATGTCCAGAACGCGCAGATCCGGGAATTTCTCGGCGAGGCCGTGCAGGCAGCCTACCGTGCGGCCATCGAACAACTTGACAGGCACAGCGCGCAAATTGTGCTTGACCTGACCAAGCGGCTCAAGTCCGAGGTGGCCGACTCAGTGGTGGAGATTATCCATCGCCACACGGTGAGCAACAAGTACCAGGACGAGGAGGTGGGATCGAACCGGGTTTATCCGCCGACGTATCGGGTTCGGCCGGTAGAGGCCCAGGTTACCGATTTGCGCAAGCTGTTTCCGTCGCTGGGCAGCGCGATGGAGAAGCTGGGGCGCAAGCCGCTGCTGGATGGCGCCGAGGCCTGGTTTGCGATTCCGCGTTGGCAGGTGCTGGCTCCGACATACAACGAGGCAGTGGAGATGGTTCTGGGGGTTCTGGCTACGCGGCGCAAGTTCCAGAACCGGATCATTGGCCGGCTGGGGGCCAATTTCCTGCGTCAGAGCGAGCGGTCGAAGCTGGCGGAGAAGATTCTGGCCGACCAGCAGCAGGGCAATGACTTTCTGGTGTTTGCGGCGCAGAACGGAATGCTGCACCGGGGCTGCTCGGCGCGCCGGACCCGTGTAGCCCTGCAAGGCCATGAGTTTGGCCTGGGAGTCTTTGCCATTGCCTGCATGCTGCTGACGCATCCCGAGCGGCTCTCCTGCGAAGATACGCTGATGATCGACTGCGGCGGCGACGAGTATTCGGTGCGAGGCGACTGCACCTTCGACCGCGTTCCGCTTTTCGACTACGACATTGCCGGCATCGAGTTCAGCATCTTCTACGAGGACCGGGCACGCAACTTGTGGGGCACGCCCACGGGCTTTCTCTTCAGATTTTCCTGAGTAGCCTCACTCGCCGCGTCGAGTTACGGCTCGAATAAACCTCAACTGCGGGGTGCCCCGTCCATCGCTTTTTTCTAGCGATGGGCGGGAAACCACAAAACTCAATCGACGTTCATTAGAAGCTGCGCCGCCTTCCTGACTGAATTGCCGCCTGCCGCGTCTAACCGGCAGGCGGTATTCTTTGTCCAGCATGCACGTGAATATTCTTCCGTTTGGTGTTCTCAAAGATTGGTTGGGCGCATCTGCGACGCCGGTCGAGCTGCCGGCAGGCGCTACAGTGGCGCAGTTGCTGGAGATCCTCAAGGCGCGGCAGACGGGGAGCAACCCGGTGATTGAACTGTCCCTGCGCGGGATTGCAATTAGCGTCAACGCCGAGTATGCCACCGCGGCCCATGTGCTGTGCGATGGCGACGAAGTGGGTTTACTGCCACCCGTTTCGGGCGGTCGAGAGGACGGCCCGGATCTTTCATTGATCAGCGCCGATGGCTGCACAGCTGTAACATCGCTCTGCCGCGGGCCAATCGTATCCGAACCGCTGATTGCGGCCGTCAAGCATGGCGAAGACGGCGCGGTCGTGGTGTTTGACGGCATCGTGCGCAACAACACGCGCGGCCGCACGACGCTTTATTTAGACTACGAAGCTTACGAAGAGATGGCAGAAAAGCAAATGAGGGAATTAGCCTTGGAAGCGGCAAAACAATTCGCCGTGCGCCAGGTAATTCTCGTCCACCGGCTGGGGCGCCTCAAAGTTGGCGAGACCAGCGTTCTCATTGTCGTGGCTTCGGCGCACCGGGCCCAGGCATTCGAGGCCTGCCGTTGGCTGATCGACACCCTGAAGAAAACGGTGCCCATCTGGAAGAAAGAAACGTTTGCAGATGGGGCCGTTTGGGCTGCGGGCGAGCCGTTTCCCGCGGGGCTGGCTGTCGAGCCGGAGGCTTCGCATGAGTCGTAATTCCCGCGGCGGTGCAATCTGCGATGGCTTTGTGTCAGGGCATGACTTCAGTCGTGCCGCAAAGGAAATGAGATCAACGTGGGCTTTACAGGCTGCGGAAAAACTCATTGCTTTGAAAGGGCACGACTTCAGTCGTGCCACAAAGGCAATAGAATCAATGTGGGCTTCAGCCCCTGCGGGAAACCCCTTGGCTTTGAAAGGGCACGACTTTAGTCGTGCCGAGAGTTCCGCAGAATCAGCGTGGGCTTTAGCCCCTGCGGCATGCACTTCGGACGGCTCCCCCAAACATCGATCCTTTTCCCGCGGTCTCCCACGTCTCAGAATCATCATGCTCCTGTTCCTGGCATTGGCGTTTTTCGCGCCCTGTCTGGCCGCGCAGGACTTGACCCTGCATGTGGACGTGAAGCTCGTCAGTGTGTTTGTGAACGTGACTGACAAGAACGGGGCCATAATGGGAGGCCTCACGCAGGATGACTTTCAACTGACCGAAGACGGCAGGCCGCAGCAGATCGCAGTCTTCGAGCGCCAGTCGGAACTGCCCTTGAACCTGACACTGGCAATCGATACCAGCGGCAGCGTGCGCAAGGACATGACGGAAGAGGCGGACGCGGCCAGACGGTTTGCCCACGCGATTCTGCGCCCGCAGGACCAGATGAGCCTGCTGCAGTTTGCCACTGAAGTGCATGAGCTGACGCCCTTCACCAACAAGATTTCGCAGATCGATCGCGGACTGGCGCAGTTGCACGGCGACTACGCGACGGCGCTCTACGACGCCATCTGCCTGGGCTCTGAGGGGCTGGGAAGCAAAGAAGGGCGCAAGGTTCTGGTGCTCATATCAGACGGCGGCGACACGGCCAAGAGCATGACCTATCCGCAGGCTTTGGAGCAGGCCCTGCGCAACGAGGTGATGATCTACTCGATCATCGACGTACCCATTGAGGCCAGCGCCGGCCGCGACCTGGGCGGCGAGCACGCACTGATTACGTTGGCCGAACAGACCGGCGGCAAGAGCTATTACGTCAGCGACGGCGGGCTCGACAAGGCCTTTGCGCGAGTCAGCGACGACCTGCGCACGCAATACCTGCTGGGTTACTATCCCGCGCATCAGCTGCCGGGAACCAGCTTCCACCGCATACAAGTCACTGTTCCAAGAGCCGCGGCACAGTCTTTCAATATTCGGCATAAGACAGGGTATTATGCGGACTCGATGGCGAAAGGGAACTGATTCATCCCTGAACCTGGCTGCTGCGCGAGAAAGCGCAAACTGATTCTCTCGCGAAACGGCAATACCCGTTGTTTCTGCATCTACAATGGCATCATGGTCTCGCCACTCTCCACCCGCCGCCGATCCAAGACGCCTCCGCCGGGCGAAACCGGCCAAGAGGCGCTCTACCTTCGCTCCCTCAGCGACCGCCAGATAACCGTTCTAATCAAGCTGCGCGACGGGGAGACGGTGCGCGGCTGGATTGAATACTTCGACGACTCGATGGTGCGGCTTACGCGCGAAGGGCATCCGAACCTGTTCATCTACAAGCATCAGATCCGGAGCATCTCGGAAGCCGGCAAAAAGCGCGCTCCGCGGACGGCGGGTCCGACCGGGCCGATGATACATGGGGCGGCCTCTTGAGCGATGCGCCGGAAGACAGGACGGGAACGGATTTCCGGTGGGTTCCACAGGCATCCACTATTGCAAAGGAAGCGGGCGCGCGCCTGCGTCAGTTTCTGGCCCAGGGCGTGGAGACCGAATACAAGGGCGACGTTGACATCGTGACAGTGGCCGACCGGACGGTGGAAAAGCTCATCCGCGGCAGGCTGGCGGAGGCTTTTCCCGGACATGGGGTTTATGGCGAAGAAGGTACGCGAGAGCAACTCGAGGCCCAGTTTCGCTGGTATGTCGATCCGCTGGACGGAACCACCAACTTCGCCCACGGATTTCCGCATTTTTGTGTTTCGCTGGGGCTGGAACAGAGACGGCTCGGCGGGCGAGCGGGAACGGAACCGGACGAGGATGGAACGCTGGTAGCCTCGGTCATCTACGATCCCATGCGCGACGAGCTTTTTACCGCCGAAAGGGGCCGAGGTGCCTTGCTGAACGGCCGTCCGATGCGGGTTTCGCGCATTCCGGAGCTGGCGGAGTCGCTGGCCGCCACGGGTTTTCCCAGCCGCAAACGGCACGACAACCCGAACATCCACTTCTATCAGGAATTCACGCTGCGCTCGCATGGAGTGCGCCGGGCCGGCTCAGCGGCGCTGGACCTGGCCTATGTTGCCGCGGGCCGCCTGGATGCTTTCTGGGAGTTCAACCTGAATCCCTGGGACACGGCAGCCGGGATTCTGCTGGTGGAAGAGAGCGGCGGACGGGTGACGGACTTTTCCGGCGGCATGTATCAGCTCGATAGCCGGGAGACACTGGCCTCGAATGGACTGATTCACGAGGAGCTGCTGGGCTTGTTCGCGGATATG